>Ga0310691_10007920_pt1 | contig 11001 bp, 9 predicted proteins | sample 176DNAGHGlowgp2_FD_203887 | JGI IMG/M metagenome (GOLD analysis project Ga0310691, IMG submission 203887) | Sheep rumen microbial communities from Palmerston North, Manawatu-Wanganui, New Zealand - 1766 DNA GHGlow gp2 (v2) (version 2) | ecosystem: Host-associated > Mammals > Digestive system >... | reverse complement strand
TATTTGGCATAATCCTAGGTTCGCTTTCGTTACCTTGTGTATTATTGCCGAACGCAAGCGAATTTGAGCAATTTTGACTATCTGATAATCTTACTTCTTTAATCATACGAACCCCAATTGGTACCTATATATTAAAAGTCATGTAAAAACATTTTTTTGCCATTTTTGAGGCATGAAATTTACAATTTGTTACAATTAAATTATGAGTTCATTAATACCCCACACATCAATAATATTATCAAGAAAATAAAAGGTATGCAATAACACTGGTAAAGAGAAAAGGCGCTTGAAATTCAAACGCCTTATCATTTATAGAACGGTTTATTTCTAAATTACATAAATCCCTAACCAACAACATTGCAGGATTATATTGTTTTTCATTCTACGTCACTCCATTATAGTAAGTTAAGTGCTATACTTGGTGTTTGGTTTGCAGTAGATAGAAGTGTTGCAGATGCTTGTTGAAGAATTTGTGCCTGAATATATTTAGAAGATTCGTCAGCAACATCAGTATCACGCAACGTAGATAATGATGATGTCAAATTCTGAGATTGAACATCTAATGCAGAGATTGCTGATGCTATTCTGTTTTGTGCAGCACCGATTTTAGTAACACGTTTTGAAATCTCATTAATCGCATTATCTATAAAACCAATCATTGCAGAAGCACCATAAGTATTATCCTCGTCAGATAACAAATTATAAGTACCTTCACCTGCATTTTCATCAGCATTTGGTGTATATTTTAATGCACTACAAGCTGCTGCCATTGCTCTCAAGCCATCATGTGTATTTAATGCACTGATACCACCGCCTGCGGCTGTTAACGCAGCATCTAGAGAATATTCTGATTCTGTAACATCACCCTTCGCATCTCTTGTAAATACTTTTGTAGTACCACCCGAGAATAAACTGCTTATTCTTGCACTCTTGAATAATGATATGTCTAAGTTAATTACACTATCATTATTAGAGTACAATCCTACCTGCAAATTAAGACCGTCAGATGTCATACCGATACCTGTTGAATTTTCGTCAACATAGGACATCAATTTAATACCGTTAAATTCTGAGTTAGCAGAAATACGATCAATTTCTTGAAGTCTGCCATATATTTCAGCCTGAATTGATTTTAATGATATAGAACCGTATGTTCCGTTAGCTGCTTGCTCAGTCAAATCTCTAACTCTTTGCAAATGACCTGTTAATAAGCCATATGTTTGTTCGATTGTTGTTAATAAGTCATTACCTGTTGAAGCATTGTCCCCTGCAACATCTAACGAACTTATTTGGGTTGTCCACATATCAGCAATAGAATAACCAGCGGCATTATCAGCAGCATTGTTAATCTTGTAACCTGTAGATAACCTTTCTAACGACTTATTTAACTTATTAGTCGCACTGTTTAAGTTGCGTTCAGCTACAATTGACGCAATGTTTGTGTTGATTGTGAGTGTCATAGATTGATCTCCTTTCTCTCTTACGATACGTACTTATTACTGTGTATCCTTACACAGTTTTCTATGTTCTCTCTTTCTTTTTTGAGCTTTATTGTGTTGTGAATTTTAAGAGTCCGACTAAAAAAAAGCACAGTCTCTCCCATGACTGCATTAAAATTTGCATAAATGCAGCCCTGCTAAGCCTTTATTAAAGGCTTACCATTATTATTTTGATGACTTTGATTGGGTTTCCTATAAATAAGATTTGCTCTCTCTTTATCTTATTTATATTTGATTAATTACCTATACTTACCATCGTATTAACCTATGTATTTACCCTCGGAAATATCAAAACGACTTCTTACCTTTTGTACTCCTTTTAGCTATCCTTGCTAAACAATTTAATACAAATGCGATACTTCCTTTTTAAACATATCCGTTACGTGTCGGTATCCTTACCCCGAATATATTTACTCTATACACTATAGATTTGTGATATATACTTTATACGTATATTATTGTTTCAACATGTAAAAAAGTAAATATTTTTTGTCAAATTTTGTTACAATTCTTAACAATAATATGAAAAAAAGGCAATTTCTGTGAAGAAAAATACTTTATATATATATAAGAGCAAATATAAAAGGAGAATGCCATGGTCGGTATTAGAGCAGAATTATTAAATACGCTAAAAACAATCGGTAATGTAAATACTAATACATATGGTTCTACCACCTTTACATATAATGGCACAACAATAACATTAACAGGAAAAGAAAATAGTATTGTTGATGTTATGAGAGAATTAGAAGCCACTAAAAAAGATTATACCAAATTAACAAATCCATTTGAAGTTTGGATTAAAGAAGATGAAGAAGCAATGGCTCGTTTGGATAAAGAAATTGCTCAAGCTCGTAAGGAAATTCAAAATGCAGAAAGTACTCAATCGAGTCTTAATGACAAGATAAGTAATTTCTTTGCTTTAAATGGTAAAGAAAGCGAAAATTGGAACATTTTCCAAAAGAGCGAAATTGAAGGTTATCAAAATGATTTATCACTTGCAAAATGGGCAAAAATATCAGCGCAAAACAACGAATTTAGCGGATTAATCGCAAAATTTCTAAAAGCTACACATATTATGAAATATAGAGCACTTTGCTAAATATTCCATTTTTGATTTTTATATTTTACCCAAGAACTTGATATCACATTCTGATACAAGTTCTTCGTGTGCTAAGACCGTTAAATTCGGAATGAATTCACTTAAAATAACAAACATCATGTGACGGATGTCCATTGGAACAACAAGTGTCGGGTTGATAATCTTTTTAGATTTTGCGAATTTTAGAATTCTGTCTGCAATTTCTTCAACATCCTTTGCTTCAATTCGCACAATACCTTCATCATCATCTTCTCCGAAAAAGCCGTATACTTTTTCCAACACTTCGTCGGAAAATTCAATTACCTTCAATTCTCCGTCAACTGAGAGGTCTTTTATGATATGTTTTGATAAAGCGAGTCTTACCTTATCAAGTAAATCTTCTTTTGTCGGTTCTCCGGCATAATCATTAATCTTTTCAAAAATATAAACAATATTTCTTACGGAAACTTTTTCTCTGATTAAACAGGAAAGCAAATATTTTAAATCAGATGCGGTAAGAAAATCAGGCAGAATATTATCAACCAAGAACGAATTAGTTTCAATAACCTTTTCTACATAGTTATTAACATCGTTATAGTCCATAATATCGGATACTTCTTCAATAGAAAGTGTTTCTATTGCCCTTCCTATATACTCTACTGCCGTCATACCATGAACCCAAAAATCTTTTACTTTTTGCTGCGGAATCCAAATAAGTTTTTTACCTGTAATTTCATCATTTAATACAATATCGTCATCCGAAATTTTATACCCTTTAAGCTCATCTTTATAATATGCAATATATCCTGGGAAAACCACAGTTCTAAAGAGTTCAATATCATGAATCTTTATGCTGAATTCATTCTGATTAAGCTCATCGCTATTATGGAAATGAATATGCGGAATTACATACCCGAGAGTATCAGCAAGCTTCTGTCTGATTTTAACGGTCTCGGCAAGCAAATTGTCATTAGCCTCCATAGAAATTACTTCAAGAATTTCTTCTGACAGATTAACGACAAATTTTTCCTCTTTAATCGTTGAAAACATAGTGTCGGGTGAAATTTCATTCACAAGAGCCTGCTTCAAGCCATCGAGTTGTCTTAACTCATCTGACATTTGGTTGTTCAAATGATTTTTTTCATCAGGCGAAAGGTGATCGCTTTCCAACTGCGATTTAATTTTTTTGATTCTCTCTTTCTGATTTGATATTTTTAACTGTATTTCTTTACATGAAGCATACGGGCTTGAAGGCGCAGCAAGCATTTTTTCCATACGATACTTAAAGCTTGTAATATTAACAATATCATCCAAGTCTGTTTTTTCTTCATCCTGCTTTTGACGCATAAAAATACAATTGAAATCGTAGGAAGACTCTGTTTCAACTTCATGCATTGTATACAAATCCCACCCTTCATCAGACATTTGGTTTAATAAATCTTCCAAACCCTGTTTATCATCCGTAGGAACAGATTTTATTACATACTGCATTTTTTTATTGTACATAGCCTTCCCCTATTTCTTAACTATAAATAATCGGTAATAAAATAACTAATTTAAAATTATCTTGTCATTTTTAACTTATTTATAACACTTTGAGTAATGTCAACTCCGCCGACAAAAACTCCTCTTGCATCCATAATAGCATCAAGCTTTTGTTCTACCATAACAGCTTTTGCTGCTTCTTGAATCTTATCAAAAACTTCTTTTTCTCTTCTGTCTCTCAAAGCCAAATAAGAAGATTCTTTTGATTTAAATTCCTGAGAAACTCTTTCTTCAAATGTTTGTTTCTTTAGAGGTGTATCCAAAGATTTATATTCTTTTTCTTTGTCAACAAGATATTGCTGCATCTCTAAACCTTTTGCATCAACCTCTTTTGTAACTTGTTTTGCATAATCATAATTATCAATTACTTTTGCGTAATCAATATATCCTACACCGCCTGCATTTGCGATACCTGTAACTGCCATTATAGCTAATGCTACAATACCTAATTTAATACCCTTCATATTTACCCCTTTCTTTTTACTTATTACCTATTTACAATTTTTAGTTAAACTAATACATCATGTCGCCGACACCAAACGTAAAGTAACCGTTCGGATTGCCGTTCGGGCCCGGATTTGTAAGCGGGAAACCATAGTCTATAGATAGCGGACCAACACCCGGCATGTTTATCTTCAAACCAACACCTGCCGTGATTGCATGTATCGGTCTGTCATACAAATAGCTTGCAACTGTCGGATTAAATACAGTACCTGCATCAACCCAGAATGTTACTCTCAAGTTTTGTAAGAAATTAACTTTTAATTTGTCAACGAACGGTATTGGTGTTGCAAGTTCAGCAGTACCCATTATAAATGAAGTACCTGTACCTACACCGTTAACCTTATAACCTCTTATTGTATAAGGACCGCCTAAACGATATGCCATAATCTCAGGCATATTTGAACCGTGTATCTTTAAACCGCCTCGTCCGGTAAATGACAAGGATGATTTTTTACCAACAGGATAATACCTTTTAGCAGCACCTGTCAAACGACCGTTTGTTTTACTGAAGCCGTCAAGCCCGAATGCTTCTTCATATCTTAATGATGCAACTACACCGTGACGAGGATTTGATACGGAATCTCTTGAATCATATGATAACCCCGGTGCAACTTTTAAGAAGAATCCGCCTTGAAGTTCTTTAGCTCTGTCTGCAATACTCAAACCGTGTGAACGAAACAGGTTAAGAGCTTTAGCTCTGTCGCCTTCGGATAAATCGATATATTCACCGCCTACTGTCAATGTTGAAGACATACGATTATTAATCTTTAACCTATGAGCAAGAGTACCTTCTAACCCGATTCTGCGCTCCATTGCAAGAGGAATTTGGTAACTTCCTAAATCTCTGTAGTACAATCTGCTCATTAATGAATTATCCGAATTTAAGAAATGCGGTTCAAAAAAGCTAATTTCTGCTTGATAGTTAACCTTACTTAATATAGACGAATCACTCATTAATACACCTGAACCGACCATGCCCGTTACGGAAAGTCTTTGGTTTCTGCCCCTAAAGTTATTATCCGAAATACCCATAGAACCAAATACACCGGTAGCCGAATCCAAACCACCGCCGATTGAAACAGATGCTGTTCTTTGTTCTTTGAGCTCGATAGTTACATCATATTTATCAGGATCATCTTTAGATGCTTCAATAGTTCTGTTTACATCTTTAAAGGCTTGAGTTGAATATAACCTTACCAAATCCTGCTTCATTTGATTTTCATTATATACAGAACCTGGTTCAGTCATTATATTACGTTCAATAACATACTGTTTGGTTTTTTCATTACCGGTAATTGAAATGGAATTGATTTTACCTTCTGTAATGCTTATATTCAAAGTCCCGTCAGGGTCATCATACAAAGAGTCTATTTTGGACAGAATATACCCTTTGTTGTAATAACATTGGTTAATTTGCTCCATAGCCAAATTAATTGCGGCTATGTTCTGGGGTTTACCTTTTAACGGAAGCAAATATTGCATAATTTCTTCAGATGAAACAACTGTATTTCCTTCAATAGTAAAGTCTGTTATAGGCATATTTTCTTCAACAATAATTTTTAGAGAAATAGTACCGTTAGAATTCTTAACCGGAACAGCCTTCATTCTTTCGGTAAAATAGCCTAACTTATAAATAGTTTTCAAATCCTGCTGCATTTTTTCCTTGTCATACAACTCACCTTTTTTTAGTGACATTTGAGACAGGATAAAATCAGCTTTTATAATGTTTGAGCCCAATATTTCTATATCATTAATGTATGCCGTACTTGAATCATACGCAGATTCATCAATCTCATTAATTACAGAATCCTCTATAGAAGTATCGTCAGCAAAAACTTGGCAGGGCACCGTTAGGGCAAATAAAACCAAGCCAAATGATATTATATATTTATATATACCGGATATATTATGCAAAATTTTGCTCCACTGTAATTTATAGAAATATATTATCACAAATATATGAATAAGGAAATTTGAAGTAAATTTATACAAAAATATTAATTTTTGTAACAAATATTAAGCTTTTAAGAAAAAATTATTATTAAACTATTTAGAAAGAACAACCATCTCACAATTTTTACAATCAAATCTTAACGGATAATTTTGTCCTTTTTCATCTTGTAAATGTAAATTTATTGGGGATTTACATAAATTCAGAGCAAACTTTATACAATGCTTTGTTCTCATTAGTTCTATTTGATTTTTTGGAAGTGATGTTTCCATGCTAAATTCTTTAACTTTTGCTCCGCATTTTTCATAAAACATTTTTGCGGATTTATTATGAACATTTGCACGATAATCAAGCTCATTTTTATAATATTGACTGTAATGTAACGGTTTTTGAATATCTCTTTTATAAGCGGAAAGCCTTTTAGACATAAGCTCTGATAAAACAATCCGTCTTAGATTATTAATTTGTGAAACAGGCAGGAATGGAATATCCCCATCAATTTTAATCTCATTAATATAAAAATCGGACTCACCCGTTTTTGATAATTGCTTAACAAATACATCTTTCATATTTTCAAGATTTTTCGGTTTTTCATCAGCATTAATCTCGACAGAAATGTTAATACCATCTTCGTCAGTTACGTTTAACAAATTATTTTTAAGCTCAACATTTATTGCAATTTTACGTTTTACAACCTTTAACAATTCTTTTTCAAACTCAACATCAAGATTTCGATATATTTTAGCACCTTTTTTAATTTGAACCGACCTGTTCGGGTAAATTAATGTTTCACCGTTATTTTCAATTTTGTTAACTAAAAATCCTTCCTGTTCGTTAGCATCATTTATAAAACAAAGACCGTCCTGAGATGATATTTTATAGTCAGTTGATAAACAAATAACCCCTTTTTTAACATACTTTACACAACCAATAAATTTTCCCTTGGATTTAGGGGATAAAGGATTAAAACAATCAGTTCTGCCGTGCAGAAAATAATCCGTATATCCTCTGTTAAAAGTTCTTTCAGGATCAGGTATAAAGTTTATAAAGGATTTCCCTGATGAAGCTTTTACGGAATACTTATCCAATTGCTGACGATAATACGAAACAATATTCTTTACATATCCTATATCCTTAAGCCGTCCTTCTATTTTGAAAGAATACACTCCTGCTTTAATCATATCTTCAAGAGAATTTGACGCATTAAAATCTTTTAAACACAGAGGATATGGATAATCATATATTTTACCCGCTTCATCTACAACCTTATACTTTTTTCTGCAAGGTTGTGCACATTCACCTCTGTTAGCTGAGCGCCCTCCTATATATTGACTTAAATAACATTGTCCGCTATATGATACGCATAAAGCACCATGAACAAATGCTTCTATTTCAATATCCGGAACACTGTCATGAATCGCTTTAATTTGCTCTAATGAGAGTTCTCTGGCTAAAACAACTCTTGATAATCCGATATCTTTTAAAAATCTGATTTTTTCTATATCTCTGTTATCACATTGAGTACTTGCATGTATCGGTATTGATAAATTCAATTCCATTAATTTTTCCAAAAGACCAAAATCTTGTATTAATATTGCATCAACACAAATTCTATCAAGCTCTTTTATTAGAGCAACTGCCTCTTGAAGTTCATTATCGGTTAAAATCGTATTTACCGTCACATAAACTTTAGCCCGATATTTATGTGCATATAATACTACTTCCTCTATATCTTTTAACGTATTGCACGCATTTTTTCTTGCGCCAAATGATGAAGCACCGATATATACAGCATCAGCACCGCAATTTATTGCCTCGAATGCAGTTTCTTTATCTTTGGCAGGCGCAAGAAGCTCAACTTTAGCACGTTTATCATTTATACAACTACGAGTTTTCACGCATGTATTTTACATGAAAAATTGTTTTCGGTCTATAAACAAATACCTACACCGTCATAATCCGTTCTAATTACTGTATCTTCCTTAAATTCGTAATCAGAAAGCATCGGAGAACCGGGAACATTACCCTTTCTTTCTTGAACTTCAAATTGACTTTTTTCAGAATTCCAACTATAGAAATTATAGCTCTTATCAAAATAATATCCTGTCGGCCTCGGATCTGAAAACATATTTTTTATTACGGCAGTAACTCCTTTTGAATTACCGCAATATCCATGTAATTTATATCTTTTTACAAGCTCTTGTTTCATCTTTAATCTTTTAGCAACATATCTTGATGATTTATAAGCAACTTGAGCAGCATCAACTATCCTGAATATAATCGGTTTATGTTCTTTGTTATAAGTAGTTATAAGTCTGTCCGAACTACTTCCTAAAGATGCCTGAACAGTATAATTTCCTAGTTCATCAACACTCAAAATTGATTGGTCTAAAACATACTTATTATCGTCAAATCTGTAATATCTTGATTCATCATCTACCATTAACGCAGGATGCGCTGTAGGTTTTAAATTCAAAGAATATAATTGCTCTTTAATATTTTTCTTTAATTCTTCTTCCTCTTGAGCATTAATTTCATCTACAATTTGTTGTAAAATATCGGCTGTAGTTTTTGAAGGTTTAACTCTTTTTGTTAATTTTTTACTCCATGCCTCTATATTTTCTCTCGTACCGATACTATAACCTAAGTTTTTTGTTTCCGTATATATGTCACTATCATTACCTCTGGAAACAACAACGGATCTTGAGTGAATATTTGATACATAGTCACTCTCAATGGATTTTATGATGCCGGATTGCATAGCATCACCAACATTATTAACATTTTGGTGTAACATATTTTCCATTTTATATCCTTTATATATATAAAGTATTTAACAATTTAGAAATTGCTCTGTTGTACAATTATTTTTACAATTCTTAACAATTAATTTTTTTAGATTTAAATATCAAAGACAATGATAATCATATATTCAGCTATATTATGTAACAAAATGTAACAATATTTCCAAAATCATTAAAGTTTTTCAAATTTGTGCCGATAAAACAATTGTAAGCAAAAAAGATAGAACAAATTTTATTATTCATAGTTGTTTTTTAGGGAATTGAAAATTAAAAATAGTCGGTACAGAAGGAGTACACAATGGAAAACTTAGATGAACATGAAATGTTGATTCAATATTCAGAAATGACCGGATTTGATTTCAATTCCGAAGAATTTCAAAGAGTTAAAAAAGATTATTTAGAATGTAGAGACTTTTTTTCCGAATTAAGCAGGACTTTTTCAGAAATGTTTAAAAGATTCAATCCTGCGGATAACTACTAAAAAATTACGTATACAAAAAATTGAGGGATATATTATGTCAAAAAAAGAATTTAAAAATAATTGCTTTTCACCCAATTGGTTGGAAGTAGAGCTTCCGGAAGCAAATGAAAGCACGGATACATCAGTTAATAAGGAGGTATGCCCAGAGAGCAAACATCGTAAAGATTTAGACACATTATTAAAAGAATTAGATGAAATTAAAATGAACATTGAAAAAGCTGCTGAAAAGCAGAGACGTTTGGCAAACCTTATGGGATTTTATACCGGTGAATTGGCATAATAACTCATAAATGCACAAACGAATGGAAAAAGAAAAAGCCGATAGAAGTTATGAGATTCTGTCGGCTTTTTCTTTATAATATCAATAAATATTAGTTTTTCCCACAACAATTTTTATACTTTTTACCGCTTCCGCAAGGACATGGTTCATTTCTGCCAACCTTCTTAGTTATAGCAGACGAATTATCAGGTTTAACTTCAGACATAAAATCAAAAACTTCCGAAAACGCATTTGAACAGAATAAAACGGTTGCAGATGAATACATTGTATTTTGATAGTATTCCGGCTTATATTTTCTTACCAATACGTCAAATGTATACGTTTCACCCAATAATTCATTAACAACATCCATAAAGTTTTTATATTTAGAAGATACTCTTTCCAATATAGTATTTGGAATCGAGTCATTCGCAAGAAAATACTCAACACATTGTTTTGCATTTTCGACAGCATCCTTGTCTTCAAATATTTTACAGAATGTTTCATAAAAAGGAATCGCATACAAACCTTTGTCTTTATCAAATATAACTGCAACATCATATGTTTCATGGTGAGAAGCAAATCCGCCCATAGAATTTTCAAGGAAATTAGCATAATTATTTTCCAATTCTTTAACGTGGAAAAAGTTATAATGCTCTATATTTGAACCTTTATCGGAAAGATCAATATCTTCGCCTTCGTTAAAAGCACCAATAATTTCATCAGCATGCTTGTTAGTTGTAAGTATTAAATCTTTTCCGAAGGTTTTAATAAATTTATCGTACATGTCGGATATAGTAGTCTTTATTTCCGCTTCTTTTTCAGGATTGTCATAATATAACATCTGCGGATTGCGAATCAATTTCATTACCGCAAA
>Ga0310691_10007919_pt1 | contig 11001 bp, 15 predicted proteins | sample 176DNAGHGlowgp2_FD_203887 | JGI IMG/M metagenome (GOLD analysis project Ga0310691, IMG submission 203887) | Sheep rumen microbial communities from Palmerston North, Manawatu-Wanganui, New Zealand - 1766 DNA GHGlow gp2 (v2) (version 2) | ecosystem: Host-associated > Mammals > Digestive system >... | reverse complement strand
CAACATGGAACACTTTTTACACCTTTGGGTATCGTTCGCTTTCTATGATTCAAGGGCTTTAGACTACCTTAGTCCCGCTTTATCCCTTTACCAATTTGTTGGAAGAGCTAGATTTGCACTAGCGAAGCCTCATTAGAGGCACATCAAGCACGAACTTGATGCCGATTTGTCTACATCTGGATTACTCCAGTTCTCCTCTCGTATCTTCCAAAGAGTTGAGAGAGGTGGATTTGCACACACCGAAGTCACCTTAGTGACACAACACTTACCATGTTGCCCATTTGTCTACATCAGGATTTCTCCTGTTCTCCTCTGGTATCTCTCAAAGATTGTTTGTACCTAAAGCACTTGACTGATACTCGTTGGAAGAGACAGATTTGCACTGCCGAAGCCCCTAAGAGCACATTACTCACGAAAGTAATGCCGATTTGTCTACATCTAGATTTCTCTAGTTCTCCTCTCGTATCTTCCAAATAGTGGCGACACACAGGAGTCGCACCTGGTGTTTCTAGGTTATGAGCCTAGCGTGTAATCTGTTTCACTCTGTCGCTATATTAAAATAGGAAACTTTGTTTAAACGTTTTCAAATTAGCAGTTTGATGTTTAATGAATTGCTGTAAGTTTCCTTGTTTTTATCTTACTGTGCAAAGATATATATTTTTTTTCGTAATTCCAAATTTTTGAGGAACTTTTTTTCTAAGAAATTATATCTTTTAGTTTCTTCAACTCATCTACAAGACCATTAAGCTCTTCTCCGTTGAATACTAATCCATCGTAGCTCTCGCTTTCCACTAGTGATGATAAAACTTCCAGCCTCTTCTTAAGGTCACCCCTTAATGAACTGTAATATTTCACACCAACTATCTTCTGGGCTTCTTTCTTGTCATAGCCCGCATCAACCAGACCTTTGTAGAGGTTGTTTCTAAATTCACTATCTAATATTTTATCCATAACTATGTTGTTTTGATTAACAGTGCAAAGATATAGATTTTATTTTTTAATTCCAAATTTCTAAGGAACTTTTTTTTAGAAAAGTGAATTTTTTATCTTCAAGTGGACCTGGAGGGAGTCGAACCCTCGTCACTATTACCGTCCCATAAAGGATTATACAAGCTTTTCGAGACTCTTTTTCTTCTCTGCCACCTCATTTTGAGAAAACAAGGAAAACATTTGTACGGGTTAAAAACCCGCCCGTCTTTGTGACCACCTCATTTTGAGAAAACAAGGAAAACGATTGGGGGATTGACTAGATGTCAATCGGTTAACCACCACCTGGTTTTATGACTACCAGGAAAACTAAAAATTACCAGGATGTTCTGTTCCTAAGAGCCTGGTCTCTCGGCTCACGCTTAGGCTGCGATAGCCATTGCATAAGCAGGAGAATCGATGTTCTCGCCGTTTATATTTTTTTCGCTATTTCAAGTGTATGCCCACTGCTTGTCCTCTACCAAACGCATAACGTTCTATACCATTTCAAGCCCATTTGCGTAAGATAAATATAATCTTGTTTCAAAAAATTCAAAGAACTCCTTTTAAATATGTTGTGAGAGTGGGATTTGCACACCACGAAGCTCCGAAGAGCACATCAAGCACGAACTTGATGCCCATTTGTCTACATCAGGATTTCTCCTGTTCTCCTCTGGTATCTCACAAAAGGTGTTGGTGGTAGGATTTGAACCTACGACCTCCTCGGTATCAGCGAGGTGCTGCTAACCAAACTGAGCTACACCAACATTATAATATAAAAAACTAGTCTGTGGAATCCCGCTACTCCACCACCCAGATGCACCTGTGTCATCCCCCACTTATAGAGCGTACTACGGTACTAGTTTCTATTGGTATGCACCTATGAACTGTCTCAATATGTCTCGTTTTTCAAAAACACTATCTGGGACAAATTTCTTCAGTGCTTCATCATCTTTAGCTATAATCATTCGTCTAACGGACGTTGCTGAGATATTCTCTGCAATTGTTCCCCTGGCATTCAACTTGAAGGAAACGTAGTTCCTTGTAATGAATGGCGGAAACCAAAGCATTATAATCTCGAAACCGTCAGAATAGTAGATGGTAAACTCTGGAGACCTTGTAATTCCAACAACCTTACTATAAAGATAGAATCCCCAATCGTGAGAATTATCAGACTCATCTGTAAGGTCATCAAGAGGTTGCACGTTTATTCTATCTTTATCTTCTGAGAATGTAGTGGCTATTGCATCACATGCCATTTCCATCCTCATATTGATAGGAATAGGATTCCTCTTATTGAGTTTATCTGCTGAGCCAACTAATACCAGAACTTTGTCATTTTCGTTAAGTGCCTGACGTATCAGCTCCAAATGCCCATTGTGTATGGGTTGTAAACGTGCAATTATTACACCTACTTTTTCTGCCATATTTTTTTTCGTTTTAAAAAATCGGAAGCAGTTTTTTAGAATTATCAATTAAAAGTTGAGTCCTATAAAGAATTGCTGTATGCTTCCTGCCAGGCTAAAATTCCTGGTTGTCCTTGCAGTGAGGATTCGAACCTACTTTTCCCAACCACTACCGCAGATTACATCCGCAGCCTTGTGCGCTGGTGCGCTACCTATTCGCCTTTCAAGGAGGTTGCAAGCTCCACCGTATAGAATTGGTTTCACCTGCGTTGAGAATGTTACAGTATGTTTTCTCATACATCCTCCAGTTTCTTCCTTAACTTGGAGTGGAAAAACCGACTCGTTCCCAATCCACGAGTAAAGTGCTCCGTCTCTTCCGAAGTGTCATCTATGGATTCACATAAGTTACGTAACTTTTTCCAAATGTCTTTCGACACCCTATGCAAATCTTTCTACAAGCCTAACTTACTTTCCTAAGTCCATAAGGTCTACTATGTATTGTGCTTGCGGAGAGGATTTGAACCTTCTGTCTCAGTTCGGCTGTTGTCAGCCTCTGCCTGCGTTTATACCTATTAAACTTCTCAAGCATTTTGGAGCGTTTGTTTTTAAAGTGTGACTCGCCCTTTCAACAAGACCTGAGGTTTCCAGATGGATTCCACTATTACAGTTCTCTTGTTCCACTTATAACTTTGGCATGAACTTCCTATCAACAAGTAGTCGTTTTTGAACTATTCTATCTCTCCGTACAATACAGAGTGCTTCTATTCTTACTAAATGTTTCACCGACAGGCTCGATGCCAATATTTACTTTCCTAAGAAATCCTTGACGGTTTTTACGATTGGGTCTTTATACTTGTGACCAAACCAACCTACTGCTACACATAATACTACTTCAATCATTGCCTTTAATTTTATTTGTTAAACTTCATTGTTTCAATCAACAGTGCAAAGATATATATTTAATTCCGTAATTCCAAATTTTAGGAGAGCTTTTTTCGTTAAAAAATGTTTAGCACATCATATCTCTTACTAACTCATGGTCTCCTTTACATGTCTGAAGAATACTCCTAATAGCCGTGCTGCTTATATATGATAATGTATTAGGAGTTGGAATCACTATGGTAAGTATTTTACCAAGATTACAGTTAATATCTGCCTGAGCAACCTCATCAGTAAAGTCATTGCCATTTCTCGCACCCTTCACAATAAAAGTAGCCCCAATCTCCTGAGCCTTCTTGAATACCAGTCCATCAGTACTAATAACTTTCACACGTGGTTCATCTTTGAATATAGACTCAATCATGCTAACACGTGCTTTTGGCTCAAACCAGCCTTTCTTATTTGGATTTACTGCAACACATACATATACCTCGTCAAATACCTGTAATGCAGCGTTAACCACATATCTATGACCCTTATGGAATGGGTCAAAGCTCCCTGGAAATAATGCAATCTTAGCCATTCTCTTCGTTTAATTCGTTCATCATATCCCTCTTGAGAGTACGCCTGAGCATTGTCTGCCCAGCTTTCTTTATGACACGACCAGCATGACCAAGGCTCTTATGTTTCTTATTACCTGGGTGCAAATTATGGTCTTTTGTAGGATAGGTAAACCCCTGCCTATATTGACTTGGCATAACCAAGTTAAGTAACTTATTTCCTGTCATATTACCATCTATCTAAACGAGTGATAATCCACTCTTTGTTATCAGCCTTCTGGAAATCTTCTTCAAGCTTATCAAGTGCAGATTCCTCTTTATCATCGTATGTTTCGCCACAAGTATGGAGTCCACACTTTTTAGGAGGTCTGTAATCAACAGCATTCTTGCCGTCACCCCACCTGAATCTTAGCCAACCTTTATATTCACCAGTATCCCATACATAACCCTTAGGTATTTCATCTTTTCCCCTAAAAGTGGCATCAAGAAATGCAAGCCTACTATAATCCTTGTAGTTTTCTTTATAGTGATACTTTATACCATCACCGCCAAACTTGATGATATCACACTTCTCGTAGTCAAGAACAATATAACCCCAGAATTTTGAACCATCATCGAAATCATAAGTGTTCTCTGGACTGTATGTATGAATGCTCGAAGCTGTGTACCTTTCGTAGTAATACACCTTCCTACGCTTGTAGTCATCCAGCACCTTCTGTTTAACCTTTGGTCTTAAAGTGTCAGCATAATACTCTTCCAGGAGTCTGGCTTCCTCTTTCCATTCAGCTTCAGTATCGTACTGAGTGACAGTAGTCTTCACATCCTTTGTAGCGCCCCATATTTGGAACACAAGGACAAACCTCTTAGTTCTATTAAAGTCTTTAAGTTCATTAATAGGATTTGAATGGTAACTATAATCACCATAGTAATGACCTTCTCTCCTTCTTCTACCGTGCAGTCCCATTATTTGCCTCTCTTTCTAAAAGACTCAACAGGGTCAAAACCATGAGAAAGAATCTTCTCAGCATCAGTTTGAAACTTAGGACCGTCTGGATACCCGAAGAGTTCTGTGAACGATACTTTTCTAATTTTACTCATATCAACCTTCTCATCCTCAGCCAAAGAATAAATCTTGTTGAGCAATGCTATAAGGTCAGTAACGAAGTGGTCATCCATACCCTTTTCACCAGGATACAAATACCAAGGTCTGTTATCTACATCAACCCTGCTTTGTCCAACCCTTATAGGATATGTTATTTTGAAGTTCTTATTAGCAAGGTTAATCCTTATCTCTGTCATATCACCACTGACATTTTTCTCACCACCATATTTCTCAATTGACATATAATAGAAACCAAGTGGCGATTTCTTTTTTACCTCTCTCTCAAATACAGGGGTAATTAGGTTATCCAGAGATATACTACAAGTTTTCATATCTGCGCCAGAGTACATGTTACTGACAAAATCTTCTCTTGACACAATTATATGATTCTTATTGTACAGGTTTACAACCTTTGCTCTTCTACTCATATTATAAACAAACTTTTTTGAGGATTATATACAATCCGATATGTTTGAACCTTACTCCGTATATGTTAATCCACCATGAAAGCCTTTTATGATAAAACTCAATTAATTTTTTCCTTGGTTTTACGAATACCGTAGTACAAACCTCGAAAAATCTGTTTCTTATAAAAGACCTTGGCGTATTCATATCTTTTTTCTCCTTATAATATTTTTAATTAATTTTATTGGCCAGAATACCCACAGTAAAAGTAAGAAAATATTGACCAATCCCTTTTCTTCAAGTCCATCTTTTACTTGTTTCTCATAACTCTCACTATACTCTTTGTTGAACCAGTAGAACGTTAATATTCCACCAACAACAAAATATACTGTGGTAATAATTGAACCAATATCCATATTTTCTTTTTATTTGGTTTAGCTCGTCGGGTGCGATTCGAACACACGGTAGCGCAAAGCTACGGCAGTTTTGGAGACTGCTGGGTTAAACCACTCCCCCACCGACGAATTTTATAATACCTTAAATCCTCTCCCTTCAGCCTCATTTACAAATTGGTCAAAATCACCCATATTTATGGCAATATCTCCAAGAGTTGGCTGTTTGTTATTTTCATTGTTTTTCCTTATAATTGTGTCAATTGTACTTGTGTCGTTTTCTATTTCCTCACAATACGACCTGGTTTTAGTATCAATTGCTTTTATAATGTCTGGTATCCTATATTCGCCAAACATTGACTGTACCTGTGAAGCATAATGTTCCAAAAACTGGTCTTCTGTACAAGTCACATACAATGGTTTGGTAGATTTACCTCTGAATACCTCTTTGCAATTTGGTATATCAAGACCATATGGATTCTTAGCAATACCGATAACCGATATGTGATGGTCATACTTTGCTAGGATGGCATCCTGTAATCTTTTACCTAAACCTGGCTTTTTATTACCATCTTCATCCACAAGCCAAGAGAAACCGTCAACGATGATACTAGTGATATTATCAACGTTAATCTTCTCCAGACATTGCATGATGCAAGGAAGTTCTCTTTTGTAAAGTTCTCCTGGAACGTACTCAGAATCTATGCCAATTCTCCTATTGCAAACATAGTACTTAGCACTTTCTGAATTCCAAGATTCAAATATGCCTGCAACCGTATAGGAAAAGCCACCATAATAGTATGTGTCAAACGCAACAATCATATCTTATTTATTAGTATACCTGAAGTGATATCCACAACCTTCACATCTGAATACTTCACCATTCTCATCTACAGCTTTAGAGATATCAATTGTATTCTCTTTACCGCATCTTGGACAATTAACTTTAATCATAATCAGTATATTTTTTTATGTTGCAAAGATACACATTTTTTCTGGAATAACCAAATTTTTTGTAATCTTTTTAACATTTATTGTCACTAATGCACAATGCAAACCAAGAACCTAGCGAAAACATAAGAACATTAAATATAACATCCAAGTTAGATGCATATATGTAGAAAGGAATCCTTTTTTCAACGCTTTCAATATACACATTATTCCAAGCTATTATGTTAGCAAGGATTACCCCGTAAAGGTAAATCGTCCAAAGAATAACTTCTACATCCATAACAATATATTTCTAAGAGCTAAGGACAGGATTCGAACCTGCGAGGGCTTTCGCCTCTTGATTACGAAACAAGTGCATTCAACCACTCTGCCACCTCAGCATTACCTACCTTGAGGCTTCAGCCAGAATCGGACTGGCAACTAATCCATACCACAGACTTGTTTTACCATTGCTACTATGAAGCCAAATTTAGAGCCTCCTGGTCGAATTGAACGACCATCTCAAGATTACAAATCATGTGTAATAACCTTTATACTAAGGAGGCATGTAAGGGTACTAAATCCAACATTTCAACCCCTCCAGGTTTTAATCTAATTTTGCGGAGGGGGTGGGAATCGAACCCACGTTACACAAATTAACAGTCTGCTTGAAAAAATAAACTTGCTGTGTGTACCCACTAGAGCCTCGTGTCGGAATCGAACCAACAACCTGCGCATTACAAGTGCGCTGCTCTGCCAATTGAGCTAACGAGGCATTATTTTAATATGTCTTTTTCTCTCCACCAAGCATGATATACTTATCTTCAAGTTCATCATATTCACTCATAAGGTCATATAATTCTTCCTTGCGCTCATCATACTCTTTAGAACATTTTTCATGAGTAGCTGGATGGTCACAACCAAACAACGCATCCCTCATTTTAAGTGCTGCATTTGCAATTTTAATCTTCATATCTGTGAGATTATGCTTGAACTCAGCAGCTTTATTAATAATATCATACTCTTTTACGCCTTGGTATAAATGCTCACCAACTCTTATCGAATAAGATTGTTTCTCTTCATCATAATATTCTATCTTACCAGTAAGACGTTCAGTTCCTTCATATTGTAAATCGGTATTACAGTAGTAATCCCATATTTCCCAATTAAAGTCTACCGTTTTTCCAATTTCGTATTTCATAACATTATTTTTTTGTACACCGTGTAGGACTCGAACCTACGTTGCGTCTCCGCACAGATTAAGAGTCTGTTGCATGACCTCTCTGCCAACGGTGCATATGAAAACTTGTTTGTCCTCCGTGTAGGAGTCGAACCTACCACACCCACTTTAAAAGAGTGGTGTTCTGGCTATTACTAGCACCACCGATGAACTAACGGAGGAAATCTAGTACGCCTGGTGGGATTCGAACCCACGTAGTCACAGATTAAAAGTCTGGTGCATAAAGCCTCTCTGCCACAAGCGCATTTGATGTGCGCCCAGAGGGACTCGAACCCTCGACTCCGTGATTAAAAGTCACGTGCTCTACCAACTGAGCTATGAGCGCATAAAGCCGATATAAAATACCTTAGTGCGCCTGGAGGGACTCGAACCCTCGACCCCATGTTTAAGAGACACGTGCTCTACCAGCTAAGCTACAAGCGCATTTGTTGTATCTTTCCTATGACGCTCGAAGCTTCAACCTAGTTGACCAGCTAATAGAGCGTCACTTTCGTTTCTGACGTTTATATCTCATTACAGTTCTCATATGCTTATTTGCTTTTTTAAATCTTCTATTTCTTGTTTTAATTTTTTGTTTTCTTCATCCAAAGCAAATATTTTTGCCTCTGGGTTATCATAGTGTTTTGAACTCCACCTGGCTGTATCAACATACCCCATTAGGTATTCAATTGCCTCAGTGTACGTTGGCGCTATATACCATTGGTATTTCCATTTCATACCAGCCCACACTCTAGGACTTCTCCTATCAACATATACGTCAGAGGCTTCCTTTAATTCTCCTTCTGGCGTGTATATGTGATGCGGTTTGTTATTGTTTGTATATCTGAAGTCATACTCTTCAGTAAGCATCAGAGCAAGTTCAAACGAAACAATATTGTTACCCATAATTTGGAATTTTTGTTTTACAGAGTTTCAAATTCAAAGGAAGAGGTTTAACGCCAAAGTACATAGGCGCAAGTCAATACCTCATTCCAATAATTTCTAATTCTCTGTTTCATAACTTACTTTACTTTATTTTTATTAGTGTATTATTTTCGTTTGCTTTTCTAATCCACCTCATAAGTAACAGAGCCTTCTCCACTGGTTTAAAAGCTGCTGTCTCTCCGACATCATGCTTATCAGACAAATCAATCTCAAGCTGATACTGCGTATCATCGATTGCTTGTATGTGGTACACAGCAATACCTCCTGACATGATGTATTGAAGCTGTGCTATACCCTTTACAATGGGCTTAATGTCGTTTACTACCATAAATCTCTATCTCTTTTATAAATTCATTTAATACTCTTCTAGTGGAAGCCAGACTTATTCTTCTATCACTTTCCTGCTCCCTCTTTTTTCTTTCTTCATCTTTCCTCTTAGCATAACGTATGTGAAATACCAACGCTGGTATGTTTAGGAAAAACAGAACAGTACATATTACACACCAAATCATTTCACCCCTACCATATTGTACTACTGCACAAAGTAAAATCATCAATGATGAAGTTATGTCAAATGGTACTTTTCTCCAAGGTTTCTCAAACCCACCTGTAGTTGAATAAAACATTGCCAGGATGTTTAATCCTATCATTATGTACAATGCTACTTCTAAAATTCCTAACACAACATTAAACTAATTAAGTTAATACTGCGGAGAGTGAGGGACTCGAACCCCCGCCCCGACTACTAATCGAGCTAGCACGTTAGCAATGTGCCCCCTTCACCAACTTGGGTAACTCTCCATGATGATACTTTACATTCCACTATCCCGTACAACTGTAACGCCTCGCCTTGATTGTGTGATACTAATACGTTCGTTGCCTACGGTAACTTCTCCAGGTTATTTACTCCTGGCGTTTCCTTCTGTATCTTATTTTTCTTATGTTCTTATAATGAAACTTATATCTAGCGTAATGCTGATGCCACGTCCCATTGTCATATGTGTGATAGTTCCCACTGAAGATGATGTATTCGCCTCTTATCTCCATTCCTATCCCTTTACCACTATCATGAATACAGTGGTAATCTGCTGGTGTTTTACATTCGTAAGGTCTAAACCAACAAACCTCAATTGGCTGATTTTCTCTTAACCATTCAAATTGTTTCCTAGTCATATTAATCAACCGCCACCAACCATATTTATTAAACCCCTGATGTTGGAAGGGTAGCTTTTCTTATCATCGTTGGAAGAAGTTCCTCAGTGCTCTTGTATCCAAATTTTCCGTAGAACGCCTTTAAGTCAGCTACAGTCCTCAGAACATCTTTCTCTCGTGTCTGTGGGCTAACTAGAAGATATGAATTATATCCACATTCATCTAAGTATTCTAGAGCCTTTTTCATTACCCTAGTACCAAAGCCACGACCTACATAGCTAGGAGAAGTTTCAACCCTTACAATCCTCGCAACCTTATTACCATTGCAATAGTCTTTGTACCTAGGATATTCACCATACATATCAATAGTAACCTGGGATACAAGGGCTTTCTTACTAGTGTCCCAAACACTGACCCATACAGCCTTTCCACCGCTTCCAGTGATGCTTAATTCGAAACAATCTCCCATTTACTTTATTTTTATTAGTTAATACTATGCGGAGGCGGTAGGATTCGAACCTACGGACCCCGAAGGGTCGGCAGTTTTCAAGACTGCTGGTATAAACCACTCACCCACACCTCCAAATTTTGTTCTTGGCTCTATCAATCTTATTATAGAAATTAAGCCTCTTTAATTTCATTGTTGTCTTATTGGCACATGCCATATAAGAATTCTTAGCCTTTTTCTTTTTATTCTGACTTGCCATAGTATTTTCTTTTTGTGGAGCTAGTGGGATTCGAACCCACGACCCCCTGCTTGCAAAGCAGGTGCTCTAGCCAACTGAGCTATAGCCCCAAGCATTGGTCTCACAGTATCGTTGTTATGACCTCACTTACGACTAGGTAAAATAACTGCTACCTTGAACGGACGTATGGCTAACGTTGTGGGTTACTTCGTCCCACTTCACAGTCTAACAACCCTAGTCACTCATATGTACATCTTTGAGTGTTATTATTTCCCACGTCTGGGAGCGTTGTGCGTTTGGAATAGGATTCGAACCTATGGTGCAGCGAAACCACACGGCAGGTTAACAGCCTGCTGCCT
>Ga0310691_10007916_pt1 | contig 11003 bp, 8 predicted proteins | sample 176DNAGHGlowgp2_FD_203887 | JGI IMG/M metagenome (GOLD analysis project Ga0310691, IMG submission 203887) | Sheep rumen microbial communities from Palmerston North, Manawatu-Wanganui, New Zealand - 1766 DNA GHGlow gp2 (v2) (version 2) | ecosystem: Host-associated > Mammals > Digestive system >... | reverse complement strand
GACCGAGCCATCCCGTATAGAGCGCAATCTCGGTGTCGGTAAGTCCTAACTGCATGTACATCACTACCGCAACGGTCATCACAACGACGTTGGGCAATCCTTCGGCAATGTAAAGTGTGGGCACCCAAGCCCACGGATTTCTTTGTTTCATTTAATAGATACGTTTGATTTCAGCTCCACGATAGTAGTGAAGCAGAATTTGTTCATAATTATAGCCTTGCTGACCCATCACGGCGGCACCAATCTGACAGAGACCAACACCGTGGCCCCAGCCCTTGCCATGGAGACGGAAGCCCGTAGCGGTCTTCTCCACGTCGAACGCCGAGCTGTAGAGGTGACTCTCGCTGAGCGCACGACGGATTTCCAGTTCCTTGCCAATGGTCAGTGTCTTCTTCGTACCCACAATCTTGAGCTTCCAGATACGGCCGCTCTTGCCACGCTCCAACGGAATGAGGTCGGTAATCTGACCGAAGTCTTCCTTCAGCTTCTCACTGACGAGTCGTGACAGTTCGTCGGTCGCATACTCCACCGTCCAGCGGTAGAAGTCGTTGGTCTCCTGGTCGTAATCATTGAGCACTTGCGACAGCACGGCCTTGTCGTTGGTATTGCAGAACGGGTCGGCAACGGATACCAGATAGGGCTTCGGCGTATCTTCCCAGCAATACTGGAATTCCTCGGTCACGCCGCCGCAGCACTTCGAGAAGCGGGCGTCGCAAATCTCGTCGCCATAGCACAGAATCTGGCCGCGTGTGGCTTTCAGCGCCTGCTCGACAGCCGGACTCGTCTGCTTAGTGATGCCTTGGTATCGCTGGCAATGGTCGTCGGCACACACGTCGAAGATGGTATGGTCCTCACGGTCGTACCAGCGAATCATCTCGTCATCCTTCTTGACAAACGAGAAGAAACCGTTCTTCTGCTCTTGGTTGTCCTTGCGGCGACGTATCTGTGCCAACAGCCATGAGCGGGAGATGACTGCATGCGCCTTCAGCAATTCCAGCCCTGCAGTAGCCTTCATCTCACTGGAAATGACGCTTGCCAGATACAGTTCCACAGGTAATTCGTTGATGGCGGTTATCTTATCGGCCTCAACCACAAGTTTCAGCGTGCCCAGGAAAACCTGCGTCTCCTTGCGCTCCCAATGGAAGTTGACACCGATAGTAACGTCGTAGAGCGAGAATGACGACTGGCTCGACTGAGGCGCAAACGTCAGTTCACGGTACTGGTTACCATTCCACAGGATGCCACCCTCCGAGAATTCTACGGTCTGATCGCCCTTGATGGTCTCACCCTTGGCGGTGTAGGCGCCGTTCAATGAGAACTGTATCTTCTGACCGCTCACAATGCCGACGGTCACCATGGGCTGTTCCTCCTTCGCATGAGTCGCCTGCGACTTCAAGCCATCGGTCTTAATGCGCTTGATGATGTCCTGCAACTGCTCCTCGCTGACGGAAACCTCGCGATAGATGCCGGTCACAACTTCGGGGGTCAGGCGTCGGAAGTCTTCTTCACGTGGGGTGATAATCAGACCACCCATGTCAACAGCTCCCGGACTGATGATGTATTGTGCATCGCCTGTAGCGGTATAGCAGTCAGGGCGGTGTTTCTTACGAGGCAACACTACACACAGCAAATCGTCGCCGCAGCTCCATGCAATGACATTCATCATCGGCTCGGTATGGTCTTCCGAGGGAGGCAGACAGCGGTACAGCAACTTGAACAGCTGTTCGCATCGTTCTACGCTATGGCCCTTGATAACCAATGCGGCGGCGGGATAGCCGGCAATGTGCCAGATGCCCTCGTCGTCCTCACACTTATACACTTCGACGAGATTTCTACTGAGTCGCTGCCAAGAGCGTTGCAATGGCAACTCGCCGCTGCTCACGGCCTGCAGATGGGCATGGTCGGGGGCTGATGCCCCGCATCGTGGACCATTATATAATATGGTAAGGTCACGATTGCGGCGTGCCAAGTGCAGCAGTTCGCCTATCATGGGCAATATGCGCTGCGGCTGGTGGGCCAGCGTTGGCAGCGTAATGTGTACGGGCAATATGGGGAACGGGTTGACCAGCAACTCATAGGCACGGTCTACCACGCGATGCATCTGTTCTTTCGGACGGTTCTTGGCACATAGGAAACACGGACGCTCGGCAATCGATTTGGCATCGATCTTGGCTCCCGTCGAACGGATACGGGCTGGATTCCACTGCACCGCCATCGCAATGTCATCGGTCATCAGTTCGCGCGTCTCCACATCTTCCAGTTCACGGTAACGTTGGCGCACATCTTCCCATGTCTGCAACTGACGATGGAAGAAGCGCATCAGTGGTGATTCGCTCATCACGTCGGCCCTACCCTGCGCCATCTGTTGACGGGCATGCAGCTCCAATGTGCGCAAACGGTCTTTATACAGGTTATTGGCATTAATCTTTTCTACCGACAGGGCTGCGTCTGAGTTGCCTCCCCAACGACGACAGAGATACAATTCGGTAAATATGCGGCCGATACGGTAGCGGCGAGAGAACATCAGTCCAAGGGCATAGTCCTCGCCATAGGAAGTATTGGGGAACTGCACCTGTCTGAGCAACGGAGTAAAGAAAGCTCGGGGAGCACCGAGACCGTTAATCCTCAGTGCATTATTGGGTCCGTTCTCGTCAGTCCATTCCTTATGGTCTATCAGTCCTGGAGGAAGCGTATTCAACTCGAAGTCACACATGCGGTACGAGCCAATCATCATAGCTGCCTTCTGTTCATAAAAGGCATCAACGATGGTCTGCAAGGTCTTGGGGGAAGAGTATAAATCATCAGAATCCAACTGCACGGCAAAGCGTCCACACTGCTGACTGTTGATGGCCATGTTCCAGCATCCGCCGATACCCAAGTCAGTGCGCTCAGGCACGATATGCACCAGACGATTATCCTTCTGAGCCAGTTCATGCAAGATATCAGTAGTGCCGTCCGTTGAGTGGTTGTCTACGACGATGACGTTGTATTTGAAGGTGGTCTGTTGCGACAATGCACTCTCCACAGCATCACGCACAGTCTTGGCACGATTGAAAACTGGGATGACCACCGAGGCCTCCATGTCAAACTCCTGTTCAGCGAAGTCCACCTCACCGTACTGTGACGTGTCGACCAGTGCGTTCACCTCATGCAGATGTGCGGTGCAGGCTTGTTCCATCTCTATCTGTACGGCACGATTGGCTGGGTTCACGTAGTCAAACTGCTTCACTCCCGAGGCGCGAAGATCGGTTTCTTCCTCGGTATAGAGGTATTCATTCAGATGCAAGATTTGTCCCTCACGGCTCAGGAACAGGCGCAGGTCGTAGAGCCCGGCATATTGGTAGTCGCGTTCACGTTCGCTCGTCGCATACTTATGCAGCAATGTCGTGCGCACCAACCACAGACTGCCAAAGTCAAAGTCGTCACGCAGCGATCCGTCTTGATAGTCAATGACTGGATGAGCCTTGCGCTCACCATGTTCCATCGTGTATCGGTCACTATACACCATTGCGGCACCGGAGTCGCCAGCCACCAACAACAACCGGCTCAGAGCTGTACTACCCAGCGTCAACGGTTGGGGTTTCAGACAGAGCAACACATATTCTGACACTGTATGCTCGGCTATTTTCATCACAAGCTCAGTACCAGTCAGCGTCTCCGTTACCAGGAAAGTGCATCCGTTCAAGGGTTCTTGGTTCTTAGCGATATCCTCATTCACCAACAGGAACACATGTTTTACATCACTGTTGGTACGCAGATGGGCAACAAGGGATTCCAGTTCGGTTGGTGTATTACATGCTATAAAGCAGTCAATACTTTGTTTCATGCTATATATATAAATTAATTAGGTGCAAAGATACAAAAAACCAACCAAATGACCGCAATATTCGGAGGAAATTTGTACCTTTGCAGCATGAATGCGCAAAAAAAAAGACTTTTGGGACTGACACCAACGGAACTAAAAGCTGTTGTCGGCAGTTTAGGTATGCCTGCCTTTACAGCAAGGCAGATAGCCCAATGGCTCTATGTCAAGCACGTCAACACGATTGACGAGATGACCAATCTCTCCAAGCAAAACCGTGCGTTATTGGCTGAGCAATACGAGGTGGGCACCATGCCTCCCATCGACTGCCAACGCTCCGTTGACGGTACCATCAAATACCTTTTTCCCGTTGAGGCTGATAATGGCCAACTCTTCGTCGAGACGGTGTTTATCCCTGACCACGACCGTGCCACACTTTGTGTCTCATGCCAGGTAGGATGCAAGATGAACTGCCTCTTCTGTCAGACTGGCAAGCAGGGATGGCACGGCAATCTAACGGTCGCAGACATCTTGAACCAAATCATCGCATTGCCTGAGATAGAGCAACTTACGAACATCGTCTTCATGGGACAAGGCGAACCAATGGATAACCTTGATGCCGTATTGGGAGTCTGCAACATCATGACTGCCGACTGGGGATTTGCTTGGAGTCCGAAGCGCATCACGGTAAGCTCCGTCGGTGTTCGCGGGAAGCTCAAAAGGTTCCTCGATGAGAGTCCTTGCCATGTAGCCATCTCCATGCACTCACCACTCCACGAGCAACGATTAAGTCTCATGCCTGCCGAAAAAGCCATGCCGCTGCAAGAGACCATCGACCTGCTTCGCCAATACGACTTCACCCACCAACGCCGATGCTCGTTCGAATACATCTGCTTCGGTGGCATGAACGACTCTCCGGCATTCGCTCGCGAGATTGTCCGTCTACTAGAAGGACTGGAATGTCGCGTCAACCTCATCAGGTTCCACGAAATACCCGGTGTCGACCTACCCGCTTCTGACGAGAAACGAATGGAAGCCCTGCGCGACTATTTGACACATCACGGCATCACGACAACCATCCGTGCCAGTCGCGGACAAGACATCTTTGCGGCGTGCGGATTGCTCAGCACAGCCCGCCAAAGCAATCATGCCCATCAGTCCCATCAGCCCCATTAGCCCCATTTGCCCCATAATTAAAAAATTAATAACATCAATACAATGGAACAAGAACAAAAGATTCGTGTGGCTATCACACAAGGAGATACCAATGGTGTCGGTTACGAAGTCATCCTCAAGGTCTTTGCTGCCCCTGAGATGCTCGAACTTTGCACACCTATCATTTATGGCTCGTCCAAGATTGCAGCCTACCATCGCAAAACACTCAATCTGGAGACCAACTTCTCCACCATCAACAACGCAGAGGAGGCCCGAGACGGACGTGTGAACCTACTCAATTGCTTCGACGAAGAAATCAAGGTGGAAATAGGACAGCCCTCACAAGAAGCCGGACAAGCAGCACTCGTCGCACTCGACCGTGCCATGACAGACTTCCGTAAAGGCTTGTACGACGTACTCGTTACAGCCCCCATTAACAAGGCTACCATCCAGAGTCCGTCATTCCATTTTCCCGGGCACACCGAGTACATTGAAACCAGCGTGGGAGACGGCAAAAAAGCCCTTATGATTCTCATGAACGAGACACTCCGCGTGGCATTGGTAACCACCCATCTGCCCGTCAAGGATATTGCCACGGCTATTACCAAGGAGTCCATCATCGAGAAAGCTACCATATTCCATCAGGCACTCAAGCGCGATTTCCGCATTTCCTGTCCACGTATTGCCGTGCTTTCGTTGAATCCACATGCCGGCGACGACGGTCTGCTTGGCTCCGAGGAGAAGGCCGTCATCACCCCCGCTATCGAAGAACTCGCCGACAAGGGCATTCAGGCTTTCGGTCCCTATGCTGCCGATGGGTTCTTTGGCTCAGGTACCTACGACAAATTCGACGGTGTGCTGGCTATGTACCACGACCAAGGACTGGCACCCTTCAAGACCATTGCCCTCGAGAGTGGTGTCAACTACACTGCCGGCCTGCCCATCGTTCGCACCTCGCCAGACCACGGAACGGCTTACGACATTGCAGGCAAGGGTATTGCCGACGAAAACTCCATGCGTCAGGCTATCTATACAGCCATCGACGTGTTCCGCAATCGTCAGGACTACGACGAGCCTTTGCAGAACCCACTGCCCAAGCTCTTCCACGAGAAACGCGAAGATGGCGACAAAGCACGCTTTGCCAAACCCAAAGATATGTTCAAGAAAGACAAAGAGGCAAACAAGAAAACAGAGGCAGAAAAATAAATTTCTGCCAATATATGCCATTATGTCAGATTTTTATTGTACCTTTGCGGGCTAAAGACTGCAAATATGAAAACTTCCGAACTGCAGAACATCAAACAGCGTTACAATATCGTAGGCAACTGCGAGGCATTGAATAACGCACTCGACGTCGCTCTCAAGGTGGCGCCGATAGACCTTAGTGTTCTCATCATCGGAGAAAGCGGTGTCGGCAAAGACATCCTACCACGCCTCGTGCACGACAACTCACCAAGACGCCGTGAGAAGTACTTTGCCATCAACTGCGGAGCCATCCCCGAGGGTACTATCGACAGCGAACTGTTCGGACATGTCAAGGGCTCCTTCACCGGAGCCATCGGCGATTCACAAGGCTATTTCGGAGCTGCCAACAAGGGAACACTCTTTCTCGACGAGGTCGGTGAGCTACCTATGGCCACACAGGCCCGACTACTGCGTGTTTTGGAGAACGGCGAGTACATCCCCGTGGGTGCCACTGAGGTACGCAAGACCGACGTCCGCGTAGTAGCAGCCACTAATGTCAACATCCAAAAAGCCATTAGCGAAGGACGATTCCGTGAAGACCTCTATTACCGTCTGAACCAAGTACAGATACAGATGCCCCCATTGCGCGAACGTGGCGAGGACATCGTATTGCTGTTCCGCCTCTTCGCCATGCAGATGGCAGAGAAATACCGTATGGACAAAGTCGTGCTCAGCGACGAAGCCAAACAGATGCTTATGCGCTACAAATGGCCGGGCAATATCCGACAACTGAAAAGCATCACCGAACAGCTCTCCGTACTAAGCACCGAGCGCCTCATCACTCCTGAAATCCTGGCACGGTTCATCCCCCAGAATCAGGAAACCACCCAACTGGCCACCATCCATAACGAGGGCGACCACACCTTTGAGAACGAGCGCGAGATACTCTATAAGATACTCTTCGAACTACGATCCAATGTCAACGACATGCGACGTGAGATGAGCACACTCAAGAAACAAATAGAGGACGTACAGGGAACCGGACATCAGTCGGCACCACTTCCCACATCACAACTGGCTCCCATCCAGCCCATCCAGCCCATCAACTCCACGATGGAGGATGCCGTTGCAGAGGAATATATTGAGCCGGAACACGAACTAGAGAACCTCAACGTCAGCGACTGGAGCCGTCAAGCACTTGAGAAAGCTCTTGAGCGCAATGCCGGCAACCGCAAGAAAGCAGCTCAGGAACTGGGCATCAGTGACCGCACACTCTACAGAAGATTGAAGCAATATGGACTCGATAAAGACAAATAAGCTACTCCTTGGTCTCTGCCTGGCAGCCACCCTGCTTTTGGCAGCCTGTTCCGTCAGCTATAAGTTCAACGGAGCCAGCATCGACTATACCAAGACCAAGACCATTCAGATAGCCGACTTCCCCATTCGTTCCAGCTATGTCTGGGGACCTATGGGACCACTCTTCAACAACGAGCTGAAAGACCACTTTGCCAACCACACCCGACTTAGTCAGGTCAAACGTAATGGCGACCTGAAACTGGAAGGCGAGATAACGCAATACCAACAACGTAACAAGTCGGTAAGTGCCGAAGGCTACTCCGCACAAACGGAACTATCCATGACCGTCAACGTGCGTTTCACCAACAACACCAACCACTCGGAAGACTTCGAGCGCCAGTTTACGGCCCAGGCCAGTTACGAGACAACCCGCTCGCTCAACTCCGTACAGGAAGAACTCGTCACACAGATGTGCAAAGAACTCTGCGACCAGATATTCAACGCCACCGTTGCCAACTGGTAACTGAGAGAGAAAAAACAATAGCAATAATCAAAAATAGGGATATGGAAATAACAACACTCATCAACCACCCGGAACGACTTGACCGCGATACGCTGTTCGAGTTGCGTTCCACGCTGGCCCTCCATCCCTATTACCAGACGGCACGCCTGCTCATGCTCCAGAACCTCTATCTGCTGCACGACCCTTCGTTCGACGAAGAACTGCGACGAGCCGCCATTTATATCACCGACCGCAAGACCATCTTCAATATCGTCGAGGCGGCACACTACACGTTGCGCAAATCACAGCACACATCGACACCGTCGACAGGCAATCCAAACCGCACCGTCGACCTCATCGACAACTTCCTCGAAACCATTCCAGTCGAGAACGACGAGAAGAAAGAAGCCAAGCGTAAGCCAACCCCAGCCGACGCAACCGTCGACTATGTAGCCTACCTCCTGCAATGTGAAGCCGACGAGCATGACACCAAGCAGCAGGCACCAAAGATGAGAGGACAAAGCCTCATCGACAATTTCCTGGAACAAGAACAGGGACGCATCCTGCTCAGTGATATTCCATTGGACACCCCCGAAGAGGATGTTCCTAACGACGAAAACGATGGCGAAGAAGAAGAAGAATACTTCACCGAGACACTCGCACGTATCTACATCAAACAAGGACGCTATCAGAAAGCACACGACATCATTGCACGGCTCAGTCTGAAGTATCCGCAGAAGAACACCTACTTCGCCGACCAAATGAGATTCTTAGAAAAATTAATAATAAACAACAAAAACAAAAATTAAAAAGTAACATGTACACATTATTTGTAATTCTTATCGTGATTGCAGCCATACTGATGATCGGTATCGTGCTGATTCAAGAGTCAAAAGGTGGCGGCCTGTCATCAAGTTTTGCAGGCTACAACCAGGTAGCCGGTGTCCGCAAGACCACCGACTTCATCGAGAAAGCCACATGGAGCCTCGCTGCCGCTATGGTTGCCATCAGCATCGTCTGTGCCTGGGTAGCACCCACCGCAACCGTCGACAGCTCTGTAATGGAGAACATCGAGAACCCTGTTACCAACCCCAACAATTTGCCTGGCTTCGGTGCTAGCCAGCAGAAGGACGCTGCTGCTCCCGCTAAGGAAGCTGCTCCCGCTGCTGAAAAACCCGCCGCAGAAGCCCCTGCAGCTCCTGCTCAGCCAGCTAATTAATAGGTAAATCAAAAAAAGTACGGGATTTATTTGGTTATCTCAAATAAAAACCGTACCTTTGCACTCGCTTTTAGAAAGCAACATTCGATGGTGCCCGTAGTTCAGTTGGTTAGAGCGTCAGATTGTGGTTCTGAATGTCGACGGTTCGAGTCCGTCCGGGCACCCTCCGAAACAAATTCCTGTAAGTCAAGCACTTGCGGGGATTTTTATTTTTAAACACCTAAAATTTTGATGGAACTTTGATGGAACATTTTTAAGTTGTTACATCAATTTTGGAGCTTAGATACCACCAAGATTAGCTAACAATCAAACTATAATATGGATACTTCCAAAAATATTCGCATACTTGCACAGAGAATCATTTCTTTATTGAAACTTCTTCTCACCTCTCATTGCATCCTCGTACATGCCAATTGCAAATCGTCTTGGCTCTTCAAGTTTATCATACATGGCTTTAATCTCAGGAACCAGTTTCATATAATCTACTATGAAAATGCTCATAAATGCCAGGACACATTGAGTCGCATGTGGAGCCATAATTGTTAAATCTGCCCGACTTTCTCTTTTGAAAGCATCATGAAATTGAATAAGTGCCAGATATGATGGATGTCCATGAAGACTGAAGAATGAATAAGTGTTTTTGAGAAGATCCTTTTTGATTCGAAGATATTTATATGCATCTTCGAAACTGACTCGTTTCATAGTGTTGTCTTCCTCAAACACATATCGGTATCTTATACCAAAAGCATTTTTTATTTGATTCTTTGTCTGTTGACTGAGGTTCGAATAGAGTTCCGTTTTTTCTATCTCATTCATGCAGTTATCAATGTTCTGCTGTTCTTCTGCAACTCTTTGGGGATTGTGGCTACGCATTTCTTCGTCAAGATCATTTAATCTCTCTGTTAGTCCTTGAGCCATGAAAAGATTATAAAGAATTGTTTGTTCGTCTTCTGTGCTTGGGATGACAAATAATAGCTCAAAAGCAATTACTGACTCATATATCCTTCTTGCAATAGTAAATAATACAGATGGGTCTATAATAGATTGAGATGGTTGGAACCATTATTATACCCCACACCATCTAACAAATATAGGAAATGGCAACTCTTACTAAAGATTGTTTGAAGCCAAATGTTTCTGTCATCTTCGAGAGATGACATGGCTTTGCGCCCTTCTGGTGATTTGAAGACTTCGAAGAAGAAATCAAGCATCACCCGTAAATACTGTTTGCAATCGTCAATTGTATCCAACTGAACAAACTTTCGAACCTCTTCGATTGTTAGCTCTTTTTCAACATTTTCCTCAAATAGAACTGACAGCTTTTTAAGCTGTTCCTCACTAAACTCCATTCCCTATTTCCAAATTTTGATAACCCATTTACCTTCCTTGCGTCCATTTTGGCGCTCAATATTGATACCAAGTTTCCTAATAGCTGTAAACTCTCGTTGAATAGTCTTGTCGGACACCTTAAGCTTTCTGGACATTTCTATTAGAGTTGCCTCTGGTGATGTGCATATCAATTCAAGTATAACTATCTGTCTTTCAGATAGTTCTTTTAGGACATCTTTCTGGACATCTTTTAGGACATCCTTCAGGACATCAGGGATGTTCTTGACCATTTCCTGTGAACTATCCTTTATCTTCTCTCTTGTCGCTATGTCGGCAATAACATTGCCTGCTGCCTCGTGACAAGGGATAGTGATACGGAAGAAGGTGCGTTCTTCATCCGTAACGACGACAGCGCGAGGCGAGCCATTTGCCTTCAATACATTCTGGATGGTAGGAATACCAGTGCTTCGTCCTTCGGTCAGCTCCAATTCCTTCAGATATTCACCCAAACGACG
>Ga0310691_10007915_pt1 | contig 11004 bp, 12 predicted proteins | sample 176DNAGHGlowgp2_FD_203887 | JGI IMG/M metagenome (GOLD analysis project Ga0310691, IMG submission 203887) | Sheep rumen microbial communities from Palmerston North, Manawatu-Wanganui, New Zealand - 1766 DNA GHGlow gp2 (v2) (version 2) | ecosystem: Host-associated > Mammals > Digestive system >... | reverse complement strand
TTTCGGCTTTTCCTATCGGCGCCGACGCGCCGAGCTCATAGCGGCTTTTCAGGATTTCCCTTCCTTCCTTCGAAATGTTTGTCATTTCATCTATGGAACGGACTTTGGAAACATACAGCCAGCGGGCTATCTGTTTGGCCACAAAAGGCTTGAGTCCGCAGTTGCGGACAACTGTCTCGAGTTCTGCCGGAGATTTGCCAAGTAACTTTTCCATATCAGGGCAAAGTTAAACATTTTTTACCTATATTTGCCTTCGGGCATAAGCCCGAGAACAATTAATAACATTCATTATGGCTAAAGAAGCAGAAGTAAAGGCCACAGACATCAATGCCGCCAAGATGAAGGCATTGCAGGCCACGATCGACAAGATTGAGAAAGATTACGGGAAAGGCACGATCATGAAGTTGGGAGACCAGCCAGAATGGAGTGACGCCCAGGTGATCCCCAGCGGCAGCGTCGCCCTCGACCACGCACTCGGTATCGGAGGATATCCTCGCGGAAGGATCATCGAAATCTACGGGCCGGAATCCAGCGGAAAGACCACGCTGGCCATCCACGCGATCGCGCAGGCCCAGAAGTCGGGCGGCATCGCCGCTATGATCGACGCGGAACACGCGTTCGACCGCACCTACGCCAAGGCTCTCGGAGTCAATCTCGAGACCTTGCTCATCTCTCAGCCGGACAACGGCGAACAAGCCCTTGAAATCGCAGACAACCTCATCCGCTCGGGTGCGGTGGACATCGTGGTCATCGACTCGGTGGCGGCCCTCACCCCCAAGGCAGAGATCGAAGGCGAAATGGGCGACAACAAAGTAGGCCTGCAGGCACGCCTGATGAGCCAGGCGCTCCGCAAGCTTACGGCCAACATTTCCAAGACCAACACCTGCTGCATCTTCATCAACCAGCTCCGCGAGAAGATCGGCATCATGTTCGGCAATCCCGAAACCACCACCGGAGGCAACGCCCTCAAATTCTACGCTTCCGTGCGTATCGACGTCCGCCGCACCACCCAGATCAAGGAAGGTGAGGACGCGCTCGGCAACCGCACCCGCGTAAAGGTGGTCAAGAACAAGATGGCGCCGCCTTTCAAGAAAGCGGAATTCGACATCGTATTCGGCGAGGGCATCTCCCACAGCGGCGAGCTCGTGGACCTCGGCGTGGAGTTCGACGTGATCCAGAAGTCCGGATCGTGGTTCAGCTACAACGGCGAGAAGCTCGCACAGGGCCGCGAGGCCACCAAGCAGCTGCTGCGCGACAACACCGAGCTCGCAGACGAGATCGAGGCTAAAATCCGTGAAGCACTTAAAGCAGTTAAGGACTGATGGCAAAGGAAAAAATCATTTTGACTGGAGACCGCCCCACAGGGCGGCTCCATATAGGACATTACGTAGGTTCGCTGCGCCGCAGGGTTGAACTCCAGGACAGCGGACTTTTCGACAAGATATTCATCATGATCGCCGACGCACAGGCGCTCACCGACAACGCCGACAATCCAGAAAAGGTGCGCCAGAACATCATCGAGGTGGCGCTCGACTATCTCAGCGTCGGGCTCGATCCCGAGAAGAGCAATCTGTTCATACAGAGCCAGATAAGTGAGCTCACGGAGCTTACCTTCTTCTATAACAACCTGGTGACGGTCCAGCGCTTGCAGCGCAACCCGACGGTGAAGGCCGAAATGGCCCTGCGCGGATTCAACGACTCGGAAGGTGCGGAGAACAAGGCAGGCACGCCTGTGGGCTTCTTCTGCTACCCCATCAGCCAGGCCGCCGACATCACCGCCTTCAAGGCGACTGTCGTGCCCGTCGGGGAAGACCAGGAGCCGATGATAGAGCAGACCCGCGAAATCGTGCGCAAGTTCAACTCAACCTATGCGCCAGTGCTCGTGGAGCCGGAAATCCTGCTGCCCGACAACGCCTCCTGCATGCGTCTGCCGGGAACCGACGGCAAGGCCAAGATGAGCAAGAGCCTCGGCAACTGCATCTACCTGAGCGACGATTCGCAGACCGTGCGCGAAAAAGTGCGCGGCATGTATACCGACCCCGGGCATCTGCAGGTGAGCGATCCGGGCAAGGTGGAAGGCAACACGGTATTCACCTATCTCGACGCTTTCTGCCGGCCGGAGCATTTCGACAAGTTCGCGTCCTGCTTCGTCGGCAAGAAGTCGTCCTTCGAGTTCCATTCGCTCGACGAGATGAAGGCGCAGTACCGCGCCGGAGGCCTCGGAGACGTCATGTGCAAGAACTTCCTGTTCGCCGTGCTGGAAGACACTCTCGCTCCCATCCGCGAGCGTCGCGCAAAGTTCGAGAAGGACATTCCCTACGTCTACGAAGTGCTCCGCAAGGGCACGGAAGCGGCACGCGAGGTGGCATCACGCACCCTCGCCGATGTCAAAAGGGCGATGAAAATCAACTATTTCGACCCCGGAGTGCTGGACGCCCTCATTGCCGAACAGAGCGAGAAATACCGCTAGCGCCTATTCCTCCGCCAGTGCTTTGTTGAAGCATTCGCGGCAGAGAGGCTCGTAGATGTCTTTTTCTCCCAGGACCACAAGCTTGCGGCTCTTGCTGAGCCGGTGCGAGTGGTTGGCGAGACCTCCGCATTTCACGCAGATGGCGTGCACTTTCTGCACGTCCTCGGCTATTGCCATGAGGGCGGGAATGGGGCCGAAGGGTTTTCCGAGATAGTCGGTGTCGAGGCCGGCCGCGATCACGCGGACGCCGCGGTTTGCCAGGGCCTGGCAGACGGCGGCCAGGTTTTCTCCGAAAAACTGGGCCTCGTCGATACCGACGACCTGTACGTCCGGCCCTATCTTGAGCATCTCGGCAGCATCCTTGATGGGCTTGCTGGTGATGCTGTGCGAATCGTGGGAGACCACCTCCACATCGGAGTACCTGTTATCTACAGAGGGCTTGAAAATCGCTATCACCTGGTTTGCGAACTGGGCCCTGCGGAGCCTGCGGATGAGTTCTTCTGTTTTTCCGGAGAACATCGAGCCGCACACTACTTCGATGCAGCCCCTCTTTTTGGTATTGTTTTCTGCGTACATTTTGGTTAAATTTGTCGTCGACTTGTTATGCAAAGATAAGAATAAGTCGCGTTTTATGAAAGGAAAACTTTACATAGTGCCTACCCCGGTGGGAAACCTTGAAGACATGACCTTCAGGGCGGTGGAGATATTGAAGGAGGCGGACCTGATCCTGGCCGAGGATACCCGTACGAGTTCTGTTCTCCTGGATCATTTCGGCATTCACAAGCCCCTGCAGTCGCATCACAAGTTCAACGAGCACCAGACCGCAGGGCGCATCAAAGAGATAATTCTCGCAGGCAGGAACGTAGCCCTGGTGAGCGACGCCGGCACTCCCGGCATTTCGGATCCCGGTTTCCTGCTCGCACGCACCTGCGCGGAGGAAGGCATCGAAGTCCAGACTCTGCCGGGTGCTACCGCCTGCATCCCCGCACTGGTTTCTTCCGGCCTGCCTTGCGACCGTTTCTGCTTCGAGGGCTTCCTGCCGCAGAAGAAAGGGCGCCAGACCTTGCTGCAGAGCCTTTCCGGAGAGCAGCGCACCATGGTATTCTACGAATCTCCCCGCCGGCTGGTGAAGACTCTCGAGCAGTTCGTCGAGGTCTTCGGGCCGGACAGGCCCTGCAGCGTCGCGAGGGAGATTTCCAAAGTTCACGAAGAGCACGTCCGCGGCACTCTGGCGGAGGTGCTCGGGCATTTCAACGCCGTCGAGCCTAAGGGCGAAATCGTCATTGTGGTGGGCGGCGCGGTCATCGAAAAAGGAGAGCACAGGAACAAGTACAAAGATTGAGGGGAGGCTTCAGCCATGAAATCATCTTTCAAGACGGGGGCGATCGCCCTCGCTTTTCTCGTCCTCGGTTTCGAGCTGGCGATGTTTGTGCGCAAGACGGCCGAAGACAGGATAGTAGCCCACCGAGACAGGCCGGATACTGTGTTTGTTGCATCAAGGTCCGACGATTGGGTATCCGGTCCTCAAGCCGACCGCTCCGCGGCCCCTCCCGTCAGTGACGGGCCCCTCCCTCTACATCCGAGGGCGGATATGGCGTCCGGACCGGACACCCCATCGTCGGATACCCGAAATAGAAAGCATTACGCCCTGTCGCGATTGGCTCGAGAAGGAGATCCGGTGGTCGTGGAAAGGAGGAGCACACACAGTCCCGAAGCCAGGGCGATTTACGAGAGGGCGCCGGGGAGGCGGGTGGAGAGTTTCCGCTTCAATCCAAATACCGTGAGCCTGGAGGAACTGTGCCGCCTGGGGTTCAGCGAAAAGCAGGCGCAATCCATTCTTAATTACCGCGAAAAAGGCGGCCGGTTCAGGCGCAAGGCCGATTTTGCCAAAAGTTATGTAGTTGCGGATTCAGTATTCGAGAGGCTGGAGCCGTTCATCGTGATTCCCAAGACCGATATCAACAAGGCGGACTCCGCGGCTTTCGACGAGTTGCCCGGCATTGGCGGCTGGTTCGCGCACAGGATGGTGGAATACCGCGAGCAGTTGCGCGGGTATTCCTGTCCGGAGCAGCTGATGGAAATCTACCGTTTCGACCAGGAGAGGTTCGACGGCCTGAAGGATCTCATAAGTTGCTCTCCTGTAGATCCGTACCCGTTCTGGACAGGTTCTTTGGACGACATCCGCAACCATCCGCACATCCGCAACTGGCAGACTGCGCGCGACATCGCATTCTACCGCGACCATAATTCTCCCGAGAATCTGACCGTCGACGGCTTGCTGAAGGCGGGTATCCTTTCAGAGGAGCAGGCCCGCCGCCTCGCCCGCTGCCGCCTGAAATAGCGCCCCTGACAAAACCATGGAGCATCATCCGCGTCGCGGATGATGCTCCATCACAGCCTTCTGCCAGGTGGCGGAATCGATGTGAGTATAGATTTCGGTAGTCAGGATACTCTCGTGCCCCAGCATCTCCTGCACCACACGGAGATCGGCGCCATTCTCTATCAGATGCGTCGCGAAACTGTGGCGGAAAGTATGCGGAGAAATCTCCTTGTCGACACCCGCGGACAAAGCCGCCGCCTTCACCATGTTGAACACGGAAACACGGCTCAGGGGCCTGCCGAAACGGTTGAGAAAAGCATAGTCGTCGAAGGACGGGGCCGCGGCTTCGGGCCGTACGTCCAGCCACGCCACGAAAGCATCCACCGCCGCTCCGCCGATGGGCACGAGCCTCTCCTTGTCGCCCTTGCCGACCACGCGGATGAACTTCTCGCCCGTATATACATTGGAAATCTTCAGCGAACAGAGCTCCGACACCCGCAGACCGCAGCCATACAGCATCTCGAGAATCGCCCTGTCCCGGACCCCCTGCCAGCTGCCCGTATCCACACCTTCTATTATGGCGGCAACTTCCTCCACCGAAAGGACCGCCGGAAGATAGCGCCCGAGTTTGGGCTGGTCGACGGCATCGCAGGGATTGTCCGTCCTCTCCCCTTCCATTATCAGCCAGTCGAAAAAAGAACGGAGGGAACTGAGCCGGCGGGCCTGGCTGCGCTTCGAGACATCCTCCGCCCTCTCCGCAAGGAACGAGGCTACGGCATCGCTGTCCACACTGCGCACGTCGGCATCCGTGCCGTTCAGGAAAAACTTTACATCGGAACTGTAGGACGCCACCGTGTTGGGCGACATTTTCCTCTCCATGCGAAGATAATACCGATAGTCCTTCAGCAATCTTTCCGAATCAGTGTCCATAACGACACAAAGATAAAAAAAAAGCTTATCTTTGTAAACTATGTTCAAGAAGATCACGGCCATAACGGCGGTCCTGACGGGTCTCATTTTCGGAGGATGCACCAAAGAGCGTCCCGGCAGGGCCTTCCCCGAGAAGGAATTCGTCACAATATATTATTGTGCCGGATTCAACAACCTTTCTTCGGACATCCGGAAGAATGTGGAGATTCTCAAGGCCGGCGCCCTCCCCTTCGAAGAATCCAGGCACAAGATGCTTGTGTTCTCTCACTTCTCGGTCGGCAACTACGACTACTCCACCCTTACGGATTCGCATCTCGTACTCTACACGAAGGATTTCGGCCGGATAAAAGCCGACACGCTGCTGACCATCGACAAATCGCGGTACGCCACCGACCCCGCGGTCATGCGGGAAGTGCTCGCGACCGTCCGCAACCTGTACCCCGACGCACATTACGGACTCGTCGTATCCTCGCACGGCACCGGCTGGCTCCCTGCCGGAAAATACAGCAGCGGCAGCGTCGTGCAGATGGCGCGGCGCAGGCAAAGCGCATCCGAACTGCCCGCATACCGTTACAATGCCGATCCGGACTCCCCGAAAGTCAAGACCTTCGGCGCAGAAGTGAAACATGAGAATTCCACCAATTATTCCGTGGAGATGACCATCCAGAGCATGGCGAAGGCAATTCCCATGCATCTGGACTACCTGCTTTTCGACGCCTGCCTCATGGGAGGGATCGAGGTGGCGTACGAGCTCAAGGACGTGGCCGACAAAATAGCATTCTCGCCCACGGAGGTGCTTGCACAGGGCTTCGACTATTCCAATATCAGTTATCTGCTTGCGGACGAACCCAGCATCGAAGGGTTCTGCAAATTGTATTTCGACCACTACAATTCCGAGAGCGGCTCCATGCGGTCCGCAACCATCAGCGTCGTGCGCAGTTCCGGCCTGGACGCCTTGGCAGACGTGTGCGCGGACATGTTCGGGAAGTATCGCAGCAGTATCGACACCCTTAGTCTGAACAGCGGCATCCAGAGATATTTCAGGTCGAATTATCACTGGTTCTTCGACATGGAAGACATTCTCGTCAAGGCGGGCATCACCGACGAAGATAAGGCGACCCTGGAAAACGCACTTGACGGATGCATCAGCTACAAGGCCGCCACGCCCCAGTTCCTCGGGATAGAAATCAAGAATTACAGCGGACTCAGCATGTATCTGCCTTCGGCCACAATAGACAAGGACGGCAAAATAGACGCCCAGCTGAACGAATTCTACCGCACTCTTGCCTGGAACAAAGCCACATATTTGGTAGAATAATCAAAAATTCATATATTTGCGCCCGCATTTCATAAAACCCCGAAGGGGCTTTGGTGCAATGGGATCCGGACCCTGTTTTCCGGATTGAGTAACACATTTTAAAAATTAACTGAAATGAAGCATTTCGCTCTTAACGGGGAAACCCGCAAGGTTGGAAACAAAGCCGTCATCAAGGCTTTCCGCAAGCAGGGCCTCGTACCTTGCAATCTTTATGGAAACGGTATCGAGAACATTCTCTTCACCGTCAACGAGAAAGACCTCAAGGGTCTCCTTTCCACTCCTTATTCCCACATCGTCGACCTCACCCTCGACGGAAAGGACAACTACACCGTGATCCTTCACGAGCTGCAGTTCCATCCCGTAAAGGACAATTGCCTCCACATCGACTTCCTCGCAGTGGATGACAAGAAGCCTATCGCCATCAACGTGCCCATCAAGTTCGAAGGCCACGCTATCGGTGTGCAGAAGGGTGGCAAGTTCGTTCCCGGTGCAAGGAGCCTGCGCATCAGCGCACAGATGGAGAACCTTCCGGACGACATCACCATCGACATCACCAAACTCGACCTCGACAAGAAGATCAAGGCCGGCGACGTGAAGATCGAGAAGGTTTCCGTCCTTACCGACAAGGATGCCATCCTCTGCCTGGTCAAGACCACCCGCAACGTGGATGCCAGCGCAGTTGCCGAGGCTGAATAAAATCCCCCGGAAATGGCAGGCGAGAGTTATCTGGTGGCTGGACTGGGCAACATCGGCCCGGAATACGCCGGAACCCGCCACAACATGGGTTTTATGGTATTGGATGCGTGGGCTCACGCATCCAATGCTTCTTTTGAAACCCACCGCTACGGCGACGTGGCGGTCCTCGGCATAAAGGGAAGGAATGTCTATCTCCTCAAGCCTTCCACTTATATGAACCTGAGCGGCAACGCCATCAGGTATTATCTTACGAAACTGCCCGTCACCATAGACCGCACTATCGTCATCTGCGACGACATCAATCTCCCCTTCGGCTCTGTGCGCATGCGCAAAAGCGGAAGCGACGGGGGGCACAACGGGCTCAAGAACATCGAGGAGACATTGGGAACAAGAGATTATACCCGCATCCGCATGGGAGTAGGCCACGAGTTCGCGCAGGGCGCCCAGATAGATTATGTCCTGGGGACATTGAGCGACGAAGAAAAAAGCCGGATGCCGGAACTTTGCCAGAGGGTGATCCAGGGTGTAAAAGACTGGATTTTCGTGGGTTCAGATCGTGCAATGAACGTTTTGAACACCAAAAAAGGCTGAAAAATCACTTTTTTTCAAAAAACCTTTGCAAATCTTTAACTTATTGATTATCTTGCCCCTTGCATTTTATTAAGCAACACACGTAACTATTTTATAAACCTTTAAATTACACAAAAATGAAAAAGCTTGTTGAAAAGATCAATGCTGAAATCGCTGATTTCCAGGCAAACGCTGAAGCTCAGATCGTTAAGGGTAACAAGGCTGCCGGTGCCCGCGCACGCAAGGCCGCTCTCGCTCTTATGAAGGATCTCAAGGAATTCCGTCAGGTATCCGTTGCTGAGGCAAAGAAATAATTTTGCACTTTTTGCAAAAATAATTGCAACGTTTATAAAACCGCCTGCATCTACATTACAGGTTTAGGTTTTAGTACACGTCTGAGGGTCGATGGCCGTGAGGCTGGCGGCCCTTTGCTTTTTTTCCCTTCTTTTACTAACTTTATGGCGATGAAAAGGGTTCTGACCATATTCCTCGCCATCGCACTGACTGCCGCCGGTGCCGGCAGGATTTATGCCCAGAAAGAGCACAGGGCCCTGATTTTTCCCGTAGAATTCTCCGACATCAAGTTCAGCATCTCTCCCGAAACTCTCGACAGTCTTGCGACGGAGCTCTCCGCCTACTACAAAAGCCAGTTCCTGGGCAGCCGCGAATTCATTTTCGACATCGCCCCCGTCAGCAGGATCAACGGCAGTTATTCCATCTTCGGATCGAATACCTCCTACAAGAGGGACGCCCTGGCATACAAGATGGCCCTCAACGTCTTCAAGAATCACTACGGCAGCATAGACTACTCCCTCTACGACAACGACAAGGACGGATTCATCAACGACATCATCTTCATCACCCCCGGTGTCTCCGAAGCCGCCGGCGGTGGAGAGAACCAGTTCTGGCCGGAATACAACGAACTCGAAGACAAGGATATCCCCTATAATCTCCGCTACAAGCTCAAAGGCTATGCGCTGGCAAGCGAGTTTTCTGCCGACAGCACCGCCGCCGGGATCGGAGTCTTAGCCCACGAATTCGGGCACATACTCGGCCTCAAGGACATGTACGATGCGGACGGGGACGGCAGCGGAGGATTCTGCCCCGGCCTGGGCCGCACCAGCCTCATGGACATCGGTGCGAACAACGACTGCGGCAGGACTCCCCCGAATCTGAACTCAATTGAAAGGGATATCCTCGGCTGCGGCCAGTGCGAAGTTCTGGACAGCGTCGGCAACTATTCCCTCGAGCCCATACAGCTCAACGGGCGTTATCTCAAGATCCCGAGCTATACCGAAAACAGGTATTATCTGCTGGAAAACCGCAAGGCCGAGGGGCGGGACGCCTTCATCGGCGGCGAGGGTATGCTGATATACAAGGTGGACAGGTCGGACACGCCCGCCGGGTTCTCCACCTACTTCCAGCGCACCCTCAGCGCTCTGGAGAGATGGCAGCGCAATCAGGTGAACTGCAATCCGGAGTTTCCCTGCGCCGCCATCATCCCCGCGCATGCGGATTCCACGGACAGTTCCCTGCTTTTCTGGCCGCAGGAGGACAGGACGGTGTTCAGCCCCGGGCGCATCGCCATCACCGACATGGCCCGCAGCGCCGACGGGAACATCTCGTTCAAGGCGGTGGAGCCCCTGAAGATAGAAGGCACCTCTGTTTTCCAGAGCAGTGCTATCATCGCCTGGAGCATCTCCAGGGACCTGGGCCAGGTGGACAGCTGCAAGCTGGAGTGGTCGACTCAGAGCTCGGTGCTCGGCAGGGTCGACGGCGTCGCGGCGGGGGACAACACCTACAGCTATACCATCAAAGGCCTCAGTCCGCGCACGACCTACCGCTATACGGCCACAGTCTATTATTCCGACGGCGCGTCCTACTCGGCCGGCGGCAGCTTCACCACCAGGATCTACCGCCAGGGGATATTCCGTTTCATCTGGCTGGGAGATGCACAGCGGAACCGGGACGGCAGCCTGAAGGCTGGCACCGCCATTCCGCTGATAGTCTACAACAGCGTGAACGAGGAGATTTCCTGGACCTTCAACGGCCGGCCGGTCAGCACAGGGCCCGACGGCCTCTGGGTCGTCCCGGGAAACGGCATGCTCAAGGCTGAAATCACCAATGCCGACGGTTCCAGGGATGTAATAATAAAGGAGGTGACGGTGAAATGAAGTTCCGCCTGTCCATAATCGCCCTGCTCGCCCTCTGCCTCGCAGGCTGCCGGGAGCACAACCTGTCGGACGATTTCAAGTTCGACAGCACCATCCGTCTGGAAATCAAGGGCTATACCATCTTCCGCTACGACCCTCTCAGCTGCCAGATCGGTTTCAACCGAGATCGCTGCGAATTCCGCATACACACCGACAACATGTCGGATTTCTATATCATCCGCCTGGACGAAATGCCGGCCGCCGAAGGCCAGACGGTGAACGGCACCGCATCCTGGACGACCGGCGACGACCTCCACACAAAAAAGACCTCCTTCGAGGTCATACATCTCGAAGGAGGCAAAATCTGGCTCTGGTCCCCCGGCACCCGCATCGCCGCCGTGGTGATGGAGTTGGAGTGACGGGCGGCGTTCAGTCTTAGAACGACAGTGCGATGCCGATGAAGTCGTCGGCTTTGAGGGCGGCGCCGCCGATGAGGCCGCCGTCGATGTCGGGCTGGGCGAAGAGTTCCTTGGCGTTGGAGGGCTTG
>Ga0310691_10007914_pt1 | contig 11006 bp, 7 predicted proteins | sample 176DNAGHGlowgp2_FD_203887 | JGI IMG/M metagenome (GOLD analysis project Ga0310691, IMG submission 203887) | Sheep rumen microbial communities from Palmerston North, Manawatu-Wanganui, New Zealand - 1766 DNA GHGlow gp2 (v2) (version 2) | ecosystem: Host-associated > Mammals > Digestive system >... | reverse complement strand
AACTGCACGAGCGGGTCCGGATAGGTGACGGCCTGGATGTCGTCGAGCCGGGGCATGTCAAACTTTTCGCGCACGTTGGCACGAAACTTTTTCAGTATATCTTCTTTGCTTGCCATGGTTTCTACTTTTTAATGTCGTTGTTGAAGATGGAATGGAACGGCTTTTTGGGGAACTTCATCATGTCGTGGCCCTCGGCCCAGGGGTTGATGCCAGAGTTGATGAGGAACGGCGGAATGACATTGGCAACGGGCGACACGGCAGTAGCCATCTTGTAGATGGCGGGGCTGCCGTAGAGCACGCTCATGGCGCGGCACACCAGTTTCTTCTCGGGGTTGGCCGTGCCGAAGCTGTCGAGCTTCTGCCGCCACTTATAGACCTGGTCGCCCAGGTCAATCTTGACCGGGCACACCGACTGGCAGCTGAGGCAGAGCGTGCAGGCAGAGACGTTGCCGGAGTGCAGCGCGGGGTTGCGCAGCATGCCGAGGTTGATGCCCACGGGGCCGGGAATGAAGTAGCTGTAGCTGTAGCCCCCCGAGCGCCGATAGACGGGGCAGGTGTTCATGCACGAGCCGCAGCGTATGCACTTGAGCACCTCCCAGTGGTCGGCGTTGCCCACCCAGTCGGAGCGCCCGTTGTCAACAAGAATGATGTGCATCTCCTTGGCCGTGGGGCGTGCCTTGCGGAAGTGGCTGGTGTAGGTGGTGGTGGGCTGACCGGTGCCGGCACGGCAGAGCATGCGCTGGAAGACGGCCAGGCAGTCGTAATTGGGTATGACCTTCTCCAGTCCGATGGCGGCAATGTGTAGCTTAGGGCACGAGGTGGACATGTCGGCATTGCCCTCGTTGGTGCAGACGACGATGTCGCCCGTTGCGGCAATGCCGAAGTTGGCCCCCGTCATGCCGGCATCGGCGGTGAGGAACTCGTTGCGCAGCGAGAGGCGCGCCATGTAGGTAAGGTACGTGGGGTCGTGGTTGCCTTTCTCCTTGGAGATGCCTTTCTCCTCGAACAGCTCGCCCACGTCGTCGTGGCTCAGGTGTATGGCAGGCATGACGATGTGGCTGGGCTTCTGCCCCTTCAGCTGGATGATGCGTTCGCCGAGGTCGGTCTCGACCACCTCGATGCCGCGGGCCTCCAGATAGGGGTTCATTTCGCACTCCTCGGTGAGCATGGACTTCGACTTCACCATTTTCTTCACGTCGTGCTGCTTGAGTATGCCATAGACTATCTGGTTGAACTCCCCGGCATCCTTCGCCCAGTGTACGATGACGCCGTTCTTCTCGGCATTGGTGGCAAACTGGTCTAAGTATTCGTCCAAATGGCTGATGGTGTGGCGCTTGATGGCCGATGCCTTCTCGCGCAGCTGCTCCCACTCGTCGAGCCCCTGAGCCATGTTGTCGCGCTTGGTGCGCACGGCCCAGAAGGTGGCGTCGTGCCACTTGGCGTATGTTCCGTCTTTCAGGAACTGCTTTGCTTTCTTGCTATGTTGTGTTCCCATCTTTACTGTTTTTTTTTTGAGTGTTTTACTGTTTTTACTATTGCCGCGGCAACTGTACAATGGTGAAAAACGTCACAGTCCTGCAGCGAGTATTTCCACCACATGCCTGAACTCAATCTTCTTGCCCTGCTTGCGGGCCACGCCGGCCATGTGCATCAGGCACGAGCAGTCGGGACCCGTAACGTATTCGGCACCCGTCTGGAGGTGACGCTCCACCTTGTCGAGACCCATCTGCGCACTGACGGCGGTCTCCTCGATGGCAAACATGCCGCCGAAGCCACAGCACTCGTCAGGACGCTCAGGCTCTACCACCTGGATGCCGTCAACCAGCTGCAGCAGGTCTCTGATTTTGTTGAACTTCGCAACGTGCTGCTCGCTGGGCGACGACAGCCCTAACTCGCGCACGCCGTGACAGGAGTTGTGCAGGCTGACCTTATGGGGGAAGGTGCCCAAGCGGCGGTCAACCTTCACCACGTCGTGCAGAAACTCCACCACGTCCATGGCCTTACGCGCCGTCTGGCACTCGGTCTTGCCCTTCAGCAGCCGCGGGTAGTTCAGGCGGACGAAGGCGGTGCAGCTGACCGACGGTGCCACCACGTAGTCGAACTGCCGGAACAGCTCCTCGAACTTTGCTGCCAAGGGTACTGCCTGGCCCTCGAAGCCGGCATTGGCCATGGGCTGTCCGCAACAGGTCTGATTCTCTGGGTAGGCCACGTCGAGTTCCAGATGCCGCAACAGCTTGTAGGTTGCGACGCCCACTTCGGGAAAGAGAGCATCGACGTAGCAGGGAATGAATAGTCCTATTTTCATAGTCGTATGTATAATTAATAAGATTTTTAGTTAGCGCAAATATAGTGATTTTTCGCGGCATGCGTGACATAACAAGGCGTGAAATAGCAGAACTTTAAGATTTATTTACGAAAAAGCATGGTGTGAATTGCTTTTTCTTTTTGTAATTTGCTCACTTATTCGTATCTTTGTCGCCAAAAAGTAACATATCAAATAACAAAAAATCCTGATTGCTATGCCTGTTCTGATATCTGTCACCCCCATTGTACTGCTCTTCGTGCTGATGCTTGGCTTCAAGATGGCCGGCCACAAGAGTGCGCTCATCACCCTCATCGTCACCATTCTGCTGGCACTATTTGCCGCTCCGGCACTCGACATGGTGCCCGCGCAGTACCAGTCGGCCAACATCTACGGACTGGTATGGTGGAGCTTCGCCGAAGGAGCGCTGAAAGCCATATTCCCCATTCTGATTATTATTCTCATGGCCATCTACAGCTATAACATTCTGGTGGAATCGAAACAGATTGAGGTGGTCAAGCAGCAGTTCACGTCGTTTACCGACGACAAGGGCATACTGGTGCTGATGCTGGTATGGGGCTTCGGCGGACTGTTAGAGGGCATGGCCGGCTTCGGCACTGCCGTGGCCATACCTGCCGCCATACTCATAGGGTTAGGCTTCAAGCCCATGTTCTCGGCCCTGGTAGCCCTGATAGGCAACACCGTGGCAACGGGCTTCGGTGCTGTCGGCGTGCCGGTGACCACGCTGTGCAACGAGGTGGCACCGGGCGGTGCAGCCTCGGCGGAAGCCATCTGCGAGACGAGTGCCTTTGCCGTGCTGCAGCTGTCGCCGCTGTTCATTCTGCTTCCGTTCATCATTCTGATGCTGACCGACCGCAAGGCGTGGGTGAAGAACATGGTGCTCTCGCTGTGGGTGGGCATGGTGAGCGTCGGCGTGCAGTACCTGTGCGCACGTTACATGGGTGCCGAGACACCAGCCATCATAGGCAGTGTGGCAGCCATTGTGGCCATCGTCATTTACGCCAGGCTGTTCGCCGGGAAAGGCAAAACGGCCGCCCAGGCAGCAACGGTCAGGACCAGCCACACCCCCGCCGAGACCTTCCGGGCATGGAGCGTTTATTTCTTCATACTGGTGTTCATCCTTGTCAGCGGTGCGCTGTGCCCTCCGGTCAACGAGTTCCTCAAGTCGAACCTCGTCACGAAGCTCGACCTGCCGGTCATTGGCTCAACGTTTAAGTTCGGATGGATTAGCAATGCCGGACTGATGCTCTTCCTGGGTGCCACCATTGGCGGACTCATTCAGGGACTGTCGCTGAAAAAACTCATGGTGGTACTGGCCAGAACGGTGGTCAACCTGCAGAAGACGGTCATCACCATCATCTCGCTCATTGCACTGGCCTCGGTCATGAACTACTGCGGCATGATAGCCGCCATTGCTGCCGGACTGGTGGCCGTCACGGGGGCGTTCTACCCCTTCTTTGCTCCGCTCATTGGCGCCATCGGCACCTTTGTCACCGGCTCTGACACCAGCAGCAACATTCTCTTTGCCAAGCTGCAGGCAAACGTGGCCGGACAGCTCGGCATGACCGGGCAGGGGACATTCTACGGTGTGGAAGGCTCGCAGACAAACTGGCTCGTTGCAGCGAACACGACGGGAGCCACTGGCGGCAAAATGATTAGTCCGCAGAGCATTGCCATTGCCACGGCAGCGTGCGACATGCAGGGAAAGGACGGCGACATTCTGCGCTCGGCCATTCCGTATGCCCTGATGTACATTGCAATAGGAGGACTGATGGTTTATTTTGGCGTATGAACTGACGGCTGCTGCCCGAACTGGCTGATGAGTTCGGCATTGGAAACGGAAATCTCGACCGACTGCCCCGAGGTCTGGCCCACATATTTATAGAGGAAACCGTAGCCGGCCTTGGCACACATCCGCGTAAACAGCTTGGCCTGACTGTTGGCCTGCATCATGCGCATGCTACGGGCCTTGACGGTCTGGGGGTTTTGAGCCAGGAAGCTGATGCTGACCTGCTGCTCATCGACACTGCAGAGAAAGACCACCGTGCTGTCGCGCTGCTCCACGCTGTCCATCATGGCCCCGTGGCCTACGGGCAGGGGGCACTGGGTGGCAATGAGCGAGAGGCCGGCACTGACGGTGGCCGCCGGGCCGATGGTTTCGGCAGCTGCCTCGGCGGCATCACGGGTGGCAGTCATGGCCACCGTTGACACTTGCTTCTTCAGCTGCGTCTTTGTTTCCTCGCAGCCAGTAAGCAGGACGGCTGCCAGAAGGAGAAGGAGCGGCAGTAGTTTACTTTTTTGCATAGCTATCAGCAATCTTTGATTAGAACAATGGTGCCAACAGGCGGGCAAGACTCTCCAGCAGCCGTTTGAAGAACGCGGGATGCATGCGTTTCTGCAGGGCTGTGAGCCTGACGGCCTGATGCTGGTCAGCAAGGAATATCTGTTTGCAGCGGGCGGCCACGGCCTGGTCGTAAACGAAGACATTGCTCTCGAAGTTGTTTTCGAACGACCGGAAGTCAACGTTCGTAGAGCCACAGGTAGAGAGCGAGTCGTCAACCACCATGAGCTTGGAGTGAATGAAGCCTGCCTGGTAGAGCCACACCTGAACGCCTGCCTCGGCAGCTTCGCGCAGGTAGCTGCGCCCTGCCCACTCCACGAAACGGGCATCGCTGCGGATGGGCACCAGCAGCTGCACGTCGATGCCGCTCAGGGCTGCCGTCTTCAGGGCAAACAGCACGGGCTCGGTGGGCAGGAAGTAGGGTGTTTCAATATACACGTAGTTCTTGGCGGTGGTGATGGCCCGTACATAGCCCTGCATGATTTCGGGATAGGGAGACACGGGACCGCTGTTGACGATTTGCAGCAGAATCTGAGAGTTAGCGACGACGGCATCCTTGGGGTAATACCTGCGGTTGGAAATCAGCGTACGGTCAACGAAATACCAGTCGATGAGGAACGCCCGCTGAAGGGCATAGACACCGCTGCCGGAAATGCGCACCATGGTGTCGCGCCAGGTGTCGGAGAGGTAACGGCGGGCAATGTTCATGCCGCCTATGTAGCCCACGCGGCCGTCAATAACAATGAGCTTGCGGTGGTTGCGGTAGTTCACCTTGCTGGTGAACGAGGGGAAGCGGACGGGGAGGAAGGGCGACACCTCGATGCCTTCTTCGCGCATGCGTTCGAAGAAATGGTGGCTGACTTTCCAACAGCCGACATCGTCGTAGATGAGCCGCACCTCGACACCCTGACGGGCCTTGTCGATGAGCATGTCGCTGACGAGCATGCCCAACGGGTCGTCTTCCATGATGTAGAGGTCGATGTGGATGTGGCTGCGGGCCTGTCCGATGTCGCGGAACAGCTGGAAGAAATAGTCAGAGCCGCTGCACAGCAGCTCCACGCGGTTGTCGCGGAAAGGCAGGGAGAAGTTCTGGTTGATGTAGAGGTCGATGAGCCGTTTGTGGCACTCAGGCAGCTGCAGGTCCTGCTGCTCCACAAACTCCAGCATGGAGCGCTTGGTGAGCTGGTCGAGCGAGCGTTGACTGATCATGCGCTCCTTCCGCGTGTTGACACCGAAGAAGAGGTAGAGCACAAAGCCGACGACGGGGAGGAAAATAATGAACAGCGCCCACGCCATGGTCTTGGCCGGTTGGCGGTTATCCATCACGACGTGGACCACGGCCAACATCATGACAACCCAATAGAGTATTACACCTATGATGTACAATTCGTGCATGCTAAATCCGTAATTCGTCAATCAAGTAATGATGTCGTTGCCTAACTGGCGGGCCAGGACATTACGAAGTTCCTGCATTTGTTTCAGTTCTTCCATGAGCTGCCTGATGCGCTCCATGTCGGTTCCGGCCTCGCGCATCTGCAGCTGAATACGCTTGAGCTGTTGCTGAACGTAGTCCATGCGGAAGTCAAGCAGCAGGTGGTTGACATGGCGGGCAAGGTCGCCCTCACGCTCTGGCACGGCCATGCTCTTGCTGAGCTGGTAGCGACTGATGACAAAGTCGGCAGCCAACTGGCTGATTTGCGGGTCCGGATGGCGCAGGAAATAGGTCTGCGCATTGAAGTGCTCTTCGCCGCTGTGCTCAGCAGCTTCTGCCAGAATGCGGCGGTAGCGCTCGTCAGACAACTGCAGGCCGTCCTGACTGAGGTCGTAGTCAACATATTGCGCGACGGTCAGACTGACGGTACTTCCGTCTTCGGTCTCCACGTGGTCAAGCATCACCTCGCCCCCGTGGCGTACAATCAGGCGGGCTATGAGACGCTCAATGGAGAGGGATGTCCCGCCGGCGGGCTCCAGGTGTGCTTCATGCCCGCCCGCAGCGTTTTCTCCTTCGCCGCCGCGCTTTTCCTCTTCCTCCGTTTTTCCTTCTCCCTCCGCGATGCTTCTTCCTCCATTCTCCCTTCTCGAGAGTTCCTTTCTCTTCTCCTCCCGCAGTTCGCGGATGTTCTGGTTCATGGTGTTGATGAGCGTCTGCTCGTTCACCCCGAGCCGCATGGCACAGTCGTGAAGATAGGTGTCTCGCTTGATGGCGTCAGGAATGACACTGACACTGCGCACAATGCTGCTGATGACTTCGGAACGCTTCACGGGGTCAGTAACACCGCGCAGCATGATGTCGGTCTTGAACTGGATGAAGTCTGTTTGGTGCTGCTCAATGTAATTCCTGAACTCCTCGGCCTGATGCTTCCGGCTGAAAGAGTCAGGGTCGTCACCGTCGGGCAGCACGAGCACCTTGATGTTCATGCCCTCGCTGAGCAACATGTCGGTTCCGCGCATGGCAGCATGGATGCCCGCCTCGTCGCCGTCGTAGAGCAGTACAATATTCTGGGTGAAGCGGTGCAGCAGGCGTATCTGATAGACTGAGAGTGCCGTGCCCGAATTGGCCACCACATTCTCCAGTCCGCACTGGTGCATGGCAATGACGTCGGTATAGCCCTCGACCATATAGACGCAGTCGTACTTGGCAATGGCATGCTTGGCCTGGAAAATGCCGTATAGCTCATGGTCTTTATGGTAAATCTCGGAGTCAGGCGAGTTGACGTACTTCTGCTGCACGCCCTTGGTACGGGAGTCGAGCACACGTCCGCCAAAGGCCACCACCTTACCGCTGACGTTGAACCAGGGGAAGATGACACGGCCGGAGAAACGGTCAGACACTGCACTCCCGGCTTTAGACTCTACACTATAGCAGAGTCCTGTCTTCAGCAGGTATTCCGGCTTGTAGCCCTTCGCTATGGCTGCCGTCGAGAGCGCGTCGCGCCTCGCCGGGGCATAGCCTAACTGGAACTTGCTGATGATGTCGTCGCGAATGCCGCGGCTGCGGAAGTACTGCTTGCCTATGGCCAGTCCGTCAACGTCGTGCTGCAAGAACTGATGGAAATAGTCCTTCGCCCACTCGTTGACAATAAACATCGACTCGCGCTCAGACTGCTGCCGGCGCTCTTCGTCGGTCATTTCGCGTTCTTCGACCTCGATGTTATATTTCCTGGCCAACCAGCGCAGGGCTTCTGTATAGGTAATCTGCTCGTGCTCCATGAGGAAACTGACGGCCGTACCACCCTTTCCGCAGGCGAAGCACTTGCATATCTGCTTTGACGGCGACACCATGAACGACGGGGTCTTGTCGTCGTGGAAGGGGCACAGGCCTTTGTAGTTAACTCCCGCCTTGCGCAAGTTAACAAAATCGCTTACCACATCGACAATGTTCGTTGCATCGAGTATTTTATCTACCGTCGCTCTGTCAATCATGCTGCAAAGATATATGTAAAAATAAAGAATTTAAAAAATAAAAAAATAAAAAAGGTTAAGCGACAGCAAAAACACGGAACTCTCAACATGAAAACTCTGAACTTTATCTTACCTTTGCAGAAAAATTAAAAAAACTATAGAATTAAAACATTAAAAAAAAGAAAAGGCCAAAGAGCTAAAACACCAAGAACATGAAAAGACTTTTACTATTTGCACTCCTTACAGCTACTACCATACTCAGCCATGCGCAACTTGTCATTAACGAACTCATGCAGTCGAACATTGACTGTGTCATGGACGACCTGAACGATTTTCCCGACTCGTGGGTTGAGCTTTACAACAGCGGTACGGGCAGCGTCAACCTCAGCCAATACAAACTGGGCGCAGAAAACGACGCTGCCGGCGCATGGAAACTGCCCAACGTGACACTCGAAGCCAAGCAATACATCGTCATCTACTGCGACAAGGTGGGCAGCGAGGCCACAAACGGCCTGCATACCGACTTCAGGCTGGACAGCGGAAAGGGTGCCGAGGTGTGGCTGTTTCAAGGAACAACGGTCACGGACAAAGTGACCGGACTCAAGAAGCAGCCTGCACCAAACATTGCCTACGGGCGCAAGACCGACGGGGCCGACACGTGGGGCTACCAGCTAACCCCCACCCCAGGGGCTGCCAACTGCGGGCAGACCACCAAGGACATTCTCGGTGAGCCCGTGTTCAGCCAGACGGGCAGCGTGATCAAGCAGGGACAAAGCATCCAGCTGAAGATTACACTTCCCGAAGGTTCGCCCGCGGGAACCGTCATACGCTACACCGTCAACGGCACGGAGCCTACCGCCACGAGCACCACTATTGAAGCGGGCAGCACGCTGACCATCAAATCGAACAGAGTGATACGCGCCAAACTGTTCTGCGACGGATACCTGTCGCCACGCTCCACGGTACATTCCTACATCTTCTTCCCCACAAGCCGAGAGCTGACACTGCCTGTCATATCGATTGTCACGGACAATAAATACCTGAACGACTCGAAGATTGGCATCTACTCAAGCAGTTACACCAACGGCAAGCATAACTACGAGTACGACTGGAGACGCCCCATTAACCTGGAATATTTCGAGGGCACAGCGACTAAGAGCATTCTCAACCAACTCTGCGAGGCACGCATCATGGGCGGAGCCACACGCGGCAATTCGCTGAAGTCGCTGGCCATCTATGCCAACAAGCGGTTCGGCACCAAGCGGTTCGAATATGAGTTCTTCCCCGACCAGCGGCCAGGCATCACCGACTTCAAGTCGCTGGCCTTGCGCAACGCGGGTAACGATTTCGACGGGCTCTATCTGCGCGACCCCGTCATGCAACGCACCATGGCACAGCACGTTGACCTCGACTGGCAGGCATGGAGACCAGCCATCGTCTATATCAACGGGACATACAAAGGGTTGCTTAACATTCGCGAGCGTTCCAACGAGGATAACATCTACAGCAACTACGACGGACTGGAAGACCTGGACATGTTTGAGAACTGGTGGGAACTGAAGGAAGGCACGTGGGACAACTACAATGCCTTCAAAACCTTCTATGAAGCACATGGACACACACTCAGCGAATATGCCGAATGGATGGACTGGGAGGAGTTTCTCAATCTGATGATCATGAATCTCTATTACAACAACCAGGATTTCCCCGGCAACAATATCGTCATGTGGCGGCCACGGGCCGAAGGAGGGAAGTGGCGCTGGATAGCCAAGGACACCGACTTCGGACTGGGACTTTACAACAAGGATGCCAGTTTCAACTCCATTGCATGGGTCAACGACAACAACTACGACCCGAACTGGGCCAACTGGGCCAACGGCTGGGAGCACACCCGACTGTTCCGCCGCATGATGGAGGATCCCGACCTCAGGCGCGAGTTTGTTGACCGCTGTGCCATCTACATGGGCGACTTCCTCAACGAAGCAGGAACGCGTGCCGTATGGGATCCCATGTACGAGATGATCAAGACGGAATATCCCTACCATAAACAGCTGTACTACTCATGGGTCAACTATGAAAACAACATGAACGAAGCACGCAACTGGCTGAAGCAGCGTACCAACCACTTCTACCAACACGTGAAGAACTATTATAACCTGGGCAGCCTCATCTCCATGACCATCAACATGGCGCTGACAGAGAGCGACCTGCAGCAGGTTGACATCCTTTTCAATGGCATTCGTCTGAGCAAAGGCATCTTCAACGGAATGTTCTATGCAGGACAGCAGGTCAGGCTGACCAGCAAGCAGGTTGGCAACAAGCAGGTCACGGGGTGGCATATAGTCTTTGCAGGCAGCACCCCCGTCATACGAGAGATTGACGGACCGGAATATACGTTTACCATGCCGGCAAACTGCTCGCAGGTAATCATCAACGCGAAACTCGGTGAGGCTACCGCCATACAGCCGGTCAGCCGACAGGCTACAGCAGACAACGACCGCTGGTTCACCATCGACGGAAAAATACTGAACGGACAGCCCACGCGACCTGGCACCTATCTGCATCAGGGTAAGAAAGTTATGTGGAAATAAAGCATTTATTATAATTGCACAAAACGGCCGAAATGTGCACGAATCAGTCGTTTTTGTGCAATTTATTTGGCTGTGTGCGCAAAATAATGTAATTTTGCAGCCGATTTTGAAATTTCATTATTATACACATTATTAATATAATATGGCTTTAAAGATTGTTGTGCTGGCCAAGCAAGTGCCAGACACCCGAAACGTGGGTAAGGATGCCATGACAGCCGAAGGTACTGTCAACCGCGCTGCCTTACCTGCCATCTTCAATCCAGAAGATTTGAACGCCTTGGAGCAGGCCCTCCGTCTGAAGGAGCAGCATCCGGGCTCTACAGTAGGAATCCTCACGATGGGTCCTCCA
>Ga0310691_10007913_pt1 | contig 11007 bp, 8 predicted proteins | sample 176DNAGHGlowgp2_FD_203887 | JGI IMG/M metagenome (GOLD analysis project Ga0310691, IMG submission 203887) | Sheep rumen microbial communities from Palmerston North, Manawatu-Wanganui, New Zealand - 1766 DNA GHGlow gp2 (v2) (version 2) | ecosystem: Host-associated > Mammals > Digestive system >... | reverse complement strand
TGGCCTTCTGGATCAGGTGAGACGTAAGGTGGTGAGCTACGGACAGTCCATCAATCTGGGCTGCTTCCGGGTGGAATTCATCCGTACCAACCACTCCATTGCGGATTCCGCGGCGCTTGCCATTTACACGCCGGCGGGCGTGATCGTGCATACGGGCGACTTTAAGGTGGATTACACACCGGTATTCGGCGGCGTGATCGACCTTCAGCGATTCGGAGAGCTGGGGAAAAAGGGTGTGCTCTGCCTGATGGCGGATTCCACGAATGTGGAGCGGCCGGGATACACGCCTTCCGAGAAAAAGGTGGGAAAAACCTTCGACCATCTGTTTGATGATAACCGGGATCACCGGCTGATCATCGCAACCTTTGCATCCAATGTAGACAGAGTGCAGCAGATCATCAATTCGGCAGTGAAGTACGGCCGGAAGGTGGTCCTGGAAGGCAGGAGCATGGTCAATGTCATGAATATCGCTGCGGAGCTGGGTTACATCCATGTTCCGGAGAATACCATGATCGGGATCGATGAGGCGAAGAATTATCCGGATGAAAAGCTGGTATATGTGACCACGGGCAGCCAGGGCGAGAGCATGGCGGCGCTTTCCCGGATCGCGGCCAATATCCATAACAAGATTTCTATTAAGCCCGGGGATGTGGTGATCTTTTCCAGCAGTCCCATTCCGGGAAATGAAAAATCGGTTTACCGGGTGATGAATGAGCTGGAGCAGAAGGGCGCGAGAGTGATCCATGACGACACGCATGTTTCCGGACATGCCTGCCAGGAGGAACTGAAGCTGATCTACGCGCTGACGAAGCCGAAATATGCGCTTCCGGTGCACGGGGAATACCGTCATCTGAAAAAGCATAAGGAACTTGCGGTGGAGATGGGGCTTCCGGAGGAAAATGTCAAGCTTCTCCGCACGGGAGATGTCATGACGATCTCCGAAGAGTTTTTTGATATTACTGATCATGTTCCGGCCGGAGGCGTTCTGGTGGACGGCCTTGGCGTTGGCGATGTGGGCAATGTGGTTCTGCGGGACAGACAGCATCTGGCCGAGAACGGACTGATCGTTGTGGTGATGACACTGGGAATGGGCAGCGGAATGGTGCTGGCCGGACCGGATATCGTGACCCGCGGATTTGTGTATGTAAGAGAATCCGAGCATCTTCTGGAGGAATGCCGCGCGGTCGTTCTGGAAGTGATGGAGAAGCTCAGAGAAAGAAAAGTCACGGATTGGGGACGCATTAAGAATGCCATCCGGGATGCCCTCGGTGAATTCCTGTGGCAGAGAACAAAGCGCAGTCCCATGATCCTTCCGATCCTCTCCGAGGTGGAGGACTGATCCGGCGGAAGAACAGATAATCCGCAAATAAGATCAAAGCGATCCGCGATCGTTTAGCTGATCCTGCGGAAGAACAGATAATTCAGGATGTGATCTGATGAGAAAGACTGAAGAAAACATGGAAATTGCCGAGCTGTGCAGGGCGCTCAACAGAGAAATGAAGAATTCCGATGAATTTCGGAATTTTGTCCGGGCACAGAAAAAACTGCAGGAGGATGAGGATCTTTCCCGACAGCTTACGGAGTTTCGCGCGCATTACCGGGATATCCAGATGTATGCGGGAGGAAACCCCTATGACGAGCTGCTGAGACTTACGCAGGAGAACGACTGGCTCATCCATAATTCTGTGGTCAGCGAATTTCTGAAGGCGGAGAATTCTCTTTCCCGTCTTGTGCAGGGTGTTGTGGAAAGTCTTTCCTACGGGCTCCTTCCGGAGGATGAAGAGGGAAAAGAAGGATGAAAGCAGCGAAAAAGGATCCGAATTTAAAAACAGTGAAGGCGGAGAAACGCCTGAAGACAGTTCTTTATTATTCGATTGAACTGCTGATTGACGTGCTTCTGATCTATGTGGTCGTGCACGGCTTTTCGCTTGCGTTCAACTTCTCTTACAATGTATTTCATGATTCAGCCAAGGATTCCAGATCCAAGGAATATATGATCGTTACGATCGAGCCGGACAGTTCTTCCAGGGATATTGCAAAGAAGCTGTATGACAGCGGCGTGATCGCCGATAAAAATGTAATGTGGGGCAAGATCGTGGTCGGAGAATACGGCGGAAGGATCCGCCCGGGAAGGTATGGCCTTTCTCCGTCCATGACATATAAAGAGATTCTGACTATTCTGACAAAGGGGAACGAGAAGGAAGAGGAAAAGCCGGTTGTGGATACCACCAAGGAGGCGATACCCGACGGGGCCAGCGTCGTCCCGAACCATGGGGATAACGATGGAGAGATGCCGGACGAGAGTGCCGGCGGCGACGGGGAGTCGCAGGATCCGGAAGGCGGCGAGGGCGAAGGCTCTGACAGCGGCGAAGGCGGTGAAGAATGAATCTCGAACAATTAATGGAATGGAATGAGGAATGGAATGAAAACATGGGAGCGGACCGGTCCGGTGACAGGGTCCGCTCTTTTCTCCGTGCCTTCGTTCCGGAGGAAGAGGGAGAGAGCGAGGCACTCTGGCGGGAAGCCCGGGAGGCGGGCGTACCTGTGATCCGGCAGGAAATGAAGGAGCTGATGCGTGTGCTGCTTCTCTTAAAAAGACCGGCAAGGATTCTGGAAATCGGCACGGCGGTAGGCTATTCGGCCCTCTTTATGCGGGAGTGTCTTATGCACTCCGCAGCTCCGGGTAGAAAAGACGGAGGCCGGGCGGCGGCTTCTTATACGGAGAACGGGAAACCAGCGTCCGATTCTTCTGATCGGGAGAGTGGGAAGCAGGCGGCTTCTCCGGAGCGGGAGAGCTTCCGGATAGATACGATCGAAAAGGACGAGGAGCGGTTCGCCAGAGCGGCGGAAAACTTCCGGAAGGCGGCTGCCGGAGAAATACACGGATATTGCGGGGATGCGGCAGAGGTGATAAAAAAACTGGAAGGACCCTACGATTTTGTATTTATGGATGCAGCCAAGGCTCAGTACGGGGTATATCTGGACCGGCTGGAGGGGAAGCTTTCGGATCATGCGGTGATCGTGACAGATAATATCCTGCAGGAGGGTGCGATGGTGGAATCCCGGTATATTTCCGATAAACGGGACAGGACAATCCATGACCGGATGCGGGAATATCTGTTCCGCATCAACCGTCCGCCCTTCCGGACCGTTCTTCTGGATTCCGGCGACGGGGCGGCAGTGACGGTTTTATGTGACGCGGCTCTTAAGTCCGGTAATGTATTTACGGCTGTGAATGAATGATTTAGTGACAAATGGAGGTACCATGAAAACGGAACTTCTGATGCCGGCAGGCAATCTGGAAAACTTAAAAACCGTATTCCGCTACGGCGCGGATGCTGTCTATCTCGGCGGAGAAGCCTTCGGCCTCAGAGCAATGGCGGATAACTTTACCCGTGAGGAGATGGCGGAGGGGATTTCTCATGCCCACGCATGTGGCGGAAAGGTGTATGTGACCGCCAATATTTATGTGCATAACGGAGACATCCCCGGACTGAGGGAGTATTTTCGTTTCCTGGGGGAGGTCCGGCCGGATGCGGTGCTGATCTCCGATCCCGGAGCTTTTATGCTGGCCCGGGAGGTGATGCCGGAAGTCCCGGTACATATCAGCACCCAGGCCAATAATACCAATTACCTGACCTGGAAGTACTGGTACGACCAGGGTGTGCGCCGCGTTGTGGCCGCCAGAGAACTTTCGCTCAGGGAGATAGCGGAGATCAGAAGAAATATCCCGGAGGATATGGAGATCGAGGCATTTGTTCATGGCGCCATGTGCATATCCTATTCGGGGCGCTGTCTTTTGTCCAATTATCTGACGGGCAGGGACGCCAACAGAGGGGCGTGTACGCATCCCTGCCGCTGGAAATATGCGCTGGTGGAGGAGACGAGACCCGGCGAGTATCTTCCTATTGAAGAGGATGACCGGGGAAGCTACATTATGAATGCCAAGGATCTTTCCATGATCGGGCATATTCCCGAGCTGCTTTCTGCCGGCGTAACAAGTCTCAAGGTGGAGGGCCGGATGAAGACTGCTCTGTATGCGGCTTCTGTGGCAAAGGCGTACCGGGAGGCGATAGATGCCGCGCTTAAGGATGAGGCGTATTACCGGGAAATCCTGCCGGAGCTTGAAAAAGAGGTGGAGCTTACGGCGTCCAGAGGAAGCTCCACGGGCTTTTATTTCGGGAAACCCTCGGCTGAGGCGCATACCTACAGCGGAAACTTGCAGGAGCCCGGCGCGGTGTTCATGGGTCAGATCGAATCGGCCGAGGCGGCAGAACGGAGCGAAGCAGCGAATCGGGAAGAAACACTGAAGGCAGGCAACATAGCGGATGAGAAGAAAGAAGAAGCGTCGAAGGCACTGCGCTGGCAGGTGCGCTTCATGCAGAAAAATAAGTTTTTTGTGGGGGAAGAGTTGGAGCTTCTCGCCCGGCCGGGTGAAAAAAATATCCGCTGCAGGGTGGTATCGATCGAAGATGAAGAGGGAAATGCCATGGAAAGCGCTCCTCATCCAAAGCAGCAGCTCCGGGTATGCCTGCAATTTGATTCTCCGGCGGCCAGTCCGGAAGGGATGATCCTCCGGCGGCCGGTCCGGAAGGGATGATCCTCCGGCGGCCGGTCCGTGAAGGCAAGGCCAGAGGCTACTGTGAATAGTAGTTGATATTTTTTGAATGAAATAAAAAAAACTTTTATTATTGACGGTATTGTGCTATACTCGGAATAGAGTGCGAAAGTGTACCATTTGTTTTATTGGTAACTTTATGTAAATCGGATAACTTGAGAGGGAGAAGGTATGCATATCACAGGTGCCAGAAAAAAGATCCGTATTGGTGACCTCCTGGTTGAGGCGGGTGCCATTACGCAGGAAGAGCTGGAACAGGCTCTTGCAAAACAGAAAGAAGAGGGCGGTCGGATTGGTAATGTGATCATGGACATGGGGTTCATCTCCAGAGAACTTCTGATCACGGTCCTGACCACCCAGATGGGTATCGAGTACTGCGAGGTTAAGAGCGTTAAGATCGATGAAGGCGTTACAAAGCTTGTACCGGAGAACCTGGTTACCAAGTATAATGCCATGCCCATCGGATTTGACGAAAACAATCCGAATATGCTGAAGGTAGCCATGGCCGATCCCATGGATCTGAACGCGGTGGACGATATTTCCATTGCTTCCGGTCTGCAGGTTGAGCCGCTGCTTTCCTTCGAGGATGACCTTGTCAACGTGATCGGAAAGTACTACGGAAGCGCCCAGGCCATGGAGGCTGCGGAGGCATACCGTATTGAGCAGCAGTCCAATGAACTGACCGACGAGGAAGTCGATCAGATGCAGGACGACATCGACAACTCGCCTATCGTGCTTCTGGTTAACCAGATCATTGAAGGCGGCGTTCGTCAGAGAGCATCGGATATTCATATCGAGCCCATGGAGACCTATGTCAGAGTGCGTTACCGTATCGACGGTGCCCTGAAGCAGGTCATGAGCTACGACTATTCTATTGCGGCAGCAATCAGCGCCCGTATCAAGATCATCGGCGGAATGGATATCGCCGAGAAAAGAAAGCCTCAGGACGGCCGTATCACCATTATCGTAGACAGGAGGGAGTTCGACGTCCGTGTTTCCGTTCTTCCCACTGTATACGGTGAGAAGACGGTTATGAGACTTACGTCCAAGGAAGGTCTGACCAAGCCGAAGAGCGGACTTGGTTTTTCACCCTCGGAGATCGAGGTATTTGATGGCATCCTGTCGAACCCCCACGGTATCATCCTGGTAACAGGACCTACGGGTTCCGGTAAGTCCACCACACTGTATACCTCGCTCAGTGAGCTGAATACAGAAGATGTTAATATCATCACCGTTGAAGACCCCGTCGAGGCGAATATCGACGGTATCAACCAGGTGCAGGTAAATGTCAAGGCGGAAATGACCTTCGCCGCAGCCCTTCGTTCCATCCTTCGTCAGGATCCGGATATTATCATGATCGGTGAGATCCGAGACGGCGAGACTGCACAGATTGCCGTTCAGGCCGCTATCACGGGTCACCTCGTTGTATCCACCCTGCATACGAACTCGGCCGCGTCCACGGTTACCCGTATCATCGATATGGGTATCGAGTCCTACATCATCGGTGATGCGCTCGTGGGCGTTATCGCCCAGCGTCTGGTGCGCCGGCTCTGCACATCCTGCAGACAGCCGCGTCTTGCTGATGATAATGAGAAGGAAATCCTCGGCGTGGAGGATCCGGAAGACGATTATGTTATTTATGAACCTCAGGGATGCCCGCTCTGCAACGAGACCGGATACTCCGGCCGAATCGGTGTGTACGAGATGATGCCTGTATCCCGTGAGCTGGCTGCCGTTATCGCTAAAGGCGCCACGGCCGACGTCATCGAAAAGCAGGCGCTTTCCGAGGGTATGTCCACACTGAAGATGAGTGCGGCGCGTCACGTGCTGAACGGTACGACCTCCATAGATGAAATGAAGAAGATCGTTTACACCACAGGCGATAATTATTAAAGGAAGCCGGCGGCGGGCCGGAGAGACGGCTTTGCCGGTGCAGTGCGATGCATAAATGCGTAAATACATTAGTACTTTAACAAGAGAAGAAAATAAGAGACAGGGGGAAAAGAACAAATGGTAGATATGGACGAACTGCTCAGCCTTGCGGTTGACGAGAATGCATCCGATATTCATCTGGCCGTGGGCATCCCGCCCAAGTTCCGGATAAACGGATCGCTGAAGGATGTCGATGTTCCGCCGCTTACCGCACAGGATGCTGCGGAGAGTATCGGAATGACCATGAATGACCGTCAGAAGGCCATTCTGAAGGACAGAGGCGAGTGTGACTTTGCTTACTCTGTCAGAGACAAAGGACGTTTCCGTGTAAATGTCTTTATGGACAGGGGAAACATGGCGGCTGCCTATCGTAAGATCGATACCGTGATCCCGAGGCCTGAGCAGCTGGGTCTGCCGCCGGCAGTCGTTGAGCTTTATAAAAAGAAGAGAGGCCTTGTACTGGTAACGGGACCCACCGGTTCCGGTAAGTCCACGACCCTTGCCTCCATCATCAACAGGGCAAATGAAAGCCGTGATGTGCATATCATTACGCTGGAGGACCCCATCGAGTACATTCATAAGCATAAGAAGTCCATTGTAAATCAGCGGGAGCTGGGTATGGATACCCTTTCCTTCGACAATGCGCTTCGTGCCGCACTCCGTGAGGATCCGGATATCATCCTGGTAGGTGAGATGCGTGACCCGGAGACCATTCAGATCGCCATCACCGCAGCCGAGACCGGTCACCTGGTTTTCTCAACCCTGCATACCATCGGTGCTGCAAGTACGATCGACCGTATCATCGACGTATTCCCGCCGCATCAGCAGCAGCAGATCCGTATTCAGCTGGCCATGGTTATCGAGGGCGTTATCTCCCAGCAGCTGCTTCCCACAGCAGATGAGAAGGGCCGTGTAGCCGCATTCGAGGTCATGCTGGCCAACTCCGCGATCCGCGCACAGATCCGTGAGGCAAAAACACACCAGATCGAATCCACGATCCAGACCTCCAGAAATATCGGAATGGTCACCATGGATGATGCGCTGATCGACCTTTACAAGATGGGCACCATCACCAAGGAAATGGCTCTGATGTACGCTCAGGACCAGATCACCATGAAGAAAAACCTTTTCTAAGCAGAAAGATAAAAGGTAGAAACTGCAATTTTTTGCAGAAAAATATTATCGCCTGCAGAATAACAATATTCACAAATCCCACGCCGGTTTTTGTGAAATATGTGTGAATGCAAAGTGACAAAAAGCCGAAATATGGGTGTTCATTCATAAATTATTCATAAATCGGTTGCATTTTACTGCAAAAAGTTGTATGATTTTATAAATATTATGTAAATAGGGGCGGAGGAACAAAATGGCAAAATACAAATATCGTGCTCTCGATTCGAGCGGCAAGGTAAAACAAGGCTCAATTGAAGCCAACAATGAGGATCAGGCCAAATCCCGGCTGAAGTCCGAAGGGCTTTCCGTTACTGAGTTCAGTGAGGTAAAAGCCAACAGGGGTAAGAGAGGCGGTAAGGTCAAGGTTAGAGACCTGTCCGTTTTCTGTAAGCAGTTTGCATCCGTTCTCCGGGCAGGTGTTCCCATCATTTCCGCACTGGACATGATGAGTTCCCAGACAGAGAATAAAACATTGCAGCAGGCTATCCAGGATGCACAGATGCATGTCCAGAAGGGTGGAACTCTTTCGGACGGCATGAAGCTTTCACCTAAGGTATTCCCGCCGATGCTCTACAACATGGTAGCGGCAGGCGAGATGTCCGGTAAGCTGGAAATCTGTTTCGAACGTATGGCAACGCAGTTCGAGAAGGATGGACATATCCAGGGCAAGATCAAAGGTGCAATGACATACCCCATCGTCGTACTTTGCGTCGTTGGTGCAGTCGTTGTCCTCATGCTTGTAGCGGTTATCCCGATCTTCTCCCAGATGTTCGAGGAAATGGATACCAAGCTGCCGAAGGCAACACAGATGCTTGTAAACTTCTCGGATTTCCTGAAGAGTAAATGGTACATTGTGCTGGCCATTGTTGCGGCCATCTTCTTCGGAATCAAGGCGTTCAAGAAAACGCCTACCGGCCAGCTCTTCTTCGGAACGGCAGCCATCAAGATGCCGATCTTCGGTAATCTGACCGTGAAGTCTGCAGCAGCAACTTTCTCCAGAACCTTCTCCACACTTCTGGCATCCGGTATTCCGCTTATTGATGCAGTTGAGCAGACAGCCAACGTCATCAAGAACAAGGTAATCCGTGATAAGCTGAAAGAGTGCAAGGGTCAGGTGGCAAAGGGTATTCCGCTTTCCAAGCCCATTAAGGATATGGAGATCTTCCCGCTGATGCTTTCGCAGATGATGCACATCGGTGAGGAAACAGGTAACATCGAAGACATGATGAGTAAGGTGGCCGACTTCTACGAGGAAGAGGTTGAGATCGCAGCAGATGCTCTTTCAGCCATGATGGAGCCCCTGATCATCGTAGTACTTGCAATTGTAGTTGGTGTCATCGTTATCGCAATCTACTCCCCGATCCTGGGTATGTACGACGCGGTGGACAATTACTAAATCCGGTGATAATATTGTCGGGCGAGCGGCATTATTATATACACACTATTTTTTAAAAAATTTTAAAAAGGAGAGAAAAAAGTTATGAAGAGACAGAACAAAGGTTTTTCACTTGTTGAGCTTATCATCGTAATTGCTATCATGGCTATCCTGGCTGCAGCAATTGCTCCGGCTCTTATCCGTTACATCGACAAGTCCAGAAAGGCAGATGACCTTTCTGCAGCAGAAGTTATCAACTCCTCCATGAGCTCCGCTCTGGCAAACGAGGATGCTTATGATGACATTCAGACATTTATGGATGGTAAAGTAATTGCTAGTGCGACAGCAGGCAGTGCATTCACACTTGATAGCAGACTTGGTGGCAAAGGACAGACTTTCCTGGATGAACTGAACTCCAACCTGGGCGGCACAGCTCCGAAGCTGAAGTTTAAGAAGAACAGCCAGAATGGTTGGGCAGTAGGTATCTCCTCTGTTGGTAAGCCGATCGTTTGGATTTCCACATCTACAAGTTCTACAGCTTACTCTGTACAGCCCGAGATCGACAAGCTTTATAAGTAAATCTTAGCTGTTAAGTAAATATGGAATAATGCAACTGGCCCCGGCTTTTCACTCCCTCGCCGGAAGGGGAAAAAGGGGCCCTGCATTAACCATATATTTTTTCATGTTCACTGTAAATTTGGTCAGCGTTTTTTATTTCTTTCTTTGCATGCTCATTGCCCGGGCTGTACGACCCGTTAAGGGAAATGCGCGTGTAAAGGGAGTATGGTGTCACTGTGTGAGTACTGCCTTTGAGGTACGGCCGGTGAGGGATTTACAGCTGACCTCTGTAAATGAAAGGCCGATGCCTTACAAATAAAAAACGTAAATGATTAGCGAGGGAGGCTATAGGATGGCAAATAGTAGCAGAGTCTTATCTATTGATATCACAAACGAAAGCATCACGATTGTAGAGATCACGCCTTCTGCCAAGAAGCAGACCTACATCCACAAGGTACTCATTTTCGAGACGCCTGAAGATGCTTATGATGACGGTGTGATCCGTGATCAGGAAAGAATTGCCGGAGCGATCCGCCAGCAGCTGGCAGGCGCGGGCATTTCCAACAAGAACGCAATCTTCGTCATGAACTCTACAAAGATTGTAAACAGAGAGGTTACTATTCCTTTTGTAAAGGAAAATAAGGTTGACGGACTGATCAATGCAAATGCAGCGGATTATTTCCCCGTCAGCAACATCGAAGATTATATCATCTCCAATTCCGTACTGGAAAGCTTTACGGATGACAACGGCGCGAAGAGCCTTCGCGTTATGGCCGTTGCTGCGCCGGAAGCTATGGTGAGAGGATACTATGATCTTGCCGCAGCAGCAGGACTGAAGGTTGTCAGCATCGATTACATCGGTAATGCAATGCTTCAGCTCATCAAGACCCAGACCACAGAGCAGTCCACCACCATGGTGATCCAGCTCGGCTCCGAGTCCACCGTTCTGAACGTTGTTCACGGCGATAAGCTGCTTCTGCAGAGAACTGTTCCTTATGGAACAAATCCGGTTGTAAATGTCGTTATGCAGGAGAAGGGCGTTGACGCTACAACCGCAATGACAATGCTTCAGAATGATCGGATCATCACGGTAGACTTCGATGATAATGAAGCAACCGGCGCGTTCCGTTATCTGGTCAATAACATCGGACGTGTAATGGATTATTATGCCGGAAAGAATCCCGATAACCCGATCGATGATGTGTTCCTGACAGGCGACGGTGCGCTGATCAAGGGTATCGACGGACTCTTCAAGATCCAGCTGAATGTATCCACCAGGATCATGGACAGCCTGTATAATGTGAAGTTTGATCCGGGCATTGATCTCCGGGTATACAGCCCTGTATATCTG
>Ga0310691_10007912_pt1 | contig 11008 bp, 6 predicted proteins | sample 176DNAGHGlowgp2_FD_203887 | JGI IMG/M metagenome (GOLD analysis project Ga0310691, IMG submission 203887) | Sheep rumen microbial communities from Palmerston North, Manawatu-Wanganui, New Zealand - 1766 DNA GHGlow gp2 (v2) (version 2) | ecosystem: Host-associated > Mammals > Digestive system >... | reverse complement strand
CGGAATTGCAGCCATTCCTTCGCCAATTCCCGGGCTTCGTCGGCGTCCGGGTTCTCGGAAAGCAGCAGTTTCACGCCGCGCGCGAGAATCGCGGCGCGCGTGATCGGCGCCGGTTCGCCGGCGAGGCCGCATATGGCCCGAAACTTGGTCGAGACCCAAATGTCCGTATCCTCGAGCAATTCTTCCGCGCGTTCGCCCATGATTCCGATCCGGTTCGTTCCGCCGGGGACGTCCGCCTTTCGGACGAGCCGGGCGAGAACCATGTCGATTCGGCCGGCGTTTTCAAGTCCGTTCCCGTAGTCGCGGTATCTCCGGAGCCGGTCGCAAACGGAACGCGCTTCCATGACGACCGTTTTCCATCCGCCTTCGTTCTCGTACTTTCCGATGGATTGTTCGACGGAATCTCCGACGGCCAGCCCGGGCGACTCCCGGAAACCGGGGTCCGGTTCCGGGATGTCGGAACGTTCCTCCGGAAACTCCCACTCGTCCGCGAAGGTCTCCGCGTCGGACGTCTCGGCCGTGTCCGTCCCGAAAGCCGAACGGTCTTCCGAAACGGCCATTTCGGGGTCGAAGTTGTCGACGAGACTGTCGAGAAAGTCCACGAACGCGTGGATCCCGACGAATTTGTCATAGTAGCATCCCCGCAGGGGTTTCTCGCTTCCGTACATCGCCACGGGCAACGCGGCCGACTTGACAAAACGAAGAGCCTCCTTGCACCATCTTTCATCAAACAGCCGGGCGAGCTCGCGAGGCGTTTCCGGATCGCCGGAATCATTCACGACGCCGAGACGGAACAGGATTTCATAGCGGTCTTTCCATCCCGTGAGAACCGTCGAGCACAACCGCTTGTTGCACTCGCGCAGGAAGGAGGCGTAGTCGGAGACGCACTGGATGCCGGAATCCGGAAGTGGGAGCGAAGGAAAGTCCGAGCCGAATTCGGCGGACGCGATCTTGCGGACGTTCGCCGCGAAAACGGCCTCCGAGTTCGTCAACGCGACAAACGGCGGAAAAAACTCGCCAACGCGGAGCTCGACGACGCGGGAAGGCCGGAACACGGCATTCATCCCGCCCTCGGAACGCGCTCTTCGAAGCCGGTTCGCCGCCAGAAGACCGTCAAGCCTCGACAGGGCCTTGCCGGCCACGGAAGGCGTTTCCGCGCGTTTCAGTTCGGAAATCGCGGCTCCCGTCAGTCCGCCGTCGGGCACTGGATCTCCCGAACCGCCACCGGAAACGATTGCGTCGATTTCACGCAATTCGCAGAGCGTATTCGTCAATTCGGGCAAGATGGTCCCGACATCGGCGAACAAGGCGCCAGCCCAAGGAATGCCGTTTGGGGGCCAGACATCCGACGACTGCAACGCATTGGTCGCCGACGACAGTTTCTCGATCGCCGAGGCGAGCGATTCCTCTCCGTCGCCGTCCTCGAGAACGTGTTGCGCGGCACGGAACGCCTGAACGAGATCGAGAGCCCGTTTGGCGCGGATCCCTTCGGCGGGAGCGGTCCGGCTCCAGTCCCATCCGCGGAAATGCACGGACTCCTCCTGGAAACCGTCCCAGTCCCTGGCGGCGAGACAGTTCGTCCCCCGGCCCCAGGCCCCCGACGTTTCCCTCCACGACTCGAGGTTCCGCAGGACTTCCTCGATCCGCCGGGCGTAGGGTCCGGCTCCCCGGGCCTCGGTCGCCTGGCGAACGACGCTTTCCGCTTCGTCGAAACGTTCGGCTGCGGCCAAATCGATCGCATCGCGGATCAGCGCCTTGGCGGACGGCCGGACCGAGGCATAGGCGTACCATCCGGCCAGGACGATCGCCAGCGTGGCCGCGGCGATTCCGGCCTTGCGGAGCAGATGCGCCCGAGGATGGACGACATCCTTGTCGGTAAAGCGGAATTCGATGTAGGCGACGGAAAGGATGTCTCCGTCGCGAAGCATCCGCTCCTTGTCCTTCGCGAGAGTCGCGCCGTTCACCGACGTGCCGTTGCGGCTGCCGAGGTCCCGCGCCCAGACGCTGCCGTCGGGCTTCACCGCGAGCGAGGCATGCTCGCGGGAGACGAGCGGATCGAGACAGCAGATGGCGCACGAAGGATCGGACCCCACGACGATGTCGGCGGGCCCCACGAGCTCCAGGACGCGTCCGGCGTCCGGACCGTTGAGCTGCTCGAGGCGGTGGTAGGGCAGAACGTCGCGCGGTTCGCGTTCCGCCACGGCTTCGGCGGAAAGCGTGCAGGATCCGATGTGGAACCGATCGCCCGCGCGGATGCGGCGGCGGGAAACGCGCTCGCCGGCGCAGGTGATGCCGTTGCGGCTTCCAAGATCGCGGATCCAGACCGCCCCGCGGCTCCGGAAGAGCTCCGCATGCCGGGCGCTCGCCGAAGGATCGACGCCCGCAAGAGACCAGTCGCATGCGGCATCGCGGCCGATCGAGACGGCGGACTTCAATTCGTCCGACCGGATTTCGCGAAGCACCCGGCCGTCGTGTTCGAGGCAAATCAGCAGTTTCTTCATCGTCCCGGAATTTCCGTCAGTCCTCGGATTTCACCTTCCACCATTTTTCGCGACGGACGAGCCAGTGCCTTTCGTCGTCCGCCGACGGAAACCAGTCCGCCGTTTCCTTCTGGATCGCCTTGAGAGCGGGTTCCCGTCCCGCGGAAGGGGCCGTCGGGGCGCTTTTGGCGTTCGCGCGGAGAACCTGTCCGTGCCAGAAGTCGCGCTGCCGAGCGCGAAGCAGGCGGAGCTGGTTGAGCGCACGGGCGCGGATGCCCTCCGCCTCGTCGTCCGTCTTGCCGTGAACGGAACGGAGAACGAGGGAAAGCCTCCGTTCCGTATCGCCCCAGAACACCGCGTTCTCGCCACCGAGCAGCGCCTTGCAATCGTTCACGATCAAGTCGGCCTCGGCGGAAGTGAACACGTTGGTTTCCGGACGGCCTTCCCAATGCAGCGCGGCGAAGGGATTCTCGGAACCGTCCGGCAACCGGGGAAAAACGCGGAGAGACCGGTTCTTCCGCAAATTGGCGATCCAATCCCGTCCGCGCCACTCTTCGTCCAGCGGCAATTCGCGAACCAGCACGTGGCAACGGTCCGCGCAACGGAAAAACGTGGCGGTGCCGACGAAGTTCTCGCCGTCGACCGTTCGGTGATACTTCCGCTGCAGGCAGCGGACGCCGGGATAATCGCCGCCGGAACCTCCGAGAAAAAGGGGGTGCGGCTCGTTTTCCGAATCCCATCGCCAGTCGGCGGCGTTTGCATCCCGCCAACGATCAAATGTCTTTTCCCGGGACTCCCACAGACTATCGTGATCGACATAGTTCGTGAAAAGGATGTGGTAATCGACCTCCAGTTTGTCTCCTAGCTTGGAGTCCCACCGGTAGTAGACCCCGGGGTTCTTGTCCCTGGTCTTTCCCTCGTTGTCGGATGCGGGAACCGTGATCCAGACCTGTCCGAATTCGTCGTCAACGGCTCTGGGGAACGTCTTCGTCGCCGCGTCGAGCGTCGCCTTGACCTTTTCCGAGGAAAGCCATTTGTAGACGCCGACGGTCGCGCCGAGAAGAAGAAGAAGGAGGACGGCCCGGAAAAGAAGGCGGCGTTTCTGCCGATGCAGATGCGCTTCGCGGAGCATCTCGAGTTCTTCGCGGGAAACCGCCTGCGTCTTGAGCATCTGCGTTTCGCCATCGTCGGCATCGCCGGCGTCCGGGCCGAGCGCCGTCGCCGGTCCGCCGGCGGTTTCGGCGTCGTCCGCAGGACCGCCGGACGTCGTCTCCCCTCCCTCCGAAGAGTCGTCCGCTGTGGACTCCGCGCTCGCGGGACCGGCCGGTAGCGTGGGCTCGGGAACCGCCATCGTCTCCCCGCCGTCCGCGCCGACGTCTCCGAAATGGACGCGAAAGCGGAGCGCGTCGCCGAGCAGGACGCGACTGCCTTCGGCCAGCGGACGAACATCGCCCGCAGCGAGGCGTTCGCCGTCGAGCGACGTTCGGTGTGCGCTAAAGACCTCTAGGACGGGATGGCCGGAATCGTCACGGACGACGGCGTGACGGCCGGAAACGTCTGGCTCGGCGGGCCGAATGCCGCAGGAGCGGGAACGACCGATTTCGAGCGCGCCGCCCTCCGGAAGGTCCCAGGAGCGGCCCGCGAGGGAGCCGGCGTCGAAAACGAGACGGATGGTCATGGCTACGGATCCTTTCCCCCTATCGGCCCAGCACCCCCGTGGCGCCCAGCCGCATGAAGACGGGAACGCCGATCACGATGAACACGGCGGGGACGATGAAAAGCGCCATCGGAAAGATCATGATCGAGGGCGCGCGCTGCGCCTTCCGCTCCGCGATGTTGAAGCGGGCGCGGCGCATGTCCTCGCCCTGCATCTTCATCGTTCCTACGATCGAGGCTCCGACTTCGCTACCGTGGGCGATGGCATCGACGAACGACGTGAAGGGCGGAGACTGGATGCGGTCGGCCATCGCGGAGAGAGCCTCCACGCGGCCCATCCCGAGTTCCGTCTCGCGGAGCATTTGGGCGAACTCCGACGTGAGCGCGTTCGGGAAGCCGAGGGAAACGTAGTACCGGATGGCGGCGTTGAAATCGAGACCCGCGTGCATCGCGGTTCCCACGAGGTCGATCGCGAACGGAAGATCCTTGACGATCCGTTCCTGGCGGGCGTCGGCCGCCGAATCGAGCGCGAACGCCGGAACGAACCAGCCGCAAAACGCGAACAGGGCGCCGAACCCGACCGAAAGGAGCGGGGATCCGGACAGCAGAAACAACGGAATCGAAAGAACGGCCCCGCCGGCCAGGAGAACGATCTGGGCGCCATAGACGTGGAAAGGCTCCAGGGGAAGCGCAGCCAGAAGAAGCTGCCGGCGAATCGCCTCGGTCCGTTCGGGACGGAGCCGGGCGAAATCCCGCCCGAAGTTTTCGGCGGCCCAGGAAACCAGAGGCCATCCGAACCGATACGCGCGGGGAAGGGACTTCCTCCCCGGCGCGGACGCGGAGGAGGGCAGCCGGAGCGCGAGATCCGCGAGAACGTAGGGGACGAGAACGCTCAGGAAAACGAACAGGTACACGGGCCAGCGGACGTCTTGCATGGTCTAGACCTCGATGGTGACGATTCGGCGGATGCAGAGATAGCCGCAGGTGATGAGGAAGCACACGGCGGCGATCGCCGTCCAGCCCGTCTCCGTCGTGACGAGCGGCATCACGAGCGGCCGGTTCTCGAAGAAGAGGATGACGAATACGACGAGCGGCATGGCCGACATCGCGGCCGCCTCGAACTTTCCCTGGGCCGTGAGGTTCTTGAGCCGCTCCTGGAAGTCGTTGCGCGAACGGATGAGTTCCGTCATCCTCTCCATCACGTCGGCGAGACTTCCGCCCGATTTCGTCGTGAGGCGGACGGCGCCGACGATCAAGGCGAGATCTTCCGAAGGAATTCTGTCCTGCAGGCGCGCAAGCGCCTCGGAAAGGTCGAGCCCGAGCCGGTATTCGCGCAGAACCGTCTGCAATTCCTCGTTCATCGGCCACGGAATCCGGCGCGAAACCGATTCGAGAGCGGCGGGGAACGCCTGCCCCGCGCGAAGACCGGCGGCAAGGCCGTTCGTGAGTTCCAGAATCTGCGAATTGAACAGTTCTTCCCGCGCCGCCGCCTTGCGGCGGAAATGGAGCAGGGGCAGAAAGGAAGCGCCGACCGCTCCGACGACCGAGAGGACGAATGCCTTGAAAATCGGACAGCCTCCGGCCGACAGGGCGGCAAAAGCGAGAAGCGCGGCGACGAACCCGGCGTCCACGCGGAGTTCGGCCAGCCGGATCGGGGAAACCAGCTTCCGGAAAGACGAAACGTTTCCTTCGTCCGCACGTTCAAGCGACGCCTTCTCCAGCGCGTTCGTCCGAATCGTCGAAAAGACGATGTAGCCGAGCGCCGCGACGGCGGCAAAGACGAGAAGCAACACGAAGGGTTCGATCATTTCAGGTTTTCGGAACGAAGACGTCCATGTCGAGATCGAGAGATCCGGATTCGCGGAGGATTTCGACGAAACGCGGAATGTTGCCGGTAGCGGTGTGAAATCCCTGGACGGAACCATCGTCGCCAAACCCGGTTCGGTTGAACGTGAAGATGTCCTGGAGCGTGATGACGTTCTCCTCCCGACCGGTCACTTCGGTTATGTTCACGATCTTGCGGGTGCCGTCGGGAAGGCGGGTCTGCTGGACGATCAGGTTGACCGCGGAACTGATCTGCTCGCGGATGGCGGAGGAGGGCAGCTCGAAGCCGGCCATCATCACCATGTTCTCGAGGCGGGAGAGCGCGTCGCGGGGCGTGTTGGCGTGGAGCGTCGTGAGCGAACCGTCGTGGCCGGTGTTCATCGCCTGCAGCATGTCGAGCGCCTCCGCGCCGCGGCATTCGCCCACGATGATGCGGTCGGGCCGCATGCGCAGGCAGTTGACGACGAGATCGCGGATGGTCACCCTGCCCTTCCCCTCGATGTTGGCGGGACGGGCCTCGAGGCGCACGATGTCGCGGTGCGAGAGCTTGAGCTCCGCGCTGTCCTCGACCGTCACGATGCGCTCGCCGCGCGGAACGAACTGCGAGAGGACGTTGAGCAGCGTCGTCTTGCCGGAACCGGTTCCGCCGGAAACGACGATGTTCTGGCGGGCCCGGACCGCGCACTCGAGGAACGCGGCCATTTCCGGCGTCATCGTGCCGAACCGGACGAGGTCGTCGGTCGTGAGCTTCTTGTCCGCGAACTTGCGGACCGTCATCGACGAGCCGTCCAGCGCGAGCGGGGGAATGATCGCGTTCACGCGGGAGCCGTCCGGAAGACGCGCGTCGACCATCGGGCTCGCGTCGTCCACGTGGCGCCCGAGGGGCTCGACGACGCGGCGGATGATCTGCAGCAGGTGCTTCTCGTCGAAGAACCGGACGCCGGTCTCGAAGAGCAGCCCCTTGCTTTCGACGAAGATGCGGTCGGGGCCGTTCACCATCACCTCGGAGACGTTCGGAGAGCGGAGCATCGGCGTGACGGGACCGTAGCCGACGAGCTCGTCCAGGAGCGCCTGGCGAAACGTGTCGTAGGGGATGTCGGACGGTAGCTCGTGGCGCTGCTCGCGGAGCGTCTGGTTGAGGCATTCCTCAAGGCGGGGCCGCAGCGTTTCGTCGGCCGTAAGCTCCGTCGCGTCCTCGGAGAGGTTCATCTTCTCGAGGATGCGCGCGTGGAGCCGGCGCTTGAGCGCCATCGCGTCCGGTTCGCACATGAGCGCCGCGAACCGGAACTCCTCGCGGAGCGCGGCTTCGCGGGGGTCTGCGGCGGGCGCCGAGTTCTCTCCCGCCTTTTTCGGAACGGGCTTCGGAGCGACGGCCTTGCGACTTGCGTCCTTGAGGCCCGGAGCCGGGGCGGACTTCGCGCCCGCCTCGCCGAAAACGATCTCCGAACCGCCGACGCGGATGCGATCGCCGGCGGAGAGGACGACGGGGCCGCCGATCCGCGCGCCGTTCACGAACGTGCCGGAACGCGAGCCGAGGTCCTCGACGGAGACCTCGCCGCCCGTCGAGAAGAGACGCGCGTGCCGCCGGGACGCGGCCGAATCCTGAATCCGGATCTGGGCATCGGCGCTCCGTCCGACGACGAGGGAGAAATCGCCGGCGGGCAGGGGGACGAGCCCGCCGCCGATGGAAAGCTGAAAGAATCCTGAAGACATGAAGAAGCGTCTTGCGTTCGGACGTTTGTTGCGCGAAGAGCCCGCATGTTCCGCCGACGGGCTCTTCGCAACCGCATTTTCTACCAGCGGAACCAGTAAAGCGGGGAGCAGCCTCGGCTGCCGTCATCACGGTCGCGGTTGGGCGTGTGCGCGTCGAGCGTGATGTCCTTCATCGGCGTGTTGGGAACCATCGGGGCCTCCGACTCGACGTCCACCTTGCGGACGCTCACGAGAATCAAAAGCGCCTGGTCTTCGAGATTCTCGCCCTCCTTGGCGACAAACCAATTCAAGACCGGAATATGGCGGAGAAAAGGAGTTCCGGATGGAAGTTTCGTCTGTTCGAGAAGACTGTCGTATCCGGCCACGGCGACCGTCTTTCCGAGCGGAACGCGGACGGTGGGCGACGCGGAACGTTTTCTCTGGTCGACCGTAACGGCGCCGCCATGTCCCTTGAATTCGGGATATCCGTTGATTTCAATCTCGATGTCGGCCTCGGCATTGCCTTCGTCGATGCGCCGGGATTTCTTGTTGACGATCTTGAACCCATAGTCGTAGTCCTGCGCCTCGGGGGCCTGTCCCTCGCCGGATGCCGCGGGGGTCATCTTGAGAGTGCCGCCCAAATGGAGCATTTTACCGGGATCGCCGTTCGCGTGGAATCGGAGCGTCCCCTGCTGGCATTCGCGGGAAACGCCGTTTTCCGCAAGCATCGTGAGCGTCGACGCGAGACTTGCGTCGATCCGGAACTGGTCCGCACCGTTGTGGCTGTGCTCTCCGGTGAGAAAATCGTAGAAACCGCTCCAGATCGCCTGGACCGCGATTCCGTTGTCCGATCCCATGTCGTGGCTCGCCCGCTTGGAGACCATCACGAACGCGACGCCGAGTTCGAGCAGGGAATCGTCGAGGCCGACATCCAGAACGGCCTGTGCGACCGGCGTGGAACGGGCTGCCTTGCGATCGGGATTCTTCACGATTTCCAGCCAGCGCTGTCCCTTGAGAACACGGGAAATCCGATCGACCTCGTTCGTCGAATACACCTTTCCGGAAACCGTGAGAATGTTGTCCTCGTACTCCATCTCGACCTCTCCGTCGCCGGCCGTCTTTCCTTCCGGCACGAGCCGAATCCCCTGTTCGATCAGTTTCTTCCGGAGGGTCTTGATCGTGTCGGAATCCACGCTGAACGTGACGAGCTTGGTGTCGACCTTGCCCTTGAAGTCGTCGAGTCCGCAGACGCGCTCGAACCGGTCCCAGTCGGCCGGATTGCTGATCGTTCCTGAAACCACGACGGTTTCCTTGCCTTTGCGGAACTGCAGATCGGGGAATTCCGCGAGCCATTTGCGGAGCGAACGGAGCGTTTCGTCGAGATCGTCGACTACTTCGACGTTGAGGAGGAGACCCTCGCCGCCGCCAGCGTCGATGAACTCGACCTGGCATACGCCTTGGACGTTTCCAGCCGTGATGAATGCCGTTTTTGAACCCTCCCGGATCGAAACGGTTACGAGTTCTCCACCGCCGATGCGCCTCCCCTTCGGCTCGAAGTTGAGTTCGACGGCCTTGCTTCCACCGACGGGAATCGAAAGAGATCGGGTTTCGGCGGAGGCGGAAAAGGCGCCCAGCGCGAAAATCGCGAGAAGAAGGAATCGGATGTGTTTGTTCATGTCAGTTGCGTTGTTTTGTTTGGGTGGGTGTCGAATGAACCGAAAGCCGAAATCACCGGGCCGCGGACGCCTTGTCGCGGTTCACGAGGGACTTCTCCTCGAGATCGCGGTTCGTGACGCCCGCGCCGGACTGGACGCTGCGGTGGGCGAAATCGCCGCGGTTGCGGAGCATCGGATAGAGAGGGGCGTTGAGCTGGGCCATAAGGAGCCGCTGCGCTTCCTTCGGATCGAGCGAGACGAGGATGCCGTCCTGCGTCTTGCGAAGCACGCGCACCATCGGGAAGAGAACGCGGGCCGTCTGGACACGATCAAGAATGTCCCTGCCCTCCTCGTCCTTCTTGCCGGACGGCACGAAGTCCTGCGCCACCATCACGATCGCGATTTCGTCGTTCACGTCAAGCGACGGAACGAGAGTCGCGTCCGCAAAGTGAACCGGAACGCCCCATTCGCCTTCGTTCACGCCCAGAAGACCATCCCCCAAGTTGGGGTCACGGAAGTAGTTGAACAGGACGAAACTGTTCTCGTCGATTCCGCGGACGAGCTTCTGTCCGACGACCTGGTTACGGAGTTCGGCCAGGACATGCTGGTGTCCCATATAGGCCTCGCTTGGGATCGAACGAACGCCCAGGTCATCAGCCCGGACCTGCGTCCCGGCCGAAAGCGACTTGTTCGCGATGAGAACCTGGACCATATCGACTTCGCGACCGCGGTTCTTGGCAACGAGGCGGCTCACGGCGAAGACCGCGGCGAGGCCGAGCAGAACGGCCATAATCAGGGGAATGGTGTTTTTCATGGATGAGGGGTTGTGTGGACGACGGGTGGAATTGTAGCAGAAACGGGGGCGGACGGAAAGGCAAAAATGCGTATTTCGGGGAACTCGGGTCTACCCGAAGCGCCGCTTGTCGAATTCATCGTATTGCGCGAGAAGCGCGGGGGTGATGGAGGACGGTATGGCGCGGACGGCCTGCTCGAGGTCGGCGGCGAGGACGACGGGGTCGGACGATTCGTCGATCGAGCGGCGGAAGGCGATCTGGCAGGCCTTGCGGGCGAGTCCGACGACGTCGGAGCCGGAGTAGTTCTCCAGGCGCTCCGCCCAGGCGGGGAGGTCGACGTCCGGCGCGAGAGGCGCGGTCTTGAAGGAGCGCTTCAGCATGCCGAGGCGGGCGGCGGCGTCCGGGACGCCGATGTGGAGCTTTTCGTCGAAGCGGCCCGTGCGGAAGACGGCCTCGTCGATCTCCCAGGGCTTGTTCGTCGCGCCGAGGATGAGGAGCGTGTTGGGCGAGTCCCGGAAGCCGCCCACGTCGGAAAGGAACTGCGTGACGAGGCGGTTGTCGACCGCCGAAGACTCCGCTGTGCGGCGCGGCAGGAGGCCGTCCACCTCGTCGAGGAAGAGCACGGCGAGCGGGCGGCTCTGGGCGGCGTGGAGGAGGCGCGAGAGCTTCTGCTCGCTCTCGCCGTGCCACTTGGAGCGGATCTGGGCGCCGGAGGCGTAGAAGAACGGGGCGGCGATCTCGTGGGCGATCGCCTTGCCGAACATCGTCTTGCCGTTGCCGGGGGGACCGTAGAGCAGCACGCCGCCGCCGGCCTTGATGCCGAGCGCGGCCGCCTTCTCGGGCGCCTGCATCGGGAGGATCACCATCTCGCGGATCGCGGCCTTGGCCTCCTCCATGCCGTCAATAT
>Ga0310691_10007911_pt1 | contig 11010 bp, 10 predicted proteins | sample 176DNAGHGlowgp2_FD_203887 | JGI IMG/M metagenome (GOLD analysis project Ga0310691, IMG submission 203887) | Sheep rumen microbial communities from Palmerston North, Manawatu-Wanganui, New Zealand - 1766 DNA GHGlow gp2 (v2) (version 2) | ecosystem: Host-associated > Mammals > Digestive system >... | reverse complement strand
ATAGACGGTTTATTGGTATGCGGAACAATAAGAACGTGTTTTTCGGGTCTGATACTTGTTTCGTATTCATTTATCTTAACAATTCTTGGAATATCTTTTGTTACCAAAGCACCTGATACAACAGTTGTTTCTTTGTCCGTAATCAATTTAACGGTTATTCTTCCTGCAAAATTAGATTTTGCTTTTGAATGAGAAGAAACAATATCAATACCTCTTTTTTTAGCTATTACAGGAGCATTAACGTAATTTACACCTTCCAAGCTTGAAGAAAATGCTCCTTTAAGAATAGCAACTTCTAACGGTTGAATATCTAAATCCGCTAAATCACCGTCAGCAGTAATTTCGATTGATTTAATTGCACCGGTAGACAATTGAACTGCAAGCTCACCTGTATTTTCAGCAATACCCATATAGTCTTTAACAGGTTCAAGTCTGTCAGGTCTTAGTGACGGAATGTTAACGGCAGAAGATGCCGAACCGCCTGATAAAACTTCTTTTATCTGTTCTGCGACATCTATTGCAACATTCATTTGTGCTTCTTGTGTGCTTGCACCAAGGTGAGGTGTAAGGACAATATTCTTTTCACAATTAATGAGCGGACATTCTGTAATATTCGGTTCGTTTTCATAAACATCAATTGCGGCTCCGGCAACGTAACCGTTATTAATAGCTTCTTTTAAATCGTTTTCGTTAATAATACCGCCACGAGCACAGTTAACAAGGCGAACACCTTGTTTCATCTTGGCAATAGTATCTTTATTAATCATATTCAAAGTATCTTTTGTTTTAGGAACATGAACCGTTATAAAATCACATCTTCCCCAAAAGTTATCAAGATTTTCTATGTATTCACCGCCAAGCTTTTCAACAACTTCTTTAGAAGTAAACGGGTCATAAACAACTACCTTCATGCCAAGAGCTAAAGCAACTTCTCCTACATGAGAACCGATTTTACCAAAGCCTATAATACCAAGAGTCTTTTTATATAGCTCGCATCCTACAAATTTTGAACGTTCCCATTTGCCTTCCTTTGTAGAAGTAGCAGCCGGCGCAATATTTCTAGCCATAGCAAGCATTAACGCAATTGTATGTTCACTTGCTGCCATTGTATTTCCGTCAGGGGAATTTACAACAATAATACCTTTTTGAGTAGCAGCATCAAGATCTATGTTATCAACACCGACTCCTGCTCTGCCTATAATCTTAAGATTTACACCTGCATTAATAATATTTGCCGTAACTTTTGTTTGACTTCTAACCATTAAAGCATCGTAATTCGGAATTATTTTAATTAATTCTTCCTCACTCATTGTAGGCAGAAAATCAACTTCAGCTACTGCTTCAATTATTTTTCCTGCTGATTCATTTATTTTATCTGTTACTAATACTTTCATATATTCTTCTCCTTATTAAAATCTGCCCCCAAAATTCAAATCATTTCGTATCTTTTATTTTCTTTTCCAAAGTTTCAATAGCATTCATTGTTGCATTATAAATATTTGTAGAAAGTTCTTCTTCACTAGCCTTTTTACTTAATATAGCGCATCCTGTTCCGTGTTTTGTTATTATTCCAACACGAAAAAACATACGCTCTATAATTGGAATCTCTTTTCTCGCAATAACTATATACATATCTTCCAGCGGAAGGTATTTTGTTTCTTTATTTTTTGTTATAAAAATATCCATATCTTTATCTTCCGCAAGTTTTTTTATTGAATCATAGCATTTTATTGATTTCTCCGAGTTAATTCTTTTTAGAAAAACATTTCCTGCCGTAAAATTTGTGTTGTCGATTTTGTTTATGTTCATAAATTTACCTTTTATTTTTGTATCAGCTTACTGATTACCGTTGCAACACCTTTGCCGAGTTCAAATTTGTAACCGAGCTTGTAAAGTGTTGCTTCTAAAGCTCCGACTGCTGAGATTACATCTCTATCGCAAACAAAACCAAGTGTTCCCATTCTAAAGATTTTATCTTTTAGAGCATTTTGACCGTTTGCAACAAGAACATCAAAATCTTCTTTAATGGTTTTTCTGATATCCGGAACTGAAATATTTTCAGGCGGATAAATAGAAGTTATTGAATGGCTTGCATTTTTATCTTCTTTAACCACAAGCTCTAATCCGATAGCTCTGATTGCTGCCCTTAAAGCCATTGCATGACGTTTATGGCGAGAGTTCATATTATCAATGCCCTCTACTTTAATCATCTCTAAAGCTTTATCTAAACCCATAAACAAGTTAACTGCAGGAGTAAACGGAGTTGAATCAGCTTGAACGGATTTTCTGTATGCTCCCCAATCCCAATAGAAGCTCGGATGTTTACATTCTTCGTATACTTTCCATGCTCTTTCATTTGCAACAAGAAAAGCAAGTCCCGGAGGAATCATAAAGCCCTTTTGAGAACCGCTTACGAGAACGTCAATTCCCCACTCATCAGGATTACATTCCATAGCACAAACTGATGTTACACCGTCAACAACAGACAATGCACCATGTTCACGAATAATTGAACAAAGAGTTTTAATATCATTTGCCGCACCTGTAGAAGTTTCCGAGTGAGTCAAAGTAACAATTTTAATCTTCTTTTCTTTATCTTCTGCAAGTTTTGCTCTTAAAACTTCAGGGTCAATGACCTCTCCTGTTCCGACTTCAATCTTATCTACAATTGCACCTCTTGATTCAGCTATTTTTGCCCATCTGTTTCCAAAGTTACCTAATATAAGTGATAAAACATGGTCACCTTCATTAACTAAGTTTTCTAAAGCTGCACACATTGCCCCGGTACCACTTGATGTATAAACAAAAACATCATTTTTAGTTCTGAATACATATTTTAGATTTTCATAGACATTATGCAAAACCTTTGAAAATTCACTGCTTCTGTGCCCAATAGGGTGCTTGGCTATCTCTAACATTACACTTTCCGGAACGGGTGTTGGTCCCGGAATCATTAAAAAAGTCTTATCCTTCATATATACTCCTCTCTATCCCAACTAAACCATACACATATTCTAACATATAAATATTCAATAATGAATTAGTTTTTAATTATTAATATTAAAAATTTTTCATATTATATTTTGAATTTTCCATTAGCCGTAAATAGCAAACCCTCTTGAAAATTGGTTAAAGCATGGTATTATAAGAAATGTAACAATTAATAATTAAAAGGAGAAAAACTATTTCAAACGAAGACAAAAACTCAGGTAAGAGTAAGGAAAAACCGTTAATAAACGAAAGAATACGCGCAAAGGAAGTAAGATTAATTGACGCAGACGGAAACAATGTAGGAGTTGTTCCGACATCGAAGGCGTTAAAGATGGCAGAAGAAGCCGATTTAGATTTGGTTGTGATAAGCGCAAATCAAGCTCCTCCTGTTGCAAAGATTTTAAACTTCGGTAAATATCGCTATGAGCTTGAAAAAAAAGCTAAAGAAGCTAAGAAAAAACAACATACGGTTGATATAAAAGAAGTTAAGGTAAGATATAAAATAGACACTCATGACTATGAAGTAAGATTAAAAAGCATAAGAAAATTTATATCTCAAGGTAATAAGGTTAAATTGGTTGTCATGCTAAGAGGCAGAGAGATGCAACATTCAAGCCTTGCCGTAGACTTGGCAAACAGATTTATTGCAGATTTAGCGGAAGACACGATAGCAGTAGAGAAGAAGCCTATGATAGAAGGCAGAAACGTAACGGCTTGGTTCGCACCGCAGAGTTAACGATATAGTGTTATTAAATATATAGAAAGCTCTGAATTTTTCAGAGCTTTTAAATTATCCTCTTGATTAAAAATTTTCAGCAAGTAAAATAGATATATGCGCATTATGCGTGAAAATCAGATAAAAATGCCGCAATAGCTCACACAGTGGAGCCGAATGGCGAAACGGTTCAAGATATGTAGAGCTTGCTCTACCTACTGAGCCAAACAAGTTGATAATTTAATAGAATATGCCGCAATAGCTCAGTTGGTAGAGCAAGGGACTGAAAATCCCTGTGTCCTTGGTTCAATTCCGAGTTGCGGCATATTTTTTGTTATAATTTAAACTACTGAATTCGCGTTTGTGCCTACACTCGGAAGTTGTGTCAAGCACAACCCTCTCGGAAAACGATACTTAATCGTTTTCCTGCGGCAGAGTGAGTTGCGGCATATTTTTTATTTCATAACAAATGGATTCAAGATCTATCCATATCTACTTTTGACAATTATTTGCGATTTGCAAACAAATTAGCAAATATAGAAATTAAGGGATGATTAAAATCAAAGAAAAATAAACTATGTTCTTCTTCGTATTCCGGCTCAAAGTTTTCAACAAATTCTTCTAATGCTTGTTCTTTTCTTATTAAAATTTGTTTATTGTGATTTACCATATCTCTTAACATTTCTTCTCTTGCTTGTGAAATTTTAAGTGCTTGTTGCCGTCTTTCTTCCTTTGTTAGACCGTCATCATTCGTATATGGTGCATCAATTTTTAGTTTATTTTCTTGAATAAGTTTTACTACATCAGCAAATCCAAGTACCTTTATATTAACGGAGTTATATATTTCATCATATTTCCTTTGATTAAAATATTCTGCTTCGGTTTTACCATCTAAATAGTCATCACCATATAAAAGCGAATTAAACCACAGTATTTGTTTTATAGATAATTTCTTTTCTGCAATATAGGAAACATACGAGGACAAATCAAACAAATTTTCATCCGGTATTGTAGGAAGTTCAACATTTAACTCTTTTGCTCTTGCTTGAATAGCTTTAAATCCAAAACCATTTGCAGTCATATTCCAATGTATAAAACAAACATCGGGATATTTGTCAAAAAGCAACTTATAACTTTCAAGAGCTAATTTTTCGGCTTGTTCTTTTGTATTGCCATTTAGATTGTCTTTGATAAAAAATCTATAACCCTTATCCGTTTTAAGATTGTAAATAATTATACAAGATATTCTCGGTTCAGGGCTCGAACCATTGTAAAAACCGTTACTTGCATAGTGTATGAAGTAACAATCATCTCTATTTAATAATTCTTGTAGCTTATTATCCATACTCAGATTTTACAACAACATTATGTCAAATACGGACACACAAATAATATATTAATCCTGCTAGATTTAATATTTCTTTGTAATAATTATGCAAATTTTGAACAAAAAACAGATGCTTATTAGCTCTCAAAATCTTTAAAAAATCAGGTATTATTTTATATCAAAAATATCTTCATATCTTTCTATTCTGAAAAAGATATTATGGCGAGCATTTTGAACTATTCTTGCTCGTTCACCATAGAATCTCTTTTGTGCATCAGGATTGAACAAAGGTTCGCCGTCTGAAATTATTGCGGTATCATATATATCCTTTATTCTGTCAAAATTCCGTTCATATAGTTTTTTAAGGCTTTCAAACTCTGATATACAACTTTCTACAGTTCGGTGCGAGTTATGGAATTTTTTGTATTCTTCTTCTGTTTTAACAAGATAATTCTTTGCAAAATCATCGGCATTTTCTTCGGTTACGTTACACAACATGGTTTGCACCTCTTTTGACAAGCCCAATTCTTCATCAAACAAGTAAGGATTTCCGCTGATTGCAATTTTTTTATTAATTTTTAAATCAAAATCCAATACCGATGCAACAAAAACTCCTGCAGAAAAAGCTATCAGGTTAATCTCTTTATATTTAGAAAAATCAAAATTATAATTTAAATCGATATAGTCATAAAAGTATAAAATATCCGAATCTGCTTCCAAATGTTCAAATTCGTATTCGTCACATCCCCATCCGGTAAAGAACAACAACAATTTATCAGAATTTTTGTCAACAAAATATTTTTTCATACAACAATTATATCCTAAAATTACAATGTTTTGTGTGCTTCATCAACTATATCAGAGATCTTTAGTTCTATATAATCGCCTTCCGTTCCAAACCAAATCAAATACTCAATATTTCCTGCAGGTCCTTTGATTGATGAATAAGTTAAACCTTTTATTACGTAATCTAAGCCCTTAACACAATCGACAACATTATTTATTACTTTTATATGTGTATTTTTATCTCTAACCACTCCGCCTTTTTCTACAAGCTCTTTCCCTGCTTCAAATTGAGGTTTAATCAGGCAAATCATTTCATGAAACTCTTTTTTCAAAAGTGTTTTTAAATTCGGAAGCACCTTTTCCAAAGAAATAAACGACAAATCAGAAACAAGCAAATCAGCAGGTTCTTCACCTTCTGCATAAATATCATCATAAGAACAGATTTTTAGATTTGTTTTTTCTATCGTTTTTACCTGATTTGAGCTTCTGATTTTCCAATCAAGCTGACCGTATCCAACATCAACCGCATAAACAAACTTTGCACCGTTTTGAAGCAGGCAATCCGTAAATCCACCCGTTGAAGCTCCCGCATCAAAACAAATTCTTCCTTCAGGCGAAAACTCAAACGCATCAAGGGCTTTTTTAAGTTTAAAACCTCCTCTTGAAACATAGGGCATTGTTTTAACTTTAAAATCGTAATCTTTTGCAGGGTCAATTTGATATCCCGCTTTTGTAATAACCTCTGTTCCAATCATTACCTGACCTGCTAAAATTGCAGAGGAAGCCTTGCTCTTTGTTTCAAAGAAACCCAAATCAACTAAAATTTTATCCAATCGTTCTTTTTTCAAATCTTAAAAAACCTCTCTGCATTTTCTGTTGTAACATTTATAAGTTCTTCTAAAGGCATTTCTCTAATCTTTGCAATTTCTTCCGCTACATAACGAACATATGCAGGTTTATTAGGTTTACCACGATAAGGAACGGGGGTTAAATAGGGTGAATCCGTTTCCAAAACCAATTTATCCAAAGGAACTTCTCTGGCCACATCCTTCATTTTTACCGCATTTTTAAATGTAACGACTCCACCTAAAGCAATATACCACCCTTGTTTTACACATTCTTTCATAAATTCAACACTTCCCGAAAAACAATGGAATAAAACATCGCTGTCTTTATTTTCTTCCTTCAAAATATCAAAGCAATCCTTATGTGCTTCTCTGTCATGCACAACAAGGGGTAAATATAATCTGTTTGCCATTTTGATTTGTTTTCTAAAAATCTCTTTTTGCAAATCCACAAAAGATTTATCCCAATAGTAATCCAAACCTATTTCACCTACTGCAACAATTTTGTTGTTATTTTTTGCCAATGCTTCCATTTTTTGCTCAAACTCAGGGGTAAATGTTTTAGCTTCTGATGGAAACAAACCTATCATGCCATAAATATTTTCATTTTTGTTTGCAAGCTCAACTACTTCATCTTGTGTTTTAATCTCAACGGACGGAATTACAGCCTTTTTAACACCTAAATATTCCATATCGGCTAAAACATCTTCAAAAGAAGTTTCCGAATCAATAAGCATATCAATATGTGCGTGGGTATCTATTAAATAGTTTTTCATACCTAAATTGTAACATGTAAAAATTAGAAATTTATAAACTTGTTCAATCAGCTATTTACATTTACCCCTGTCTGTATGATAATATTTACGAGGGTAAAACTATACTAAGTAAGGAAAAATGTATGCAGATACAACCTATCACTAATCAGCCGAATTTTAACGGAAAATTTGTTTTTAAAGAAAGAGCAGAAAAATTTAATAAATATGCACCGAGTCAGATTAGCAAATTGTTTAATGATGTTACTGCTCTTGTATCTGAAAAGCCTTATGATATTTTTATTTGGACAAATAAAAATAACCCTGAATTTTACAATGTTGCTGCAAACAAAACTTTTGAAAAGGCTCAAAGAATTAAAGAGTATACAGTAAAAGTTCATTCGAATACTTTGGCAGAATCCATTGTTGATGCTGCAAAAGAAGCAATTGATATGTATGAAAAATATATTGCGAAAGGAATTAAAGGTTAATTGATGAAAGCCGAACGCATAAATAATACAAATTTTCAAGGTAAGCTTATTTTAACCGGCAATTTTGAACAAAAGCCAAAAGAATGTGTTAATCTTGTCAAGAATGACATTAATGAAATGATTAAATCAAAATCTTTTGATTTGCATATCTTCCAAAATTATTTAGAAAAAGCTATAAGTATTTCTTCAGAAAAAAACGGAAACAAGATACAAAAGTATATTCAAGTAACATCAGAACCTTCAGAATATATTCGCACAGCAAAAGAAATTATTAAAGAAAAAGAGCAAATACAAAAAAGTAATAATACAGACAGTTTTGCTTCTATATTTTCTAAAATGATTAATAAAATAAGTCTATTTATAAACAAAATAGTAATACCATAACAAAGAAAGGATGAGAAAATGAGCAATTTAGACAAAATCATGAAACCAAAATCAATTGCCGTAGTCGGTGCTTCTACAAAAGAACACACAATCGGCTCTGACATCATGAAAAGATTACAAGAATACAAGTTTAAGGGAAATATTTACCCGATTAACCCAAAAGGCGGAATTATTGAAGGCTTACAAGCATATACTTCCGTACTTGAAGTTCCTGGTGAAATAGATTTAGCAATTATTGTTGTTAATGCTAAGTTCGTTTTAGATACAATTGACCAATGCCACCAAAAAGGTATCAAAGGTCTTTGCGTTATTACTGCAGGATTTAAAGAAACAGGAAAAGAAGGTGCTGAGCTTGAAAAAGCACTTCTTTCTAAAGTTCAGGAATACGGTATGAGATGTGTTGGTCCTAACTGTTTAGGTGTTGTTAACACTCTTCCTGAAATCTCTATGGACGGATGTTTCGCTGAATCATTACCGGAAAGAGGACACATCGGTTTCGTTTCTCAATCAGGTGCTTTAGGCGGCGGCATTTTGAACATCTTAAAAGACCTTAACTTAGGTTTTGCTCAATTCATTTCAATCGGTAACCAAGCTGATGTTAACGCAGAAACAGCTCTTGAATATTGGGAAAATGATGATGACGTTCATCAAATGCTATTATATATGGAATCAATCCAAAACCCTGCAAACTTCCGTAAATTAGCTTCAAGAATTTCTAAGAAAAAACCAATCTTAGCTCTTAAAGCAGGTCGTTCTGCAGCAGGTGCTTCTGCAGCATCTTCTCACACAGGTTCTTTAGCAGGTGCAGATAAGGCTGCTAACGCATTATTAGGTCAATCTGGTGTAATCAGAGAATACTCTTTAAAGAACTTGTTTGCTACAGCTAAAGTTTTTGCTAACTGTCCTATTCCTAAAGGAGACAGAGTTGCAATCATTACTAACTCAGGTGGTCCGGGTATCATGGCAACTGACGCAGTTTGCGAATACGGTATGCAGATGGCTAAGATTACTGATGAAACAAAAGAAAAACTCAGAAGCTTCTTACCTTCTGCAGCATCAGTTAAGAACCCTATCGATATGATAGCTTCAGCTCCTATCGAACACTACAAGCAAACATTGGAAACAGTTATAGCTGATGATAATGTTGATATGATTATGGTTATTTACTTGCCTTTCTTGGGTTTAAAAGATATTGATGTTGCTAAAGCAGTTATGGAAATCAAAGCTCAATATCCTCACAAACCTGTTATCGGTGTATTTATGACTAAGTCAGAATTCTTTACCGCTTTAAGCGATATGGATGTTAATATGCCGTTCTTTATGTATGCAGAAGAAGCCGCTGACGGCTTCAACAGATTAAATCAACAAAGATTATGGATTGAAAGACCTGAAGGAACAATCGTAAAATATGATGTTGATTATGATAAGGCAAAATCTATTATTGCTAAATCAATCAATGAAGGTCGTGACCAATTAACTACACGTGAATCAATTGATGTATTGGATGCTTACGGTATCAGAGTTTGTAAATCAGGTTTTGCAACATCTGAAGACCAAGCAGTTTCAATCGCTGATTCTATCGGATATCCTGTTGTTATGAAGATGACTTCTAAAACAACTTCTCACAAAACCGATGTAGGTGGTGTAAGAGTTAATATTCAATCTGCCGAACAATTAAGAGCAGAATACCAAGACTTAATCGCTAAATTAACAGAAAAAGGACTTCTTGACGGTTTGGAAGGTGTAATCATTCAAGAAATGGTTAAAGGCTCAAGAGAAATGGTTTGCGGTATCGCAACAGACCCGCAATACGGTCCTATGATGATGTTCGGTTTAGGCGGTGTATTTATCGAAGTTATGAAGGATGTAACATTCAGAATCGCACCTTTAACAGACATTGATGCTAAGGATATGATTAAATCAGTTAAGGCATACAAACTTCTTCAAGGTGCAAGAGGCACTACACCTGCTCAAATGGAACAAATTGAAGAAACTTTATTGAGATTATCTCAATTGGTTAGCGACTTCAAATTCATTGATGAGTTGGATATTAACCCATTACTTATCTCTGAAAAGACAGGCGAAGGTATTGCAGTAGACGGACGTATCAAAGTTCGTATGTCAGAAGCTCAGGAAGCTCTCGGCTACCACTGCGAAAACGGTGTTTGCGCTTGTTCTTACTAAGGATTAGAATAAAATAAAATTTAGAGGGCAAAGCTATCAGCTTTGCCCTTTTGTTAGCATATATAAAATTCAAGGGTTCTCATAAATGAGAACCCTTGTCCTGCTCTTTGTCGATACATACCGACATACTACTCAACTTAATGTTTGTCCCGGAATCTTTGTTATTAATCTCTTTCTAAGAATAATTCTTCACCAAATCTTCTTGTGAGAACATTAAGTCAGGTCGTATTTGCAGAAAATTTATTTTATACTTTATATTTTTGTTATCGGCACAAATTTGAAAAACTTTAATATTTTCGTAAATATTTTTACAAAAATTTACAATTGCTAGTTACTATGCCAAATATTTTTGCAAAGTTGACTTATCAAATACTTCAATACTATCTTTAGAATGAATAAATATTAAACAAGTTACTAAGGTTTTGAAGGTTTGAAAATCTTCAAATGCGAGCTTCTGTCTTAAATCAGTCATATTGTTAGCCATAAATTCGGTTAATATAGTTTTATCGTTATAGAATAATTCTGACAGTAATTC
>Ga0310691_10007910_pt1 | contig 11011 bp, 12 predicted proteins | sample 176DNAGHGlowgp2_FD_203887 | JGI IMG/M metagenome (GOLD analysis project Ga0310691, IMG submission 203887) | Sheep rumen microbial communities from Palmerston North, Manawatu-Wanganui, New Zealand - 1766 DNA GHGlow gp2 (v2) (version 2) | ecosystem: Host-associated > Mammals > Digestive system >... | reverse complement strand
GCCTACGATCCGTTCCGGAAAGGCATACAATTCATTGGTTTTCTTCACCCCCGATTCGAAGTCCAGGTATGACAAGCTCTATCTGGCCAACTTCGCCCCCTACGACGAGGGCATCTTCGAACCGGGTTCGAGACCTACCATGGTCTACTGGGAGGGCCTGAAGATAGGTCTGGAGGTCTGCTATGACGTCATGTTCCCGGAGATCCACCGCCATTATGCGAAGAAAGGTGCCGATCTGATTCTTGTTGCCAGTGCATCCGCGGAGAAATCACGCAATGCCATGGAGACCGTGGTACCTGCTAGGTCCTTCGAAAACACTGTGTACACCGCGTTCTGCAACAACATCGGTATGGGACCTGCAGGTAAATTCTACGGAGGGTCGGCGATCTTCTCCCCGCTTGGCCAGAAGATCGATCAACTGGGGGACACCGAGGGCATCGTTCTCGCCTACATAGATTCCGAGGAAATAACTGCGGCAAGAAGTGCCAGACATCATCTTCAGGACCTGCGCGACGATATAGACTGGTCTTGACAGACGTCAACACCTTTTTATGTAAGAACCAAATACGACGCCTCACAAGCGGAGATAGCCCAGCCCGGTAAGACGCAAGACTGGAAATCTTGTGGGATTTTTCCCTCGGGAGTTCAAATCTCCCTCTCCGCGCTTCTTCTCAAAAATTTCGGATTCGCAGCGGATTCGTCATAAGTTTTTATGGCCGTAGGCTCATGCATGATGCATGAAGGTGAACTACAAGCCTACAGGAACATCCAGACAGAATTCCCCGAAGCAGTGGGAGGTCTGGCTTGCTGATGCCGCTTTCGGCGGTGCCAAGAAGAGATGTGCCGTGCTTGTGGACAAGAGAACGCCCCAGGGCTACTCGGTTTACGAGATCATACCCCTCTCCCTCAAGGGGGCCAAGGATGTCCTGATCACAGACCTGGACCGTGCCGGCCAGGATAGACCTTCGGCAGTGCGCATCACTTCCTCTGCGGTCCTCCAGAACAATGCTTTCGTGATGCGTCTCGGCAGTCTCTGCAACGAAGATATTTCTAAGATAATCACATCAAGAAACTGATTCGATTGGCAGAAAACAAGCGCCCCGGCAGGGGAAAGAGCCTCATAGCAGAACCCGACAGATACGTATGCATCGACCTTGAGACCACCGGTCTCAGACCCATGGCAGACTGGATTATCGAATTCGCCGCGTACAGGGTCGAAGGCGGCAGGGCCACCGACCGCCTGGTCAGTTTCGTCCGCCCCGGCGACATAAACAAGGTATCCCCGTTCATCACCGACCTCACCGGGATCACCAAGGACATGGTCCGCGACGCCCCGCTTCCCGAGGATGTACTCCCCGAACTCTTCGATTTCGTGGGGGAGGATATGATCCTCGGCCACAACACCTGCTTCGACATGAACTTCCTGTACGACGGTGCACTGAAGGCCGGACTCCAGCCCATCGGCAACGACTTCACCGACACCATGCGCCTCTCCAGGAGATGCAACAAATGCCTTCCCAACCACCGCCTCGGGACCGTGGCCGAATACCTCGGAGTGGATGTCACCACAGCCCACCGCGCGGCCGCCGATGTGGAGACCACCGTTCGCTGCTACGAACGTATGGTCAAAGGCAGACAGGCGAACATTCCCCCCGAATGGGACTGACTACGCCCCAGTTTTATATGCTGACAGGTCAATTTGACAGCATGGACATTCTCGGAACGATGCAAGCCCGGTACTCCTGCCGCAGTTTCTCGGACAGGCCCGTGGAACAGGAGAAGATCGACCGTATCCTAGAGGCGGCGAGATGTGCCCCTTCGGCAGTCAACCGCCAGCCGGTGCACGTGTGGGTCGTGAAAAGTCCCTCTCGGATCGAGGACATGAAGGCCTGCACCAGATACACGTTCAATTCCACATGCATCCTCATGTTCGGATACAGCGACGATGCCTGGGTACGTCCTTTCGATAACAAGCGTTTCGGCGATGTGGATGCCACCATCGCGGCAACACAAGCCATGTTGGAAGTTACCGCTCAGAGCCTTGAATCGACCTGGGTTGGATATTTCGACCCTGCAGTGGTGAAAGAACGCTTCCCTGAGACCAAGGGCTACACCATCACTGCCCTGTTCCCCATCGGATACCCTGCGGAGGACGGGACGCCTTCTGCAAGGCACAGCGAAAGGAAGGGCAAGGAAGAATTCTCCACCATACTCTGAGCGTGCGGTCTTAAATCTGATGCCACCATAGAGGAAAATATGGACTCCACCGAAGAACTGAAGAAGGCTTTCGAGTTCTATTCCAATTCCGAATGGGACAAGGCCCGCCGGATCTATTCTCGTCTCGCCAGGAAAGGCGTGCGCGAGGCACAGTTCAACCTGGGGCTCCTGTACAGCAACGGGTACGGTGTCAAGACGAACCTGAAGAAGGCTGCCAAATACTACAGCAAGGCCGCGGAACAGGGAATGCCAGAAGCCAGTGTGAACCTGGGTTGGTTCTACTACAGCGGCATAGGTGTCGCCAAAGACGTCAACCGTGCCTTCGCACTGTTCGAGCAGGCCGCCATCGAAGGATACGCCCTCGGACAGCTCCATCTGGGTATCATGTACGAGGGAGGTTACGGCACCGAACAGGATTATCTCCAGGCCGCCTCCTGGTACCGTTCGGCTGCGGACCAGGACAACCCGGAGGCATGTCTGGCACTTGCCCACCTCTACAGTGTCGGACTCGGTGTGAAGAAATCCGAGACCACCGCACTCAACTATATCGAGAAGGCGGTTTCGCTGGGATCCGCCGATGCTATGGACATCCTTGGGAACCTCTACTACTTCGGAGAGGGCGTCGCCAAGAACCCCACCAAAGCATTCAATCTATGGCTGGACGCCGCGAAGAAAGGAAGTCTCGACGCGCAGGTGGCCGTGGGCAGGATGTACATGGACGGCGAAGGAGTGGAAGCCAATTCCGAACTCGGCCTCATGTGGTTCAAGATCGCGGCATCGCTCGGAAACTCCGATGCCCAGTTCAGCCTGGCGGTGGCATATGACTTCGGGACCGGTGCCGAACAGAATTACGACGAGGCCGCCAAATGGTACCAGAAGGCAGCCGATCAGGGCAACCCGGAAGCGTTATGCAATCTGGCGGACATGTTCGAGAACGGACGCGGAGTCAAACAGGACTTCGACAAGGCATTCAAACTCTACACCGACTCGGCAGACCGTGGCAACTGGCTGGCAGTATGCAGCCTAGGCGACATGTATCTCAAAGGAGAAGGGAGACCAGCATCCAGAGAAAAGGCGATCGAACTCTACACCGACTCCGCCAAGCACGGATGCGAGGAGGCCGTGGAGGAACTGAGGAAGCTCAATGTCCCCATCCCCAAGGTCATCCCCGAAGAGGAATGATCATTCCTCGCCGAGTTCTCCCAATTCGATGTATTTTCCCAGCCAGTCCTCATAATCAAGAACGTCTGTGCGGGTGACCTCATCCCATCCGTTGCATTCGGCAGTGTCCTCCCAGTCCGAGGCTTCTTCCTCATCCCTGGCGACACCCATGCCGTGCTCGTACATACAGGCAAGGACCTTCGCGGATATGGGCGAACCCATGACCGCGGAACGCATGAGATACAAACGTGCCAGGATGTAATTTCCATCGAGGAGGTAATCCATCCCCTGCACTTCGATTTCCTCGATGTCTCCGGAGTCCTCGCAGCGATCGGACCACTCCTCGGCCTTCTTGGAATCCTTCTTCACACCGTCCCCGTTCAAATACATCATCGAGACCATCGCCATCCCGTACGGATCGCCGGCCTCAGCCGCTTCGGTGAACAGCCTGAATGCTTCCCCATCGTCCATGGACGTGCCGATGGCGTATCCGTAACACTGCGCAACCTCCGAGATGGCAGGCAGATAACCGTGACCCATGGATTCCCTGAAGAGCCTGAATGCCTCCTTCTGGTCGCGTTTGGTGCCCTTCCCGTTGAGGTGATGGAATGCCAGTCAATATTCTGCCTCGCCCCCTCCGATCTCCGAGAAAGAAGAGAACGACAACTTATAGGCACCTTCGGAGAACTCCGCATACGCTCCTCTGAGGTCGTTATCTGCGGATTGGGAGGTCGCGTTATCGAGGAATGCCATGATGCCGAATCCCTCAAGGGTTTGATAAGCCTGCCGTTCGAGTGAACCTATAATAGCTGGACATCCATGCGGAAACGATAACATGGCAGCCCCGAACCCCGACACCGCAGAGATCTACTACCAGGCGGGAATGAACGCCTTCCAGCAGAAGGACCTTCCGAACGCCTTCGCACTTTTCCTCTCCGCGGCACAGAACGGGCACCCTGATGCCATGTTCCGCATGGGTGTGTTCTACTACCACGGCATAATGGTCAAGAAGGATCCGAAGGAAGCGTTCAAATGGTTCCTCCATGCTGCCCGCAAAGGCCACGTCGCGGCCATGAGCGAAGTAGGCATCATGTACGCCGAAGGCAACAAGACCCAGAAGTCCCCCGACAAAGCGTACGGATGGACCCTCAAAGCCGCCGAGAACGGTCACCCCCAGGCAATCTACAACCTCGGTTCGTTCTACGAGCGCGGTATCGGGGTGGAACAGGACTACGTCACCGCTGTCCGCCTCTACGAGAGGGCGGCGGATGCTGACATACCCGAAGCAGCCTACAGCCTCGCCCGCCTCTGTTATGCCGGGATCGGGACCAGGATGGATCGCGCACGCTCCCTCCGTCTGGTGAAGAAGGCTGCTGACCTCGGCCACCGCCAGGCCATGCTGGATACCGCTGTGCTCTACTATGAGGGCGACGGCGTCGAGATGGACGAGGCGGAGGCACTGAAGTACTTCAAACTGGCCTACGACAACGGAATCAGAGGCGCCAAGAAGTACATCGACGAGATCGAATCCAAGAATGCCCAGGCCTGACGGCGGTGGATACCTTGGGATTCGATGCCAAAGATGACCCCCTGTTCGTAGATGCGGTGAAGATGTACCGCGAAGGCGATATCGACACCGCGATACTGCTCTTCAGGAAATCCGCGGAGAACGGCAACCCGGTTTCACAATTATCCCTGGGCACCATCCTCCTCAACCGCGGGGATTACGGTGCGGTGAACTGGATCGGGAAATCCGCCGAACAGGGCTATCCCGAAGCACAGTTCCAGATGGGTAATATCAACTACCTCGGCACGGTTGGGAAACGCTCCGCGGAGATAGCCGCGGAATACTACCGCGATGCGGCGGAGAACGGTCATGCCAAAGCCCAGAACCAGCTCGCCCTGATGTATCTGAATGGAGAGGGAGTGGACCAATCTGATTCAGAAGCTTTCGCATGGTTCCAGCGCTCGGCAGAGGCAGGGTATGCAGGGGCACAATTCAATCTCGCATCGATGTACGAGAACGGTCAATCCGTACCGGTATCCTACGCCGATGCTGTGAAATGGTACACACTGGCTGCGGAACAGGGCCTGGCGGAGGCACAGTTCAATCTTGGGGTCCTGCACTATCTCGGGAAAGGCTGTCCGAAAGACAGTAGGGAGGCCGCGAAATGGTACGAGAAGGCGGCAGAACAGGAACACCTAGATGCCGCATTCAACCTCGGCATCCTCTACATCGACGGGGACGGAGTCAAGCGGGATTATAATAAAGCAGAGGAACTACTCACCTTCGCGGCTAGCAGAGGCGTCACCGATGCGGAAGAGGCCCTCAAGCTGATCCGGAAGAAGGAGGAATGAGATGAAACGCTACGCACCCGAGATACCCGTACGCGAACAGGACAGAAAAGATCCAGACATGAAGAATGCGATGGATCTCCTGAACGGGGGTCGCGACAAGGAAGCGGCCCAGTTCCTCCTCCTCGCATCCAACAACGGCAACCCCTCAGCACAATACAGCCTCGGCCTCCTCTACGCCACAGGCAACGGTGTCCAGGAGGATTTCGCCATGGCCGTGGAATATTTTACCAAAGCCGCGGAACAGGACATAGCTGCCGCACAGAACGATCTCGGCATGTGCTATTATGACGGCACCGGGACGAAGAAGGACGACAGACTCGCGGCATACTGGTTCGGCAGAGCGGCAAAACAGGGTCTCGCCGAAGCCCAGCTCCGCCTCGGGAACATGTACGCCACCGGCTGCGGTATCGAGAAAAACTTCTCCAAGGCCCTCGAATGGTTCGAGAAGGCTGCGGAACAGGGCAACGTGGATGCCCAATACAACACTGCCATGGCCTACGAATCAGGGGACGGTACCCCGAAAGACCTGAACAAGGCCACATATTGGTACAGTCTCGCCGCGAAACAGGGCGACAGACAGGCCAAACGCAAACTGAAGGAACTGCTCCGCGTAGTGAACTGAGCTCAGGCCTGTTTCTTGGAGCCCCTTTCCGCTTTACGGGCCTCCTTTATCTGGCGGTCCTTGGCCGCCTGCTCAGCCCTCTGTTTGGCACGGACCTTCTTGGCAAGGTTTTCTGGGACATGCCTGTAACCGTCACGCATATGTACGCGCCCGATTCCGAAGTAGAACGGGTGGCACACGAGGGTTGCGGCGTAGGGTATTGGGAGCAGAAGTATCAAAATGATCGCATACAGTATATCGAGGCCCCACAGCCAACACATTACTGCGTTGATGATCAACACTGCTGGCACAGTCAGGTAGTACATGTATTTCACACGGGTGACGTAAAGAAGCAGGACCACGGAGCCTACCAATGCGAATGCCATCTTGTACATCCAGTCAGCTTCCTGGTTGACGTATACCGAATCCATGTAGAAACACAGGACGATGACGTTGATCACTGCCAGGACATCCGTGAATATCAACCATGACAGGCGTTCCCTCAGCCTCAGGCGCATACCTGAGAAAGAGAGCGTGAAATAGATCATCAGCGGAACGAATATCATGGTGAGAATGTGCTGCCTTACGCTGAGGGTGACAAAACCCCAGCACAAGATCACGCACAGGGCGATAAGGGCGATCATGATGTCGAGCAGCCGCTCGACGGTGCTCTCCTTCACATCCCATTCGTCAATGCGCTCCGAAACGCCTTTCCTTTTTGCGGTGGAACCGCGCTTTCCTTTCTTGCCCATGGTACCATATCGTACGTGACTACCAATTCTTATTGAGCCTGTTATTTAAAAACTATCCCAGACAAAACGTAGATATTACACTGAAACAGCAATTCTGGAAGTGGATATCAATGTATGTAGCTTGATTTACGGTATCCTGTCAATACACATGCGCTATGACAAGTTCCCACGTTGGCACTGTTGACTCCCGTCTATCGGAAAAACATAGTTTTGAGCCGATTAATCTGCCCAATTAACAATAGTTTAAGTAGTAAAATTGGCCTCATTTTTTGTTCGTGTCTATTTATATATATCGTCCATTGGATATAATCTTACACAGGAAATAGGTGATTCAATGAGCACTGAAATGACGCCGACGAGACGCGCCCTCGCTTCTGTTTTGGGAGGTCGCAGAGACTATGTTCCGCCCGCCAACCCCCTGGCCCAGACCACTAAAGAGCTTATGGACTGGTGCCATGCTTCATGGCCCAAGGCGCACACCGACTACAAGATGATGGCCGATCTGGCTGCAGCACCGTACGAGGTCTGCGGAATAGAAGCGGCAAGACCCCAGTTCGATATCTCGCTGGAAGCCGAGGTACTTGGCTGTAAACTGGACTGGAACAAGTGTGACAGGCCTCCGGTCACGGGACCTGCATACACCGACCCGAAAGACATCAACTGGGACGACGATTTCTACAAGAAAGGAAGACCTGCGGTCGTACTGCAGGCGATTAAGGAGCTCCGCGAGAGGTATTGCGGAGATCTTCCCATCATCCCTGTCATCACCGCACCGTTCACCGTTGCCGGACACATCATGGGAGTGGAGAAACTGGTCATGATGACCGTAACCGACCCCGAAAAGGCACATGCGGCCATCGAAGCTGCCACTGACTTCTGTATCGAGTACGGAAGACAGCAGGTTGCCGCAGGAGCGCACATGCTGTTCCCCGCAGACCCGTCCGCCTCCGGAGACCTCATCTCTCCCGAGACCTACAAGGAGTTCGTCCTCCCGTACCACCAGAAATTCGCCAAGATGATCAGTGCACCGAAGATTCTGCACATGTGTGGACACACCGAGAAGCTTCTCCCACTGATCAGGGAGAGCAACATGGACTGCTTCTCCTTCGACGCCCCTCCCGCATGGTACGTCAGGATGGTACTCGGAAACAAGATGTCCTGCCTCGGATCGCTGGATGTCATCGACCTGATGCCCAACGGTACTCCCCAGGAGGTCTACGACCGCACCGCCGAATGCATCAGGCAGGGTGTGGACGTTGTAGGAACCGCCTGCGATGTTTCGAACGGTACCCCTCTCGCTAACCTCAAGGCCTATGTGCAGGCCTGCCGCGAGACTCCGATCCCCGACGAATGCGATGTTGACGACTGCGTACGCGCATACGGCAGGGCGAGGGCGAAGAACCTGAAAGAGATGGCTGACTACAAGATCGAAGGAGGTGCATTCTGATGCACATGGACATACTCATGCAGAACGTCGAGAGAGTACGTCTCGAAGACCCTACGAAGTTCAACCGCCTGGTACAGGAAGGAATGGCCATAGAACTCGGCATCATCCAGCCTGCAGGCAAGAAGGAGAAGACCAAGGAGAAGTTCATTGCCGAATTCTTCCCTAACGACAAGAAATACGCTGCGGTTGCCCAAAGCGTCCTCGATGGTAAGAGGAAGATTACCGAAGGGCTCGTGAAGGAACTCATCGATGCGGGCAAGGATCCAGTGGACCTCGTCACCAACGCCCTGATGCCCGGGATAACCGTGCAGTGCGAGATGTACGATGCAGGACTTTCCTTCGTGCCGGAGATCCTGATGTCCAACGATGCCATGCAGGGAGGAATCAAACTGTGCCAGGACAAGATCGGCAACGTCCCCAGCAAGGGAACCGTCGTATCGTTCGTGGCAGAGGGAGACCTCCACGACATCGGAAAGAACATCTGCGCCGCCATCATGCGTGCCAACGGATTCAAGGTCATCGACATCGGAAGGGATGTCTCCAAGGACAAGGTCCTCCAGACGGTCAAGGAGAACGACGTGAAACTCGCTTGCGGTTCCACCCTCATGAGTACCACCAAGCCGGGACTGATCGATACTTCGCTACTCCTCGAACTGGAGAAGACTGGAGTATCCGTGGCCTGCGGAGGTGCGGCCGTGTCGAAGGCATTCGTCGACACCTTCAGGAACGCAGTGTACACGAAGTCCCCTCTCGAGACCGTCCACACGATGGAAAAGGTCCTAAAGGGGGAGACCTGGGAGAAACTCAGGTGAAACCCCAAGGCTGGGGTTAATACCCCGGCCATCCTTGTGATTCTATGCCGGCCCAGGGAGTCGCCATCGATATCGGAACCAGCGGCATCCGTGCACAGCTGCTGGAATTGGGTAGCGGAAGGGTTATACGCACCCGCGTCACCTCCCGCAACCCCGTCCCTGGTGCCAACGTGATGGACCACATGTCCTTTGCGATTCAGCACGGAGAGAAACTCGCACACGAGCTCATCACAGAAGCCTGCACGCAATTGATCGCATCCCTCCAGCCGGACGATCTGAAGCGCATCGCGGTCTGCGGAAACCCTATCCAGCTATCACTTTTCGAAGGCATAGGGATTCAGGACCTGGCTTACGCCGGGGACAATATGATTGACAACCACGGCATCGTCCGCCAGGAACGCCGCGGCCACATCATCAACGGTGATTTCCTCGGTTATCCCAAAGCGGAAGTCATCATCCCTCCGGCCATAAGGCATGAAATTGGCGCCGATGCCCTGGCCATGATGGTCAAATCGGGATTCCTGGATGACGATTACTGCATGGTCACCGATTACGGTACCAATGCGGAGATGGCCCTCAAAATCGGGGACAAGATCTACACAGGTTCCGCGGCCGCAGGCCCGGCTATGGAAGGTCAGCAGATCCGCTGCGGAATGCTTGCCAGCCCGGGGGCGATCAGCGATCTGGTCCGCACCCCGCAGGGATGGCAGACCAAGATACTGAATCGGGAGATGTACACCGAAGATGGCCCGATCATCAACCTCCGCAGCAACATGGCTCGCAACACAGGTGCAGTCCCGAAAGGGATCACGGGTACCGGAGTGGTATCCATGGTCTACGCGCTGCAACAGGATGATCAGATATCGGAGAACAGGATGTTCCACGACCCCGTGAGCATCACCCGCAAGGTGCGCTTCGGCATCGATGATTACCGCGAGGCGGGAAAAGCCATCGGGGCGATACGGGCCGGCCATCTGACCCTCATGCTGATTGCCAAGGTGGACCCCCGCCAGATCAAGACCATGTATATGGCAGGTGCGTCTGGCACATATGTCGACCCTGTGAAAGCCAAGCATGTGGGCCTCATCATCCCCTATTGCACCGTTGCGAAACAGGTCGGCAACACCTCGCTCGAACTCGCCAAGGATCTCGTGCTTCGCCCGGAATACCTTGACGAACTGAACGAGATGCGCAAAAGGCTCCTCACCGACCACACCATGTTCGCCGCCTCCGACATTTTCAGGGACCTCTACACCTATGAGTTCGGTTACTGGAACGAGGGCATGCCGATATCCAGATACAAGAGGGGATTGGAACGCTACGGTGTCGAAGGATATCTCGACGAACAGATGCCACCAAAGGTGGACCGCTTGTATGAGAGGGACATTCGCGACATCGGTGAATCCATAGAGACCCTCGAACTCTCGCCGATGATGACTGCATCATGGAGCTGTTCTAGGTGCGGGACCTGCGTTCGCGGTTGCCCCGAAAAGGCACTGACTCTGGAAGACGGGGTGTTCAGGATAAGGACTGGATACTGCCTCGGCACCGCCTGTCAGAGATGCCAGGAATCCTGTCCGGAACACAAATACGATTATTCTGCGTTCAAGATTTCCCAGCCCTCTGCCGTCGGTAAAACTCCGGAACGGTTCTGATTGCCCAT
>Ga0310691_10007908_pt1 | contig 11012 bp, 7 predicted proteins | sample 176DNAGHGlowgp2_FD_203887 | JGI IMG/M metagenome (GOLD analysis project Ga0310691, IMG submission 203887) | Sheep rumen microbial communities from Palmerston North, Manawatu-Wanganui, New Zealand - 1766 DNA GHGlow gp2 (v2) (version 2) | ecosystem: Host-associated > Mammals > Digestive system >... | reverse complement strand
TAGTCTATATTGGTACTATTAGTGCCGTCCGAAAGCGTAAGGGACGCTTCATTTCCGTTTAGGACTGCTGATTGTCCACTGTTGCCAAACAGATAAACTGCCGGGGTTTTCCCACTCCCCGAATATGCCTGGTATACCGTCAGCGATGCCGAGTCGATGCCAAGCGCATTATTCCCGTCTGAAAATATGAGTTCATTGCCGAATATCTGCAATGAATAATCCATGCCCTCTGACGAATAATTCACGCTCAAAGGCGTTGTGTCGTTGCCGCCGATGCGAAGGCTACCGCCAGTGAATGGTATGCTGATCACGCCGTTATTGATCGTAATGCCAGCGCTGCTCCACGAGCCGACCACATTGCCGCTTGCGTCCAGCACCACCAGCGTCCCGTTGACATTGTTTGCACCACCCAGTGTCAACGTCCCGCCCTTGATGATGTCGGCGGCCAATTCCCCCGCGTTGATATAGCTGGCATTGATGTACAACTGCCCGTCGTACAGCACCAGCCCCTGGGCCGCGCCGTTGTCCGTCAGGCGGTCGAAGATCTCCTGCTGGGTCAGGTCGTCGTCCAGCCTGTCCACCGCCTCATTGACGGCCGCCTTCGCCAGGGCCAGGACCTTCTCCCCCGACCCGATATAGGGGTATTCGTCCGCGATCTCCCTGGCCTCGGGGGCCTCGATGTCCCCGCGGAAGGCCGGCCCCAGCGCCGCCGTCTCGCTGTACAGCACAGAGGCCACCTCGCCGTTCACCCCGGCGCGCACCGCGTCCCCCAGCTCCGCCGCCGGGTCGTAGATCGCCCCGGTCAGGCTGAATGGCTGGTAGGCCTGCCCGATCAGCCCTTCGGCCATGTCCGCCGCGATCACCGGCGCGACGGTCGCGTCCATCACGATGCCGGTGTCGTCCCCGATCAGGGTCTGCAGGCCGTCCACGGTGCAGCGCACCCCCGTCACCGTGCCGGCCGCCCCGGCCTTCATCCCGCCGGTGACGCCGGTCACGTCTACCGCGTCCGTCCCGCCGCCGACGGGCAGCAGCCGCAGCCAGTTCTCCGGCGTCACGATCCAGTTGCCCCCGCCCGCCTGGGCGATCACCCCCAGCACGTCCCGCACCGTGGTGCCCGCCGGGGGCTCGCTGATCACAAAGGCCGCCCCCTCGGGCAGCGTCGTGCGGCTGTCGATACTCAGCCCCAGCAGCGCCGCCAGCTCCGCCGCCACCGCCGCCATCGTCCGGGGCCACGTGCCCGCCGAGGGCTCCCACAGGGCGTTGGCCTTCAGCAGGGCGTCGTAGCACTCCAGCGCCAGCAGCCCCGTCACCGGGTCCCGCGCCCGCCTGGAGATGTAGAACGTGCCCTGGGGCAGCCACTCCGAGGCCGTCTGACCGTCCTTCAGTCGCGCCTGGACCGTCACCTTCGCCGAGCGGGGAATGTTCACTGCGTTTCGCACCACCAGCGACAGCGACGCGCTGACCACATTGCCGATGCCCAGGCTCCCCTGCATCGCCGCCCGGCGGATCACCGGCGCGGAGATGTCGGTATACGCCACGCCGCCGATCACCACCCGCGCCTCAAGTCGCGTATAACCCGCCGACACAAGCGCGACGGTCATATCCCCCGTATCGGCCCAGACGTTGTTTTCGCCCAACATGAGTTTTACCTCAGTAGGGGTGAGCTGGTAGGTCTGCGGGGTGGCGAGTTCGTAAACGAGTTGAGCGCCGGACAGGGCGTTTTTTAAGGCAATTCCGTCGGTATATCTGTCATCTGTAACGAATGCTCTGTGCAATTGTTCGGCAATGCAAATACGATAGTTTACACTTGGGCTATAGGAATTTCCGCCTGTATAGCATGAACAAATTACATTTCTTCCGCTATAATCAGTGACGGCATTGGCTATAGGATCGCTATAAAACTGGACACTCTGACCGTTTCTTCGCCAGTTTAACGTTCCCAAATCCACCATGCCCCTATCCACCGTCAGCAGCCCCGTGGTCACGTCCAGCATCCCGCCGTAGACCGTCCCGGCCTCGGATTGCCAGGAGATGGGATAGACGGCATTATCAAGCGCAGACAATGCTCTCGTCACTTCGGTGGGGGTGAGCTGGTAGGTCTGCGGAGTGGCGAGTTTATAACAGACTTGTAGTGGGTTCTGTGTCAAATACGCTTTCCACGAATCAACATCCGTAATGGACTTAATGCCAGTTACAAAGCCACTTGACGTATTTGCAGCAATCCAATTATCATAGTTTCCCCATGTTGCAGACTGCGATATTGTTTTTAGGTAATTGGCTTTTATATGCTCGTTTGACAATTCATGAAAGTGTTCTCTGGGGACGAACATATCAAAAGCAGACGCGCTTGATACGCCAAACTTGCGCCATCCTTCATCGCTGCTGCCGTCAAACTCATTCATCACCCTCTCCACCGTCAGCAGCCCCGTGGTCACGTCCAGCGTCCCGCCGTAGATCGTCAGAGTTGTTTCATCGTCACGCTGAAAAGTCAAGCCGGGCAGAATTTGACGCACATTGGTCGGAGATGGATCACCCGTGCCTTGCTGAATTGGTTCAATAGTGATTGTTTTGTCTGCGTTTGGGGCTACATTAGAAACCACAACCTTCGCACCCGTCCACCCGCTGATGGGCCGCACGTTCGTCGGGCTGGGGTCGCCGCTGCCGGACTGCACCGGCTCGATGCCGATGGTGATGTCCTTCGGGTAGGTATAGCCGGGATTATCAAAGGAAACGATATCCCCTTCATATTCCGAAGGCGGGAGGTTTTTCCCGCCTTCATTCCAGAGCCATTTCCAGATCGGGCTCGTCGACTGCATCCTGGTGTCTCTCCCTTCGCGTTAGCGTTCGATCATCGCAAACATCACTCCGTCGTAATACGGCTCGCCGGTCTCCCGGTTGTACCGCTGGGCCCCATAGGGCCGCTCCGACGTGTAGAAGGACTTCGTGACCTGCGCCCCGGTCGTCGGGTCCACCAGCGTGGCGCTGTAGAACGTCCCGGCGATGTCGGCGGAAAGCCGCTGCATCTGCGCCTGTTGCAGGCGCAGCAGCTTCACCTCCGCCTTCATCTTCGTGGCGACCCGCGTCCGGTGCATCAGCCCCGTCTGCACGTCCCGCCCGCTGCCCTCGGCGTCCAGGTCGTTGTTCGTGATGTTCAACTCCTCCACCAGCGGCGCGTAATCGTGGCCGTTGATGATGAGTATAGGCTGTGCCATAATCCGCGCCTCCTTAGTCCAACAGCGGCGAGCTGCCGAACATCTGTGCCCGCCGGTTGATGTCGTCGATGAGCTGCTGGGCGGTCAGGCCGCCGTTGACCCTGGTCCCCGTTGCCGGCTCCCTGTTTGCCGAACTCTGCACCGCCGCCACGATCTGCCCCGCCACCGATATGATCGTCTGGATCAGATCCTCGTTGTTGGCGTCCAGCGTGTTCTGAAGGTCCATGCCCGTCCGGGCGACCTGGGCCACCACGTCGTAGGGCAGCACCGTCCCGGAGGCCATCACCGGCTCATGGTAGCGGATGTTCGCCACCGCCGCCAGATTGCCGAGGGTCCCCACAATCGCGTTGGTGCAGTTCGCCAGCTGCCCCGAAAGGAACGTCCCCAGCGCGCTGACCGCCTGGGTCATGCCCGCCACCACCGCGCTGTACATGGTCGCCGCCAGCTGGGACTTGTTCAGGATCTCCGTCCGGCCGTTGATGTGGCCCATGATCTCCGGTCCCGCCTCCCCGGCCACGAACACCGTGCCGTGGGCGCGGGCCGTGCCGCCGGCGTAGTGGGGCACGTTCGACAGGTAGTTCGCCATGCCGCCGTGGGTGATCACGCCGCCCCGGGCGAAGGGCCGCAGCCGGCCGCCGTTGGTAATCACGCCGCCCGTGGCCGCGCCGGAGCTGGTGATCTTCTTCCAGATATTTTCCAGCGCATCCTTCAGCTTGCCGGCGACGGTACTGACAAAATCAGACAGGCCGTTGATGGTGCTGGACAATGTAGCTTTTACGGTAAACGTATCGCCAAAGACACCGTTCAGCGTCTTGGATGACTTGTCCTTGCCGGTCAGCTTGGACAGCACCGTAAAGAAGCTGGCGAACACGCCCTTGCGCTTGCTGGTCTGCGTCAGGTCCTTGGAATCGCCGGTCTTGCCCGTCAGGCCCACCAGCACGCTGAAGGCCGAAGCGAACACGCCCTTGCGCTCACCCTCCGGCACCAGCCCCAGCGACTTCTCCGTCATGCCGGTCAGTTTGACCAGCGTCTCAAAGAAACTGCCGTAGACGCCGACGGTCCCCTGGGTCCCCTTCACCCTGCCGGTCAGTTCACTTTCCGTTTTAAAAAACGCCCCGTAAACGTCGGTAGTGGTCAACGACTTCTCCGTCGCGCCGGTCAGCTTGGACAGCGTCTCAAAATAGCTGCCGTAGACGCCCTTCAGCCCCAGGGAGTCGTCGGTCTTGCCGGTCAGCTTCGCCAGCGTCTCGAAGAATCCGCCAAACACCCCGGGCAATGTGCTGGACCCCTCGGCCGGCCGGGACGCCAGCTTCGCGAACACATCGACCACGGTGCCGACAAAATCCCCGATGCTCGTCCAGCCGTTCTTGGTCAGTGTTGTCTGTACGTCGACGTTGTTGCTTTTCGTCGTTATCGCTGTCCAGGCCTCATTAACCCACGTCCCGCCTTTCTGCAAGATCGTACTCACAGTAGTGGTAATCGTTTTCCCTGCATTGTCCATGAAGGTTTGAACGCCCGCCTCAATATTGCCCTTGACGACGTTCATCTTGACTTTCACATCAAGCTCGTCACCGACAAGCTCGTCCCATTCCTGTTCCCAGTTGTCGCCCTTAGTAGGAGAAAGGGGAACTTCCGCGTCCACTCCTTCCAGCTGCTTCTCGATCAGCGGCCCTACATTCTCGGGCAAAATCGGTTCAATAGGGGCTTCGGGATGAATCTTGTTCCATTCCTCGACAAATTCGTTGTAACAGGCCGCTATGGACTCCGCGGGGATTTCAAGGTCTGCCGGAACCTTAAAGCCCTTTCCTGCCAACCCGTTCTGAAAAGCCTTTATCAGTGCGTCATACTGAGCCTGCCCGTTGGGATCGTTTACGTCTATGCCCCAGGTAACCTTTAACTCGGGGTGAATTTTAGCAACTAGCCCCTCGACTTCTTTTTCCACCGCCGCCGCCGTCTCCGGAGGCACATCGGTCTCCACCAACAGCTCCCACAACAGGCTGCCGATAGCCTTCAATGCCGACACCAGGAAGTCCCAGATGCTCTGAGCGATTCCGGCCCAGTCCACGGTAGCTATAAATGTTTTTATATCCTTCGCGATCTGTTCCGTGTCCAGATTGTCAAAGAAATCCTTCCCGAATGTGAACATCCCCTTGATGCTCTCCGAAACAATCGTCCCGGCGTCCGCCCACATCTGCTCGTTGGAGAAGAAACCGTTTACCGCGTCCGCGAAGTCCTTCGCCGCGTCGCCGAAACTGAACGTCTGCACGGCATTTTTAATAGCATCCAGCGGTCCCGCAATGGCCGCCGCGGCCGTCTCACCCAGCTCCGTCCAGTTGGTGCCGCTGAACAGGCTGTTCAGCGTATTGCCGAAGGTCGTGCCGGCATTGGCCCACCTGAAGCCGCTGACCGTTGTTTTGATGGCGGCGAGGATCTGATTGAGGGCTGTGGTCGCGGTATCGCTCAGCGCGTCCCAATCCACCCCGTCGAACAGTTGGTTGATGGCATTGGTGATATTCGTCGCGGCATTATCCCACCGGAAGCCGCTCACAACGGTCTTCATCGTCGCCAGTATGCCATTCAGCGCGCCGGAGGCTGTATCGGCCAGCGCGTCCCAGTCCACACCGTCAAACAGACGATTGATGGCGGTGACGATGTTCTCCCCGGCGTTCGCCCATCGGAATCCGCTCACCAGTGTCTTCATGGTGGCCAGTATGCCGTTGATGGCTTTGGACGCCACTTCTCCCAGCGCGTCCCAATCCACATCGTCAAATAACTGATTGATAGCGGTGACAAGCTTGGTTGCCGCATTGCCCCATTTGAAATTAGTTACAGCGTTCTTCAACGCTGTCACAATGCCGTTGATGCTGCTCGCCGCCGTCGTCGCCAGCGTCGTCCAGTCCACCGTATCCAGCAGACCGTTCACCGCCGTGGCGAAGCTGGTTCCGGCCTTGCCCCAGGCGAAGTTCTCCACCGCGCCCTTGATGGTGTCCGTGATGGCGGTCAGCTTGTTGCCGAACAGCTTACCCAGGTTGGTCCAGTTCACCGCGTCCACAAGGCCGTTCAGGCCCGCCGCCAGGCTCGCCCCCAGGTTCTCCCAGTCGATGCCGGTCAGCAGCAGGTTGCAGGTGTTCACCAGCGTGTTGATGCCCTCGCCGAAGGTCTGCCCAATCAGGGTCCAGTCCACCGCGTCCACCAACCCATTGAAGATGCCGGTGATGCCGTTCACCGCCTCGGTGATGGTCGCGCCCAGGTTGTCCCAACTGATAAGCGTCTTGGCCTTCTCGAACGCGCTGTTGATGGTCCCGGCGATGGCCTGTCCGATGCCCTCGTAGTCGGCGTTCTCCCACATCTCCTTGACCTTGCCGATGAAGTCGGTGATGCCGCTGCCGATCTCTTCGGTCTCATAGCTGATGCCCGCGCCGCCACCGCCACCGCCGCCGCTGCCCGAGCCGCTGCTGCTGTCGGTGTCCTTGCTGCCCAGCACGTCCAGGTCGTCGAAGCCCGCCAGTTCCCGCTTGAGTTCCTTGTAGGACTCCGCCGCGTCGTCCGCCGCGCTCCCGGCGCTGTTCGCCGCGTCCCCCGCGCCGCTGATCCCCGCCACGGCCTTCTGATAGGTCTTTTGCCCGGTCAAGGCCGCCATGAACGCCGCGATGGCGTTGATCGCGCTGGTCAGCATGTTGATCAGATAGGTCAGCGCTGGGGCCACCGCAGAAAAGATCGGCGCGAAGGCCGCGCCCAGGCTGCCCTTCAGCCCGCTCAGCGCGCTCTTCATGGCCTTCAGCTGGGCGTTGACGACGGGGTTCTGCTTGGCGATCTCCCCCAGACTTTCGCTGATGGCCGTGCGCACCTTACGGAACAGGAAATACAGCGACCGGATGCCCAGGCCGTATTTCAGGATGGCCCACAGCCCTTTTTTGAAGCCGCCCGAGACCTCCCCGGCGCTGTGGTTCAGCCCCAGCATCCACTTGCCTGCCGAAAGTATGCTCTGCCCCAACGTCTTGAAGCCGCTGCTGATGGCGTTGCCCGACAGCTTCGCCAACTGAATCGCCGCATTCCTGGCCCCGTCGGCCAAACGACGCAGGAAGCTCAGCGCCCCGCCTCCGGCCGCCTTCACGATCGAAGCGCCCGCCCGCAGCGCCGCGCCGGACACTTTGACAAAGCCGCTGGCCGCCTGGCCCACCACGGCTCCGAAGCGCCTCCACGCGCTCCCGGCCTGGTCCGCGGCCTGCTCCGCCTGCTGCTTGGCCTGGTCCGCCGCGCCGCCGTCGCCCTGGGACTGGCCCTGCATCTGCTCCAGCTGCGCCTGAAGCGCCGACAGGCGCTCCCGCAAGTATTCGATTTCCACCGAGGTATTTCGGAATGCCGCGCTGTCCTCGAACGAGCCGAAGGCATCTGACGCCTCCTGAGCCACCCGGTTCAGCTCCTCCGACAGCGCCTCCAGCGCCTGCTCCTCGTTCTCCCAGGGCATGGCGTCTGCCCCGGCATTGTTCGCCTGGAATTCCTCCTGGGCGCGCCCGATGGCGTCTTCCTTCGCCGCCTCGAATTTCCTGCGCTGCAGCTCCTGCCGCTCCTCCAGCCGCTTGATCGCCGCCTCGGTCTTGGCAATCTCCGCGGTCAGCGCCTTTTGGTCCGCCGTCGCGCCCTTGGAGGCAGCCCCGGCCCGCTGCAGCGCGCGCAGGTAGCCGTCCATACCCCCGGCCATCTGCTGCCCGGAGGTCCGCACCGCCTGGGTCAGCGTTTCAACCGCCCGTCGGAACTGGTTCGCGTCCCGGATAAAGCCGGAATTGTTCAACTCAGTGTCGATAATCAATGCGCCATCGCTCACGCCCGCCGCCATGCCATCACCCCAATATCTTCTTCATCCGGTCGATCTCCGCCTGCTCCGCTTCTGTGTACCGCGGCTTCAGCTTGCACAGGCTGAGATTGTTGTTCCAGAACTCCAGCTCGTTCTTCTCCAGCTTCTTCCCCTTGGCCTTCTTCCCCCGCAGGCCCAGGATCGCGGCGTAGGTGGTGTCCTTGATCTCCATGAAATACCCCATGAAGGTCCACCAGTGCATATAATCCACGCCCCGCACCTCGAAGCCCGCGGCCCGGTTCACCGCCGGGAAGATCAGCGGCGCGTCCTGGGTCCAGTCCATCGTCCGGGGCCCCGGCCTGCTGTCGCCGGCGCTGCCGTGGTCAATGAACGCCACCGCCGCGTCAAACGCCGCCTGCAAGTCCTCCCTCGGGATGTCGTCCAGGTCGGGATAGGTATTGTGCAGGCAGATATACGCCTTCTCCTGGTCGCCCACGTCCGGGTCCTCAAACGCCGTCAGCGTCCGCAGCACATCCCGGAAGTCGCTGTTGATGGCCCACTGTCTGCCGCCCACTTCGAGGGAGGTTGGGAGATCAAAGATCATATCGCACCGCCTTTGTAGAATAGGGGGACGGTTCCTCGTTCCGTTTTGAGGCTGAAGGTGGAACGAGGGGACGGTTCCTCATTCCATTATTCTGCGATTGGAATAAGGAACCGTCCCCCATTCCATTCACTTCAGGTACTTCTTCGCCTTCTTGGACATCGCCTTGGTCTCGGTGTCGAACTGGGCGCCAATGAACGCCCCCACCTTCTGCAAGACCTGGGTGGCGTAGAACTCGCCGTTTACGGGGCTGAACGGGTGCATCCTCCCGAAGAACGCCTCCGCCGCGCCGTCGCTGCCGAACAGCTTATTGACAGCCGCGTTCAGCCGGCTCTCAGCCTCCGTCAGGGCCGCCACCAGCTTCGGGTCGGTCAGGTCCATCTCCCCGCCCTCGGGCACACTCAGGCCCTCCAGGGGCTCGGAGATGGCGTCAAACTGCTCCGCCAGCCGGTTGTAGCGCTCGATGATGCCGATGTCCGTCGGGTGGAACCGGAAGGAACCGATCTCCTCTCCGTCCATATTCAGAATCGGGACGCGGCGCGCGCCGTCGTCCACGGTGATGCTCAGATTCATGTTTTTCACGTTGCTCGCCATGCTCATGTCCTCCTGTACATGTTTTCTCCAAAGGTCACCTGCCCGACGTGGCCCACTTTCACCCGGCTGTCGCATCCTATCTTCGCGCCCAGCGTCTCCGCCCGCTTGCAGAATGACAGATCCTCGCTCAACCTGTCCATGGGATTGAAGGGCCGTCCGTAGGCCTCGCAAACCGACCGCAGCAGCCCCGTGGTCATCAGCACCGCGCCGAAGCCGCAGCCCGCGACAGGGAACACCATGCCCTGCGGATAGTCCGCGTAGATCTCCACGCGCCCGTCCTCGGCCCGTATGTCCTTGTAGATCACCGGCGTCACCGGCAGGCGGCGCTTGAAGAATATGCCGCAGACCATATCCCAGCCCGCGTCCAGATCCTCGCCCAACCGGATCATCAGGTCGTCGTCAAAGCTCATGTCCGAATCCAGCCACAGCACCCGGTCGCAGCCGCTTTCGATGGCCTCCCGTGCCAGCGCGTTTCGCGCATCATGCACCGCCGCGCCGCAGACCATGCTGATCCTGCTCGGGCAATCCCTCCGCAGCGTCGCCAGCGAATAGGCAAAGGCCGTCTGGCACATGTCCATGGCTGGCACCGCGATCAAGGTCTTTTTATCGCTCATGTATCCCTCCGAAGTCGAGAAGCCCCGCGCCGGTTATGACGCGGGGCTGGGTAGGTCAGGTCACGTCCGGGGTAAAGGTGCCGCCGCCGTTGCCGTCGGGGGCAAAGGTGCCGGAAGTCCGGGCGCCCACATAGGTCACCTCAAACGGGATCTGATAGCCGCTGGTATCGCCGCCGTAGCTGGACGGGATCACGTAGGCCGGCTGGCTGTACGCCTTGTAGGTGCCGGAGGTCGTGCCCTCCTCCCACAGGTGCACGTCATAGATCGTGGTCAGCGTGCCCTCGTACTGGGCCTCGGTGTCCACGATGTTCTGCAGCTTTTCAAACAGGGGATCGCCCTCGCGGGCATAGAAGGGCTCGCCGGTGGCGCTCTTCTCATAGCCGTTGTGGGTGAAGGTGGTCTCGCCCAGGATGTTCTTGCTGGTTTCGGTGTCGGGGTTCATCTCGTTGTTGAACTCCTCGAAGTCCTTGCCCAGGCGATAGGGCTGCGCGGTGGTGCCGCCAAAGCTGGCGTCGATGTACTGCACCATCATCTTGCGCTGCATCCTCGGGGTTTCAGGCATTTGTCGTCACTCCTTCCGTCACTCTGTAGGTGACTTTTATCTGTATCTGGTAGCGCGCGAACGCGCTGCCTATTGCTATGGGATAGCCGCTCAGTGTCGGCACGATGGCCACCACCTCGCCGCCCTCCCAGTCGGGAAAGTCGCGGGCGTTATTGCGGTCGATGATCCACGCGGCCACGTCCTGCATCACGCCCAGGTTGTCAAGGTTCTGCTGGAACTCGTCGCCGTAGGGATCGCGGCTGGCAAACACGAAGTTCTGCTCCTGCTTCTCCCTCAGCGCCATGTCGCCCAGGATGTTCTCCCGGTACCTCAGCGCCGTCGGCGTCGCGTCCAGCGAATAGCTGCCGTTCTCGGCCAGGTAGTCCACGCCGAAGGCCCGCGCGCGCTCGATAACGGGGCAGCGCCGCAGCCACGTCCGGAGCGCCCCGGTATTGTTGGTGTCAGGCATACGATATCACTCCCCTTGTATCATCACGCGCCGCGCCTCGTCCAGCCATTCGGTCATATGGTCGGCCTTGGCCCGTTCAAACCAGAACGGCCCGGCCATGGGATTCTGGCTGGTGTCGTAGGTCAGGCTTTCGCCGGTCGGATGCTTCGGTCGCCCCGGTGGGCTGAAGAAGCCCAGCAGCACGCC
>Ga0310691_10007905_pt1 | contig 11014 bp, 5 predicted proteins | sample 176DNAGHGlowgp2_FD_203887 | JGI IMG/M metagenome (GOLD analysis project Ga0310691, IMG submission 203887) | Sheep rumen microbial communities from Palmerston North, Manawatu-Wanganui, New Zealand - 1766 DNA GHGlow gp2 (v2) (version 2) | ecosystem: Host-associated > Mammals > Digestive system >... | reverse complement strand
TGTGATTAAAATAATAAAGATTAGTAGGTAATTAAGTTTATCTACTAATTTTTTTAAAATTGTAATTTGTATATTATTTCGTTCATAGATTGATTTTTGGTCGGTGTTTTGTATATTATAGATTATACGTCTTTTAATTGTTATTCTGTGATATATTTTGGTAGATACGGCGAATATAAAAGATAATCTGTTCTTAGATAAGCCTGATGATGTACTATATGATATTTTTTTGAAATGATTGAATGAAGATACTATCAAAAAAATCTCATTTGATTTGCAGGAACCTGAATGGATGCTAAATCATAGGTTATATAGTTTCAAGGTTTTTCAAGAGATAAAAAAGCCAGATTTTTGACCAGATATTTCGTCGATTGATTTTGAAAATTTAGTTTATTATGCTAAGCCGAAGAAATGATTTGTATGATCTACTGATTCTTGGGATAAAGTTCCGCAAAATATCAAAAATATTTTCCAGCAGTTGAATATTCCTGAGGCTGAACAGCAATTTTTGGCGTGAGTTGGGGGACAATTCGATTCATCTGTAGTTTATCATAAACTCAAGGAGAAACGGCAAAAAAGTTGAATTATTTTTGATGATATTTCGGTGGCCATTCGTGAGCATTCAGATTTAGTTCAGAAGTATTTTATGAAATTGGTACCATCTACTGATCATCAGTTTGCTGCACTTCATGGGGCTGTTCGAAGTGGATGAACTTTTGTATATATTCCAGAATGAATTCAGATTTCTGATCCTTTGCAGGCGTATTTTCGTATGAATACGTATGAAGGATGACAGTTCGAGCATACTTTAATCGTTCTTGAAGATTCTACGAGTTGTAGCTATATTGAATGATGTTCTGCTCCGAAGTACGATAAACGTTCATTGCATGCTGGATGCGTAGAGATTTTTGTGGGTAAAAATTCATCGATGCGTTATACATCAGTTGAAAATTGGTCACTTAATACATTTAATCTGAATACGAAACGTGCATTGATTGAAGAAAATTCTCATATAGAGTGGATTGGTTGAAATTTAGGTTCATGAGCTACGATGCTTTATCCATGTTCAATTTTGAAATGAGATAATTCTACATCTGATAATCTTTCATTAGTTGTGGCTTCTGCGAATCAGCATCAAGATGTGTGAACTAAGGTGATTCATATGTGAAAAAATACTTCTTCAAATACTATTTCAAAATCTATTTCCAAAAGTGGAGGAGTGAATACGTATCGTGGTTTAGTTCAGATTTTACCATGAGCAGAAAATGCTGTAGCATCTACTAGTTGTGATGCTTTGCTTTTGGATGAGATATCAGTTTCAGATACGATTCCTACTATTGAGATAAATACAGATGATGCAACAGTTTCACATGAAGCTACAGCATGAAAAATTGATGAAAATCAGCTTTTTTATTTGATGAGTAGATGATTGACTGAAGAAAAAGCGATGGCAATTATCGTGAATTGATTTTTATCATCTGTGACAAAACAGCTACCTTTAGAGTACGCAGGAGAACTTAATCATTTAATTGATTTGGAAATGAAAGGTAGTATTTGATAGAAGGTTGAGTATATTTTAAAAAATGGTTCATTTTAGAACCATTTTTTTGCTTTGAAATATATCATTGTGATGATGGTTAGTAATATCATTCCACTCAATAGTAACCAAAATACTCATGCCATGTTTTGCATAGGCAAATCTACATTCATTCCGTATAATCAGCTAATTCGTGTAAGTACTCATAATAAAACTGTAAATATAGTCAAAATCCCGATTATACTGTTTGTTCTCATTGTAGTTAAGGTATCTAGTACGTCAAATAGGGATTCGGTGTTTTCATGAGCGATTGATACGATGGATAATATTTTATCAGTTTTATATAAAAGATCTTCGAAGTACACATCCAAATCTCATTGGTAAAATTTCATAGTTGCAGTTTGTAATTCTGTTAAGATTTCAGTATGTGGTGTGATAATATGTTTCATTAAAACGGCACTTCTCTTTTTAGCTAATAATTCGGATATGATGTCTTGAGTAATTGAGTTGGCATCCATAGCTTCATCTTCAATTTTTACTAAATCTTGAGAAAATTTAGTCATTCAGGTAAGTACTTTGTCGTATAGCACGTCAATTATTTTGTATAATATATAATATGGAGATAGCTTAAATTTTTCATCATCTTCAGCTTCTGCTATTTCTTCACGATATTGATTCTGAATTTTTTCTACATTACTGGTAGTATGTGAAGTTACCGTTATGATAAAGTTTTTACCAAGTATGGCATGCATTTGATTGGCAAAGTGCTTTTTTGTTTTAGTATTATATTTAGGAAAGCGCATAACAAGGAAAAGACAGTCATCGTAGGTATCGATTTTGTCCTGTGTGGTAAAATCTAAGAAGTCTTGTTCGATGATTTCGTGTAGGTCATATTTATCTACTAGTTTATCAATCTGTTTTTTGTCTGGATCTACAAGGTGTGTCCGTGTAATTCATCAGATCTTGATTTGTTCATCTTTCATTTTGTGTGTTTTGTTATGGTGTAAATACTATTCTTCATATATTTCTTCGTTATTTTTATTGTCCATATAATCTCTAATTACCTCTCATAATGCATCAACCAATATATCAAATTGTCTTTGGTCTCACTGTAAATCTTCTTCGATTTTTTTCTTTTTGAGTTCTTCATAGTTTTTCTTGGTTAATGAGAGTTTTGATGCTGATTTTTTGGGGTGAGATACATCGTTGAATGCAAAATTTATTTCGTTTCACATCTGAATTAGAATATCTCATTTTCAGAATATTTTGTCTCGTAAGCTGTTTTGATTGTGAGAGATTACGGAAATTTTTCATCGGTCTATAATTTCGGTTTTGTACTCTAATATTCAATCCCATAAAAATACAGTTAATGAATCTTTGCTAATTAGTATACAATCTAGATATAGATTTAGAAATCCAAGTAACCATTTAAAAAAGATGAAAAGTCAGATTGCTCATGCTATTCGTTTTATATACAGGAGATCCTGATATTGAGGATATTGCTGAAAAATAGCATAAATTGCGTAAGTAACAAAAAGGAGAACACTATAAACCAGCACCCCTCTCAGATATATAAAAGGGCTATGACCTAAAATGTCCTCTATATCAGTTAAATCTACATATCTTCCTAATAAATACCTTCTTAGCATTGATATTGTTTTGCCTTGCTAAAAAACGGATTCCCGTAGTCAAGGCATACCTTCACTCAAATTTTAACCCCAAAAGGAAGGAATACCATAAACTATTAAGCAGATTTCTTTGCTTGAGCAGCTTTGATAGCTTCTTGTTTTTCCAAGAATTTTTCCATTCTTCATTTAATAACTTTCTTTACTTCCTTGTTTTCATTGAAAGCTGGATGACATTGGTAGCAAGTTTCTACCTTGATTGGTCCAGGAACAGTTGCGTTTATTTTGAAATTTGCTCCACAGATACAGTTTACTTCTACATCGTTGTAGTAAGGAGCGTGAATTCACTTTTTCATAATTTAATAATTTGAATGAATAAAATATTCGTGGTGGTTGTGAAGTATAATATAAATTTTTGTTTTCAATTCAAGTTTATTATTGAAAAAAAATGGGAATTGATTACAATTATTTGTTGTAGATTTTTGATTTAAGGTGATTATATTGCGTGATGTTAAACTTTTCGTTATTGAAATATTTAGATTATCATCAGAAATTTTTGCAGAAAAGAGTGCAGATTTCTGATATTTTTTTGGTATGATGATGTGTACGTGATTTATTGCTTTGAATTAGCAAAGATCCATTAGATATAGATTTTACGTGTGAATGAAAACCAGAGGTTCTTGATTCTCAAATTAATATTGAGTGACTTTCTCATTTTAAAACTGATAAATTTTGAACTATAACATTGATTCCATCTGATGAAAAAGAGCGTAGTTATCAGCTTACTCCACTTAGAACTGAGTGAGATTATGAAGATTTTCGTCATCCATGAGAAATAAACTGGAGCAACGATATTTTGCTTGATGCGAAGAGGAGAGATTTTTCTATTAATGCGATGTATTATTTTTCTGTGGAGCAGAAAACAAAAAAAGAATTGGATTATATGAAAGAAAATCCAAAAATCTTGTCAGAATTAGATTTATTGAAAGTACTCAAAACTCAGTGATATTGCTATCTTTCGGATATAAATTTATTAATTCTTACTGATTCGCAGTTTATTTCACAGGTATTTCCGCAGTCGCACTTTGATGAATATGCTTTTCGTTATTTAGTCGAAACTCAAAATGAATGTTATCATATTTCAGATCAATCAGAAAAAAAACCTGAAAAGCTTTTTCGTGTTTTGATAGATTCTACGTGATGAATTGAGTCTATGATCCATAGAAAATTGACTACTGTTTGAAATGCAGATCAGCGTTTCTGAGAAGATGCGTTGCGTTTGATTCGTGGACTTAGATTGGTGAATGTGTGTAATTATCAATTATTGCAATTAGATAAAAAAAATAAATCAAAAAAGTCTGAAAATTGAAATATAGAAAAAGTTCAGCTTTTTGATTTTTCTGCTGAAACTTGGGAATCAATAAAAAAGAATACTCCACTTCTAGCTCATGTAGCTAAAGAACGTATCAAAGAAGAACTCTGTAAGCCATTCATAAAATGAAATCCTTTTGCATTTGTAGTGCTTCTGGATGCTAGTGGAATGCTCCCAATTCTATTCCCCGCATTAGCAAAAACTAAATTTGTGGATCAGCCAATTCGTTATCATGCCTTTGATGTTTACACACACATTATGCTTTCACTTAAAGCAATCCAGGAAATGAATTCTGATTATTTAGTTCGTTTTGCGATGCTTTATCACGATGTAGGTAAAGTTGCACAGTATGCTGCTTACGACTGAGCTAAGACGAAAGAAGAGAAGCAAGTTATTTTTTCATGACCACTAAATCATCGTGAAAGTTCGCCGGTTTTGATGAAAGAAGATTTTTCAGCTCTCTGATTTTCCAAGAAAGAAATTGAAACGATAGAACGATATATTCATGAGCATCATACACCTGGAGAAATTTTAAATTCCCATCCAAATAATTGGATTAAAAAAGTTAGAAAGTTGTATAGTGAAAAATGATATGAAATGGTGAATAATTTATTTGATATAAATATTGCAGATAGACTTTGACAAGAAAATCCACTTCAGAATTCTTCAGATTTAACTGATTCTTATTACTTGAAAGAACTTTTGAATCAGCTTAAAAATTCTGAGTGACAATTTGAAATGAAGGATTTAGCGATAGATGGGGAAAAATTGATGAAACATTTTAAACTTGAGCCATCACGTTTGGTTTGAGAGCTATTACATCAGGCTTTTGATTGGGTGCTCACGGATATAAAGGATAGAAATAAAGAAAAGGAGATTTTCAACTATCTTGAAAATTATATAAAAAATAGAAAAAAGTCAGATTAATTTTGTATTTTTCATTTGCAAAACATAATATTATTAGTACATATTATTCTGTGAGTATTTTGCATGATTTTTTATTAGTATAAAAAAATCTTATGTTTAAGAAAAACAACAAAGGTAAAATGTGTTTATGACTATTTTTATCTTTATTGACTCTATCGTTAAGTGTATGATGTGTGAATGCGGAGACATTTATAGAAAGATTGTCAGAGGTTGGTCTCGATGTTACTTCATTTTCAAATAAAAATTCAATATCTCGTTATGAAGTTACGAGACTTTTGAATGCTGCAAATTGTGAAGATTGTATTCAGGCTCCAGATTGGATGAAACAGACTTATACTCAGGATTTTTGGAATAATTTTAAATTGATAGATTGAAAAGATTTTGATGATATAGGTTATGAGGCAGGAATCTGGAATAAAAAATCATATTATTATTGTGTAGCATATGTAGGTGATAATGGATATATGGCATGATATCCATCTACTTCTACTAAGTGTCAGTGAAAATTTTGTGGACAAGAGAATGTTAGTGTATCAGAAGTTTATCAAACAATTTTGAATATTATTCAGGATAAAATTAGACAACATTACACTATTAATTGGAAGGATGTTAAATCTCGATTAAAATGATTGAAACGTAATGGTATAGAAATGAGAGTATTAAATGTTGGGGATATTGATGCTATAAATAAAGCTGATGTTAATTTGAATAAAGCTCAATCAAACTCTGAATTTCAAGCATGGTTAAAATACTGTATGTATAATTTGTCATGATGTAATTTTCAGCGTTTCTGAAAAATATGACAAGCTTATTGGCCGGTAAGTGAATTGAATATTCTTTATAAAGAGTGAATTATTACACAAGCAGATGCTATGAGAGTAGCGGAATCGAACGATAGTATAAAATGAGAAGATGTTTTACGTATTTTTAGTACGGTTTTTGATAATTATTCTAGTTGTAGTTTTAATTTGGATTATGATTGTGATGAAATTTTTAATTGAAAAGATAACTGTCCGTATGCATATAATCCTAATCAGTATGATTTGGATGGGGATTGAGTAGGAAATGTTTGTGATGATGATGTAGATGGAGATGGTAAAAAAAATCAGATTTGAATTGTAGATGATAATAATCATATTGTGATATCTCTATTGGATTCGAATTTAGATCAGACTCCGTTGGGGAATCAGGATGCGTGATTTAGTTTCTTTATAAATGTGGATGCAATAAACTCATGATATCCTGTTTCTGTAAGATTTAATCCATTGATAAATTGAAATATTAGAAAAATTGAATGGGATTTTTGAGATGGAACTACTCAAGTTTCTACAGGTGTAAATAAAGTAAAGCATGTATATCAATCAGCTGGAAATTTTATGACGCATTCTATTTGAGAGGCGTGAAATTTTATTGTAAGAGCTATTGCTACATCTAATGATGGTTCTCAAGCTTTCGCGATGACTAAGATTTTTATAGCCAATCCAAGCACAGAAAGTTATGGATTAAATATATCTCCTAAATTTTCATTTAAAAATTGATACGTAAATTATGAATTTATTCCATTGTATTCAGGTAATATAGATTTGGTTTCTCGAAATGTGAATAATGGATGAGAAAAGGTTAAATGAATATCAGAGAATTATAATATTTCAACGGAGTCGAATTGAACTTATGTGGTATATGCTAAATGATATAAAGGGGGAGAGATGAAATCTGTTTCTATGTTTAATATAATTCAGCAAGGATCTCCATCTTATGCAACGATGAATGTGAATGCAGGAACTTTGTGAAATCCAACATCTATTTCTACGAATTTAGTATGAATTTTGAAAAAGGATATTGATTATATTAGTATCGATTGGTGATGAGAAGTAACAAGCTCTTCAAATTTGACTCAGTCTCATGTGTATGATCAGGCATGATTGAAGACTATTCAACAGAGTGTGGTTTTGAAAGATTGAACAATATATTATTCTGTAGCGACTGTAACGATTCAGAATTCATTATTGACGCAATCGTATGCTATTAATGTTTCTTGAAGTCGTTTCACATATAATCAGAATGAAAATTTATCTTTGTGATTAAGTTTATACCCTATAGCACCAGTTTTATCTTTGTTCACAAGTTATCAACCTGGATATAGAACGACGGTATATAATCCAAATCTGGCTCAAACTATATTGGATTATGCATATTCTACGGCTTGAGATAAGCTTTTGACAAATTCAGTTGAAGTAAATAGATGTGTAGATTTGATTAATCAGTGAACAGTTCATATTAATGCAGCAGATGTGTGTGAGGCTGCTAGTAAAAAGTGAACACTATCACAGTTTAAGTGTGATATGGATGGAGATAGTATCCCAGATATTTGTGATGATGATATAGATGGAGATTGATTTAAAAATTTGTTATGAATTATTACTCATGAGAATCAGGATTGCTCAATTACAGTAGATAATGTGAATGTAGAGATCCTAAGAAAACAATTCTGAGTTTGTTCTTTGGATAATTCACCTTTTGTAGAAAATCCAAATCAATCAGATTTGAATAATAATGAAATTTGAGATGCGTGAGAGAGTGATATTATTGAATTATTAAACCAATTTTGAGGTATAACAAGTTCACAGTGAAGTGCGTCAGTAATCGATTATGATACGGATCAGGATTGAATCCCAGATAGTATAGATCAGTGTGTGGATGTTCCATGAAATTCGGTGACTGGATGTCCAAAAGTTAATTTACAAGAATGTTGGGCCTTTTCAACATGTGGAAATGGAGAGGTAGATGAATGAGAAACTTGTTTAAATTGTCCATGGGATGCATGAGAGTGTTGTGGAAACTGAATATTGGATCCTCGAGAGACATGTGAAACATGTCCTGTTGATGGATGAACTTGTGGATTTTGTGGAAATGGGTTGATAGATGAGTGAGAAAATTGTCAGAATTGTTCAGTAGATGTATGACCATGTACAGCATTCTGTGGAAATGGAAAGATAGAGATGGCGGAGGATTGTAGAAACTGTCCTGAAGATGTGGGAGAGTGTACGGCATTTTGTGGAAACTGAAAAATAGAAATAGCAGAAGATTGTCAGAATTGTTCAAAGGATGTAAGTCAATGTAGAAGCAGAACGTGTGGAAACGCAAGAGTAGAAACGAATGCATGAGAAGAATGTGATAATTGAAAAGATAATAATGGAAAGGATGGAAAATGCACAGAGATGTGTACTAGGTATAATCCAAGGAAACCAGACTGTGGAAATGGGGTAATAGATGATGGAGAAGATTGTAAAACATGTTCAGTAGATTTGTGAGAGAAGTGTGTGGCATGATGAGAAGTTGTAGGATGTGGAAATGGAAGGATAGATGAATGAGAAACTTGTTTAAATTGTCCAGGTGATGTTGGAATATGTACAGCATTCTGTGGAAATGGAAAGATAGAGATGGCAGAAGACTGTGTAAATTGTCCAGAAGATGTGGGAGAATGTACAGCATCATGTGGAAATGGAAAAATGGAAATAGCAGAGGATTGTGAGAATTGTTTGAAAGATGTAAAACAATGTAGAAGTAATACATGTGGAAATGCAAGAGTTGAAGCGAATGCATGAGAAGAATGTGATAATGGAGATAAAAATGGAAAAGATGGAAAGTGTACAGAAATGTGTACAAAATATAATCCAAGTAATCCAACATGTGGAAATGGAAGGATAGATGATGGGGAAGATTGTCAGAATTGTTCTGTAGATTTATGAGAGAAATGTGTAATATGATGAGATAGAGATAAGTGTGGAAACGGAGAGATTAATAACGGAGAAGACTGTAAAAATTGTCCAGAGGATGTATGAGTATGTACAGCATTCTGTGGAAATGGAATAATAGAAGATGCAGAGAATTGTAGAAATTGTCCAGAGGATGTATGAGAATGTACAGCATTCTGTGGAAATGGAGGTGTAGAAATTGCGGAAGATTGTGAGAATTGTTTTAAGGATGTAAAACAATGTAGAAGTAATACATGTGGAAATAGTAAGGTAGAAAGGGAAACCTGAGAGCAGTGTGATAATTGAGATAAAAATGGAAAAGATGGAAAGTGTACAGAGATGTGTACAAAATATAATCCAAGTAATCCTACGTGTGGAAATGGAAGAATAGATGATGGGGAAAATTGTCAAAACTGTTCGGTAGATTTGTGAGAAAAATGTGTGACATGATGAGATAGAAATAAATGTGGAAATGGAGTAATAGATGAATGAGAGAATTGTAAAAACTGTTCAGAGGATGTATGAGAATGTACAGCATTCTGTGGAAATGGAATAATAGAGGATGCAGAGAATTGTAGGAATTGTCCAGAGGATGTATGAGAATGTTCAGCATTTTGTGGAAATGGAGAATTTGAGATAGCAGAGGATTGCGCAAATTGTTCAAAAGATGTAATGCAATGTAGGAGTAGAACGTGTGGAAATAAAATAATAGAAACTAGTGTGTGAGAGCAGTGTGATAATTGAGATAAAAATGGAAAAGATTGAAAATGTACAGCTATGTGTACAAATTATGATTCAAATAATCCAAAATGTGGAAATGGAAAGATAGATTGGTGAGAAGATTGTCAGAACTGTTCAGTGGATTTATGAGAGAAATGTGTAATATGATGAGATAAAAATAAATGTGGAAATGGAGTGATAGATGGAGGAGAGAACTGTAAAAACTGTTCAGAGGATGTATGAGAATGTTCAGCATTTTGTGGAAATGGGAAAGTAGAAGATGCAGAGAATTGTAATAATTGTCCGGAAGATGCAAAACAGTGTAGGAGTAAAACGTGTGGAAATAAAATAATAGAGACTAGTGTGTGAGAACAGTGTGATAATGGAGATAAAAATGGAAAAGATTGAAAATGTACAAAAATGTGTACAAAATATGATCCGAATAATCCAACATGCGGAAATGGAAAATATGATAACTGAGAGGATTGTCAGAACTGTTCAGTAGATTTGTGAGTTATATGTATTGATGATTGAGACCAAGATTATCCGGAAAATTGTGGAAATGGAATGATTGATCCATGAGAAACGTGTGAAGATTGTCAGTTAGATTTGCAAGATATATGTATTGATGATGGGGATCAAGATCATCCAGAAAATTGTGGAAATTGAATGATAGATCAATGAGAGAGGTGTGAAGATTGTCAGTTAGATTTGCAAGATATATGTATTGATGATTGAGATCAAGAAAATCCAGAAGATTGTGGAAATAGACTTATAGATCAATGAGAGAGATGTGAAAAATGTTCGGAAGATTTGAGAGATATTTGTATAGATTTGTGAGAAGAAGAAATATGTGGAGATTGAGTGGTAGGTCAGCGAGAGAACTGTAATAATTGTGGACAGGATTTGAAAAGGTGTATACCAGATTGTGGAGACGGACAATATAATCCATGAGAAACATGTAATAATTGTCCAAAGGATTTGGGAGTATGTCCAAATTCATGTGGAAATGGAATAATAGAAACACCAGAAGAATGTGATAATGGAGTAAAGAATGGATATGATGGAATATGCTCAA
>Ga0310691_10007904_pt1 | contig 11015 bp, 9 predicted proteins | sample 176DNAGHGlowgp2_FD_203887 | JGI IMG/M metagenome (GOLD analysis project Ga0310691, IMG submission 203887) | Sheep rumen microbial communities from Palmerston North, Manawatu-Wanganui, New Zealand - 1766 DNA GHGlow gp2 (v2) (version 2) | ecosystem: Host-associated > Mammals > Digestive system >... | reverse complement strand
ATTTGACCACCATTATCATAAGAAATATCCGTGATATCATCATTATCAAGTAATGAACGGAAAGGTCCAAAATCTAACTTATCAAATATATTCTCGTTCATTTAACTCAACTCCTTTTTTCTTTTTATATTTTATTCTTTTATTAATTTGTCCAAGCAGTATTATTATTAATCCACTCTTTCAAATCTTCACTAGATAGTTCCAATTCTCCAGGTTCATCTTTATTACCTTCATTAGTTGGAACTAATGTAATTTCTGTACTATAAGTTCTCATATAACTAGCTTTTTTAAGTAGTACATAATACTCTTGTGGTAATGCAAATACTACCATAGCAGGAGCTCTATGCTCATCCATATTTTGGAATACAGCTTGTCCACTACTATCTTTAACAGCTAATACTTTTACGTTTGATATTAATTTACCATACATAACTCTATCAGCCTCACGATTACCACCTATTTGGTCATCATTTACTTTAACCATTGCTTTTAACCAAATATCAACATAGTTACCAGGGAATATTGAATTACCATAAGTACTATTAGTATTAACATCTAAATTATATAATACATGATTACTAGGATAATCTAATATAATATTTCCAGGTAATTGTTCTTTTTCAACTACTGCACTCTTATAAAATAAACTTCCTTTTGGAATTACTGTATCAGCAGCAGCATACTTATCTATTATTTCTCCTACATTTAAGATTACATCTCCATCTAACATAGCGGGAGGTACTTCTCTTGTAGAAATTTGTGATTCAGTAATTTGTGTTCCAGCCTTTATCTGTTCAACAGCATATGGAACAGAAACAGGATGTATTGCTGAATTAATACGAATAGTATAAGCAAAATATAAAACCACAATTGCTAGAATAACACCAATAACTGTAACAGTATTTTTATTTTGTAAAAACTTCTTAAAATTTGTTACTAAATTTCCCATTTTTATTCTCCCTTCTATTAGTTAGCTTTTTCACTAATCTCTAACATTGATTTACATTGATCTAAAGTTTTATTATGTAATCCTTCTTCTACAGACATATCACCTAAATTATTTGTCTCTAGTATTGCATCATAACTAGTTGTAATATCCGCAGCAGATTTACTATCTTTTGCATTAAATGCTAATGTAGTTAATGAATCTACCTTAACACTTACTTTTGGAGGTACTTCATTAATATCATAGAATTTAATATTATAATTTCTTGTATTATCCACGTTAGTGGCGAATCGATAAACGAAATTCTCTACAAACTTCTCTTTATCGATTCTATATAAACCACACGTTCTTAAATATGTTTGATCAATGGAATCTTCCATTGCTGCATCAGCAGTTTCTTTTACTAAGTAATAATCTAATTCACTTCCTGTAGAGAAATTAGTTAATACATTGATTAATAGTAATGCAATTAAACTTAATAGGATTATTCCTACTGTTAACATACCTTTATTCATATACTATTTTCCCTCCTTATTACTAAATTCTTCACATCGAGCACTGTAATTCTTAGCAGGTGTATGATCACCTATATTATTACACTTCAATGCTTCTTCACCAGGATACTTAGTATTTGTAAGTGTTTGTCTAATTAATGTACTCTTATAATTAACAACACTATTAACTTCAGTGTCACCTTGCCAATCTGTATAATTCTTATTAAGTACACCATTAACAGTTTTCTTAATATTACTAATATCTTCTTTAGTTAAATTAACTTCATAATCTAGGTAATTATCACTATATACATCTGTTCCTTTAGCTTGAATCCATGTAGCATAATTTGATGGAGTAGATTTATAATTTGCATCTTTTGCAGTTTGACTTGCAAAGCTTGTCCAGTTAAATCCTGGATTTCTAGTAGCTTCTTCTCCTTCTTTAGCAGGGAATAAGTTTCCTAAATCTACTGAACGAATTCTATATTTTTCACTACTACATGTTAATAATGAACAATTATCAGTTTCTTTTACCTTAGGGAATAGATCATTTACTGCATAGAAACATGATATATCAATATCCCATTCATACATACCAAATTTTCTAGTTGATGCTTTGATATTATAATCTGTCTTTCCACCTTCACTAATAGGTTTTGCATCTTCAGCAGTAAATTGAGAATTCTTATATTCACAAACATTCTTTACTTCTGTTCCATCTGGACATTGAATATTTCTAATATAGTCTGGATTATTATATGTATAACTTGTATCAGATCCATTTGTTTGAGCTTGGTAATAGTTGTACCATTCTGCATTTGTATTAGCCACATTAAGTGGTAAACAGAATTTTTCTTTTATCTTTCTCCAAGCTCCTGTAGAAACAGGTTTGTAAGAAATCTTACCAGTTTTATTATGAATCCATGTTCCTGGGAAGCTCCATTCTGCCATATATAATCTCTTTTCTTTTACACTAGAACAATTATAGCATCCATCTGAACTAAGTATAACTGAATTCATATCTGTAGGACATGATGCTGATGTATCTTTATTAGTTATTGTATCCTTAGAATTTTTATCATTATTTTCTGTATAAGGGAAATGAACAGTTTGTTTAGTAGTTTTACCCTTTTCAGTATAATCTACTGATATTGTAAATTCTGAAGTTGTTGTATTACATGAAGCATAAGCAGAACAACGTGTTACTAATTTATCATATATATCTTTATTTTTATCTGCATCAACTCTATAATCTGATTGAGTTTTCGGATTACTATAAACTCCAGGAGCATTTAAATATCTTGCATTCTTAGCATCTTTACAAGCATCAGTCTTTTTATATTTCCAAGAACACTTACCAGTACAATCTCCTCTTTGAGGAATTCCTGTACTAGAATACAATCTATAATAGCTTTCTTTTCTTCCCCATTTTCTAGTTTTGTGCCAGAATGAATCACTTGCAACTTTTCCTTTTGTAGCATCTTGTTTAGTACCACCATAGAATTTATCGCTTCTTCTTGTTTTTCCGCGTTTATAATTTTCCCATATAATTTTAGATTTACCATCTGATGTTATAATTTTATATTCATTTACTTTTGAACCATCTGCAGCAGCAATTTTATCATTATATGCTACTTCTGTGCCAGTTGTTGTTCTTACAATGCTTTCACCATAAACTTCTTTATAACATTTATTAACGCATTTATCTGAATATACGCCGCCATCACAACCAACTACGCAACTATCAAAGTCTTCATCTGGCCCACCTTGTGGTGATACATATCCACCTGGGTGATAACAATATGGTGTAGGAGTACATACAACCTGTTTTGGAGGTGGAGTAGGTTTTTCCTTCATCTCACAATTAACTCTACTTGTTACCTTAACTTTATATTCAAAACATAAACCAGCTTTAGAAGCAACCGGAGGTCCATACTCAACTTTTACAACTTCTTCACATTTTAACTTACAAGTAGCATTAAGATTTAAACCGGTTTTACTATATTCACCATTATATTGATAAGTACCTTCATTAACTGTTATAGTACCCTCACCATATAAGTATTTTCTATTAATATAATAATCAGCATCTGCTACGTTTCCATTCTCATCACTTTTTAATTTATATTTATTATAATCACACTTGAAAGATAATGGATCATTAGGATTAACTACTTTTTTATCATCGTTATTTTCGTATTTGATAACATTTCCTTTTTTATATTCTCTGATAGTGAACTTTCTTGTAGTACTTAATTTAAAAGCATTTGTTTTATCTTCACAAAACTTATAATTAAAACTATCTTTATTATATTTTGTTTCATAGTTGTCGCAATCCACAGGACCTACATTTTGCCAATCAGCTGAACCTGTATATTCAGGTGTTTGTTCCTCTTCTTGAGAATCTTGTTCATCAGTACTAGCATCTACATATACATATACAACTACAAAAAATTTACCATTTCCACAACTCTTTTTTAATTCTGGATCTTCAAATGTTGGTTCAAGTTTTACAGCAACACCAGGTTTTTCTGAGTTAGTATTAACAACGCTTCTAGGTATTGATATTGTTTTCCCATTAGAAATAGTTGTGCTGCTGAAATTACTAATTCTATCAGATATATCATCAGTACCAGCAAATGTAATATTACCATTTGAATCTTTTAAATCTTTTAAGTTTTCATTATCTGATTCAACTGGTTCATATAAATATAATCCAGTGACTTTAAATTCAATTTTGCCTTTTGTAAATTTGCTATCACAACCTTGTAATTTTTTAAATTCTGCATCTTTTATTGCAAGACTTAAATTATATTGATCGTGATCGTCTTCACCATCATATGCTATTTCCATACCATAACGTTCACTTTGGTAATCATTTTGATCAAACTTTTTCTTCAAATCATCACATTTTTCATTACCACATGTATTAGCAGCATAGACGTTTTTAACACAAAACGACATAACTATTAATGCAAATATAAATAACCCTATTATTCTTTTACAATTAAACTTATTCATTATTGTTCATCACCTTTCAATTTTTTTTCAATCTTCTCATACTTATTGTCTTTTATAACTCTATAATGATTTATATTTTCGTCATCTCGTACTAGTCGACCAGCAACATAAAATTCTACATCACCATCCACACCATAGAAACGAGTACACGTTGATAAAGAAATTATTTTATCATCTGCATTAACATCTACATCATACTTATAAATGCTTTCTTCTTTAAGTGTTTCTATTATTTCCTCTTTCTTAGCTTTACTTGCATTTTCTTCTACATTATAGAAAGTAGTTAATCCTCTTTCTATAAAACTTACAGCAAATATTTTAAATACATAATCCTCATCATCTACCGTTAATTGGATATATTCATTATTTTTAGCAAAATCATAATATATAAATGCCATCAATTGTTCAAATCTATTAAACATACTAGATTTTATTTTAGGAGTCGCTGATAGATTAAATATATTATGTCCTGTTATATCATAGAAAGTACTATTTTTATTAAATTTACTCTTAGCCCACCCAAAACTTTCTAATTGCACTGGAAAAGCTTCACCTTGTTTATCACTATAAACTATTGGTAAATCAATTTCTGTTCCTTGTACCTTCAACCATCCTATAGATCTAAAACTTGTATTTTCTATTGGCTTCTCATTTTTTAATTCTTCTATCCTAGATTCAACTTTATAATAATTAGTACCAGTATTTATTAATTTAAATACTAGGAGAACAAAGAGCCCAATAACGACAGCAAACATAAGGCAAATTATTAGTATTGCCTTATGCTTAATTTTTCCTATTTCTTTCTTCTTCTTTCTCCAACTCATAATGTAACCTCATCTTCTATTTTATAATATATGGATCATCGTTTGTTCCTTTTCCACTACTTATAGTAGCACTCTTCTTCATAAATGCTACAACACGAACTTCAAAATTAATTGAATGTTCAATCTTTTCATTTGTTGGAACACCTATTTCATAAACTCCTGCACCAACATTCATAGCTTGTGATGTATTAATCATCCAATAAGAACCTGTATTACCATTTTGTGGTTGTGCACTAAAAATCTCATACATATTAGGAGCAGATAAAATAACTTCGTATTTTTTTGTTTTTATCTCTTCTCCATATATAATTTTATTTTTATAAATTGGAACTTCTATTTCATGTTTAACAAAATATTTTGTATTAATATGTTCTGCAACACGATTATTTATATAATAAGCTTCACTAGATTTATCAGTAGGATCATATGTTAATTCTCCGCTTGTAGAACCTACTCTTAAAGATGACTCAGAAATACTAAAATCACTAATAACCTTTGTTGTTCCATCGTTCATAGATTTTACAATTCTATAGATAGCACCATCTATTGAAATATACTCACCAGTAAATCTTTCGTTTAATAATGATCCACCTTTAGCTTTCTTTGTATCTCCAAATACATATGGATTTTCTTTTGTACCATCACCATTAGTTATTAAAGTATCACCTTTAATAGTCATCATAGGACGTACTCCATAATTTTCATCAATACTATAAGATAAATATGATTTATCTCCATCTTTACCAAAGAAATAATTTCTAGTTAAATAAGCATTCTTACTATCTTTTTTATTAGCAACCCAACTCATTGTATTAGGTTTCATAAAGTTATCTTCACCTTGAGCTCTATTAACTTCTATTACTGATGGGATATATACATTTCTTTCTTTTGTATATTCAGAACATTTAGTAGTATCTAATGTTGTATCAGTAAGATTCATATTACAATATTTATTTTTAACAATTATTTTCTTAGTAAAATCATTTAAATTATTATAGTAATAATCTAACCATTTATCTAATTTAGAATAATTGACATTAGCTACGTCTTCATCATTAACAATAATTACATTATTACTATTATCTAATCCATATACTCTAAATATCATATTAGAAAGTCTAATATAATTATTTTCAGGATCACCAGTAAAGTTTTTACTATCTTTTAAACTTTTCTTAATAGTACTATTTAATTTTTGTACTACTTTAACTTCTCTAGTAACTACTGATTTATTATTTAAACCATCAAATGCAGTATAAGTAACTTCATATGTACCAATCTTAGAAGTATCAACTTCTCCTTTAATTGTTACATCTTTAACATCTAACTTACCATCTGTATTATCAACTACACTCTTAACTCCAGCTTCTTTATATTTTTCACCTTTACCAATAGAAACATTCTTATCTCCATTTAAAGTAATAACTGGTCCTTTATGATCAACTGTAGAAGATAAAACTCCACATTCTAAATAAGTATAATATTTATATTCACCATTTACTCTTCTTACTTTTACCCAACTATTTTCAATTGAACAAGTTTTATTTGTATATGGTATATATAAATCACCTTTTATATATGCTTGATGATATAAAGTTTTTAAAGTTATAGTCTTAACATTATTTCCTGAAGGAAGTTGATTACTATTGATTTCGAAATATCTTTTAGCAGCACTTTCTAACTTACCTTCGTTATTATGAAAAGTAATCATAGGTGAAACTATTAAAAACCATACAAATACCAAAATAAGTACAACAGTAATAACTAACTTAATTTTCTTTAACATCCCTTTATTCATAAATGCCTCCTAAAACAATTTATAAACATAATGTTTATCACGAACAATTAAATCAATGCTTAATTCCTTAGCATTTTCTACTTCCCCTGGTATTTTTAAAAAAACAGTTTTTCCGTAGTAAGTTTTATCTACAGCATTTACTATATCTACTGTACCTTCTACATCATTACTATCCTTATATATAAGTTTACCATATTGAGTCAAAAAGTCAATGATATTTTTAGCTTCCCACTCTTCTGTTCCAAACTCTAATTCAATTATTTTTTGACTACCTAAATTAACTGAATTTCTCTCATATGTACAACCATTAACATTACATTCTCTAGTACTATAACTAAATGTATTATCTATTCTATAATTATCAACACTAATAGTATCTTTTCCCTTTTTAAAATTAACTTCTAAATTGTCTCCTAAACTTAAAGTTTTAGCATCTTTAATCTTACTAATATCACTAACATTTAACTTAATTTTTCTTAAATAACCACTAGATTCTTGATAGTATAAAACAAACCCTTTTTTGTCTAAAGAATTATCAACTTTATACACTATAATACAATTTATTACTTCATCTCTTTTTAACTTAGTAACTTTATCATAAGTACTACCTAAATCTTGAAATTCTTTAGCAAAAACCTTATTTGTAGTAACATAATCTTTTGTTTTATTTTTAATATGAAAATAATCTAAATTAACTACTCTAGGAGCAGAATTATTCTTAATAGTTAAATCTATAATTAAAAAACTACTCTTCTTACTAATAACATTTCCAGTATAATCCTTATCAGTATAATAAGCATTATTTACCCTAAAAGAATAACCATTTACATTATAAAATTGTCCTAATTTATAAGACTTATGTGTTACAAAAACATTCATATAAATCATTACTATAATTATTAATATAGCTAATCCAAATATAGAATTACATATATACTTATGTTCTTGATAAAAATAATTTAAATATCTAGTAAACTTCTTAAATCCTCTTTTAAAACTATCTTTATCTAAAGCAACACCAATTTCTATTTCCTCTCTATCTTCTTCAGAAAGTTCTAAAAACTCTTGGTCTGAATTAAAATTAAATTTCTTAACATCTAATCCAAATACCCTCATTACATATATCCCAATAACAGGTAATTGAACTATTAAAAACATTGTTAATAAGTCTTTAGCCATTCTTAAATCTGTAGTTTCAACATCTACACTATATGAATTAAAGAAACCTTTAATCATGCTTAAAACAAATAACAATAAAAAATATTGTACTACCGGTATTAAATATATCTTCCAAGGTTTTTTCTTATGATTTAATAAGAATAATATTGCACTACTTCCTATTATTAATAAAAATATAGAAAGTGTTAAATACCAAGTAATATGATTAGTTATAGGATCTTTAAAAAAATCATAAGTACCCAATCTCATAAATTCATTAACGAATACACTAACGTTAATGATTTGATACAAGACATACAAACTAAGTATAAGTAAAAAGATATGAATTTTCTTAAAATTTTTAATTAGGAAAGCATACGGTTTTCTAATAATCATATCTATCCACCCCTATTCTCATCTTCTTTAAGTATACAATATAAATATAAAAAATACTAGATTTTTCTAGTATTTCTTTTAAGTTTAATTTTAATATCATAATCACTATTATAATTAATAAAATCATCCTTTTCTAAATTAAGTATTACATCATTAGAATCCTCATAAAAATCAACATATCTAATAATATAATCATTCTTATCAACAATACTAATAGTATCAACTTTATAATTATTATCTATTTCTAAATTAATAAAAAAACTATTAATACTATTAATATCTTTATAATGATTTATACTAGAAAATATACTAGATAATATATTTATACTTTTATCTTTAATACTATTATCAATATCTATTTTATATCTCATACCTTTTATTTCATCTAAATCTCTAATAGGAGTAGCTTCTTCATTAATTAAGTATGTATAATCTTTTTTATTACTATAAAAAAATAATAATAGAATAATTAAAAATAATAAATAAAATAATATATATTTTCTCATAATTCCTCCAAAAAAAAAATAACTTACTCTATAAGAATAAGTTATTAATTACAAATATTTTGTCGAAAATTATTTAATAGAAATAATTTCTACTTCATAACTTCCATTTGGACTTTCTACTGTTACGATATCTCCTACTTTATGATCAAATAAAGCTTGAGCTATAGGAGACTCATTAGATATTTTACTAGCAAATGGATCTGCTTCTTGAGAACCAACTATTTTATATTCATCTTCTTCATCATCATCTACGTATTTAATAGATACTGTATTACCAATACTTACTACATCAGTATTTGCTTCATCTATAATAGATACATTTTCTAACATTTTTTCAAGTTGAACAATTCTTGCTTCTATTTGAGCTTGTTCATTTCTTGCAGCATCATATTCAGCATTTTCAGATAAATCACCTAAAGAACGTGCTTCTTTTATTGCTTGAACATTAGCAGGACGTCTAACATTTATTAAATCATCTAATTCTTTCTTTAAATCATCTAACCCTTGTTGAGTTAAATATACCGTATTTTTATTTGTCATTTTTTCTTCACCTCATTAATATGAATATACTTATTGTCAACATGCAAAAGTATAACATAACATTTTTGAAATTTCAAGTGTTTTTAATATACCTCTTTCAAGTAGAAAGCACGTATATTGTATCACAAAACCCTTAAAAAATCAATCTTTTTCCACTATTTCTTTAACAAATAAATCATCAGTCATACCAGCAATAAAATCAATTACTTTGCGTTTATCATTAGTATTATCTAAATATGATTTATCCATATCATTTAAAAACATAGTATAAATAATACTCTTAGTATTTTTATTTTCTATATCTTTTAAATATTTACTATATATTTTATTCATACCTTGTCTATAATATTCTATTTCATTAGATGTCATTGCTTTACTATAAATATGCTTACTATTAAACTTCTTTAAACTGAATAAAGCTTTATATACATCATCACTTAATTTAATATATGGTTTATCCATACTATTCTCTATTATATCCAAAATAATAGTATTTACTATATCTTTATTAGTAGTACCAAGTACACTACTAATTTCACTAGGTATTTCTTCTCGTTTTATTTTACCTATCATAATAGCATCTTCTATATCTCTTCCTATATAACCGATGATATCACTTATTCTAACAACACAACCCTCTAATGTCATAGGTCTATTCTTATTTGATGTTTTTAAATCAATATAAGCCGAATTATACTCTTTTAAGAATTCATCTTTATCTTTTTTCATAGGAATATACTTACTATCTAACATTTCACCATTATGACACATTATTCCATCATATACTTGTACAGAAAGATTAAGCCCTAATCCTTTATTTTCTACAACCATTAAATGTCTAACACTTTGAATATTATGAGCAAAAAACTCTCCTAATTCTCTTAGAGATATCTCATTTAATAATGCTTCTCCAGTATGTCCTAAAGGAGTATGACCAATATCATGACCCAAAGCAATAGCTTCACATAAATCTTCATTAAGATTCAAAGCTCTACCTATAGTTCTAGCTATCTTACTAACTAATTGAACATGAGTAATTCTCTTACTTAAATGATCATTCTCATACATTGTAAATACTTGAGTCTTATCTAAATATCTAGTATAGGAAAGACTATGTATTATTCTATCTATATCTCTAAAATAATTAGGTCTTATATCTTCTTCATAATCTTCTATTCTAATAGCATCACTACTTCTAGTAGCAAATTCACCAAGATATTCTTCTTTTAATAAATTTTTCTTAGCCTCTTCCAATACTTTTTCCATAAACTACTCCATTTTTAGTTTTAAATAATTTCTTTATTGGTGCTTCTTCATATTTCCTTATTTTCA
>Ga0310691_10007903_pt1 | contig 11015 bp, 12 predicted proteins | sample 176DNAGHGlowgp2_FD_203887 | JGI IMG/M metagenome (GOLD analysis project Ga0310691, IMG submission 203887) | Sheep rumen microbial communities from Palmerston North, Manawatu-Wanganui, New Zealand - 1766 DNA GHGlow gp2 (v2) (version 2) | ecosystem: Host-associated > Mammals > Digestive system >... | reverse complement strand
GCTTGCGATATGGCTGCAGATCGTCCAGAGGGTAATCTGTCAAACCTGCTCCCTGATATTTTTGTCTATATGGCAAAGTATTATCAGGAGACACCAGATTTTGCAGTATATAATATGGGTGGTATACGTGCTGGCCTTGTCAAGGGTGAAGTCACTTATGGTGATATATTGGATGTGGCTCCTTTTGAGAATAAGATTTGCTTTCTGACCTTGACAGGTGACAAGGTGCTGGAACTGTTTTCTCAGATAGCCAAACGTGGTGGCGAAGGTGTGAGTAAAGGCGTGCAATTGGTGATTACTCGTGAAGGTAAGCTTGTGTCGGCTCGTCTGCATGGCAAAGAGATTGATCCTCAGGCCGACTATCGTATAGCTACTATCGATTATTTGATACAAGGTAACGATGGCATGCCGGCTCTTGCCAGTGGCTTTAATATGAATACGCCTAAGGACCTGAAGAATAATGCCCGTTTTATTATCCGCGACTACTTTCATGAGATGCTGATGAAGGGAGAAATGGTAGATGCTAAAGTAGAGGGGCGTATCGTGGTCAGATGAAATGAAATTTGAATAATGCTACAGCAATGAACAATATGAAAAATATATTTATTATTATAGTGCTGATGCTGGCTACGGTTGCCGGTGCGAAAGAACCAAAGAAAATCACGGTGCTCCATACCAGTGACACCCATTCGTGTATTCTGCCTCTAAAGAGTAATCTGGAAGATAAGCGGATAGCAGGTCGTGGCGGTTTTGTGCGTCGTATCTCGATGCTTCAGCAGGAGCGCCTACAGGATCCAGATTTGCTGCTCTTTGATTGTGGCGACTTCTCGCAAGGCTCAAGTTACTATACAATGTTTAAGGGCGACGTAGAAGTGGGGCTGATGAATCAGATGCACTATGATGCTGTGACCATCGGTAACCATGAGTTTGACTTTGGCTTGGATAATATGGTACGTCTTTTTAAGATGGCTAATTTCCAGGTTGTCTGCTCGAACTATGATTTTGGTGATACAGAACTGAAAGATATCGTAAAACCTTATCTGGTATTGAAACGTAAAGGTGTGAAGATTGGCATCTTTGCACTCTGTCCTGAGATGAAAGGTCTTGTCTCTCCCAAAAATTACGAACCGCTCCGTTTCTTGGATCCTATAGAGGTAACGGAGAAAATGGTGCCTTTCTTGCGAAATGAGCAGAAGTGTGATGTCGTCATCTGTCTGTCTCACTTAGGGTGGGATGTGTCTGACTATACGGATAGCCAGGTTATTCAGAATACCTCCGGTATAGATCTTGTGCTGGGCGGCCATACGCATACCTATATGGAACAGCTCTCTTATGTGAAGGATAAGTCCGGGCGTTTGGTGCCTGTTGACCATGAAGGTAAAAGTGGAGTCTTTGTGGGGAAGATAGAGATGACATTGGAGAAATGACTATAGCAAATATGAATGAATACGAAAAGCGGGTGAGTCAAATAGCTGACTCACCCGCTTATGGGTTTATGAAACTAATAGATGATTAGCCCAGGCTGATTGCCTCAGAAGGACAAACACTAGCGCAAGTGCCGCACTCTGTGCAAGCATCAGCATCGATTACATACTTATCTGCACCCTCTGAGATAGCCTCTACGGGGCACTCTCCCTGACATGTACCGCAAGAGATACAGTCGTCACCAATTACATATGCCATAATAAAAAGAATTAAATTGTTAATAATTTATTGTGATGCAAAGGTAACAACTTTTTTCTGTCCTACCAAGTTTTTGGTATTTATTTTTCTAATTTATACAGTATCGAAATAGATTCCGATATAATATCCAGCTAAATTTGCCGTTATTAATCATAGTAGATGAAAAGATTCACAATAACAGTTGTAATGGCTCTTGTGGCATTGATGTCATCGGCACAGATGCGCAAGGTGCAGAACAAGCCTTATATAGACTTGCGCCCACTTCATTTTGGTATTAGTTTGGGTATGAACCTGATGGATGCAGAATTTACCAACGTGGGAACGCAGGTTTTGGAAGATGGAACGACACGTACGATAGCCTGTGATGTGGATAATTGGAATCCCGGTTTCAGTGTCGGTGTGGTGGGAGATATGCGTCTTGGCGACAACTTTAACCTACGTATTTCGCCTACGATGCATTTTGGTTCGCGTCGCCTCACCTTTTTAGATTTCGATAATCCGAACGAAGTCGGACTGCCTATGCACAGTACTCAAGATTTGAAGAGTTCATATATGGCGGTTCCAGTTGATTTAAAGTTCTCTGCCCCTCGATTCAATAACTATCGTCCTTATGTGGTGGCTGGTGTGAGTCCTATTATTAATCTTGCAGGAAAAGACCAAGAATATGTACGACTCAAACGTTTCGATAGCATGATTAATGTTGGAATGGGTTGTGACTTCTATCTGCGATTCTTTAAGCTAATACCAGAAATTAAGTTCTGTTATGGCGTAACGAACGCACTGGACAAAAATCACGTTAATGATTTGGATGATACTAATAAGCGTCCTTTTGCTATGAGTATCAACGATTGCCGCACGAAGATGTTCCTCTTTACATTATACTTTGAATAAAAAATCCTCATACTCGACTTGAGCATGAGGATTATTTTATTTTGACGTTTATTATTATTAGTTGGCAGCCTTAGCCAAAGCTTCTACTACCTTGCGGATTTCTTCATCCTCGGGCTGTAGCTCCTGCAGTTTCTTGGCAAACTCGTATGCTGCCTTGTGATTCTTCTGCTTTACATTCAGACGCATCAGGAAAGAGTAGGCGTCAAAGAGACGAGTCTTATCGGTATCATCAAGAGTCTCGTGAGCGTTGATAAGTTCTGCAAGACGCTCGAAATGAGGCTTGGCGAGACCCTGTGAAAGGTCACCATCAATCTGGGCGTTGATACGTCCGCGCTGCCACAGGGCGTACTCCTCAGCATCAGCAAACTTCTTTACAAGTGAAGCATAAGTTTGATCAGCAGTCATGAGTGCTTCAACCTTTGCCTCGCCCTCAAGGGTGCGTGCATAACTGTTCTGGAGGATACCCAGTCCTGCCCAATCAGTAGCGTCAGCATCTGCATTAGCCTCCAAGAACTTCTTGTAGCTATCGATAGCCTTGGGATAGTCCTTCATGCCTTTATAAGCATCTGAGATGCTCTTGTAAAGTTCTGCGTGAAGTGTGTTGTCTTCTGCAGGCAGTGCGAGTGCCTCGTTGAACTTGGCAATAGCCTCTTCAAACTGGTTGTTACCTGCGAGTGCGTTACCATAATTCTGATAGTCGATATCCTTCAGTTTTACGCTATCCTTGTCAACCTTGGTGAACAGAACCTCAGCATATTTAATTGCTTCGGGGAACTTTTTCATATCGTTGTTGTTCATCAAAGCGAAACGGTTCAGTGTACCGTTCAAAGGCTCCTTAGCCAATCCAGCCTCTACAACACGCTGTGACTCCTCGAATTTTCTACCGAGCTGGAGTGCACGAGCATAGTTGATATAATCGATACGCTCCATCTTGTCGAGTGGCACTTTGCTATAGGCCTCGATAGCGGTGCTATAACGCTGTACGTTGTAGTTGATATTACCAATCAGGGCATCAACAGGATAGTCAGGACGCTCTTTACGCAATTCCTCCAGCTTCTGGGTAGCTCCTTCGGGACTGATACGGCTATATACGATAGCGTATTTGCGGTAGGGCTCTGGATCCTTGGGGTTAGCAAAGATTGCCTGTTCATAGTTTGATGCAGCAGCACCACCATTATCCATCTGAGATGCGATGTCACCCAACAGGATATAAGCGGGGGCGAAGCTGAATTTCTTGATGCTCAATGCCTGATTTGCAAATGCTGCTGCTTGAGCAGTATCACCCTCCTCAAAAAGGACACGGCCGATAGCTACGAGATTGTCGGCATTCTTTTTGTTAGCCTTGATGAAGTTCTTCATCTGCTTCTCATAGTCAGCTGGCTTGTTCTTCACTAAGTTTCTTGCGGCCTCCACATCGGCAGGTGTGCCGTCCTGGGCCATTGTGCCAAGGCTGCATCCAAACAGCAGGGCACCCATCATAAAATATTTCATCGTTTTCATAATCATTCTGAATTTTAGTGTTAAACTTCTGTTGTTTATTTGATGTTTCTTTTCCTTGTTGGTTTAATCAGTCAATAACGACATCACGTACGGAATAGTCGGCACGGGCAGGGAATAGTCCTGCGTTGAAAAATATGAGCTGACCGGGATTGGGTAGCCAGCAGAAGTTAGAAAATGCTCGAGGCACACCTGTTGAGCGTGGATCAATGCAGATGGCATATAACGTACGGATGAATGGATAATAGGCGTAGGCGATATTGTACTGGTCGGGCGTATAACTGTTGGCTCGTGTAGCCTCTGCTGCTTTACTTACGCGCATTACCTTAATGGTTCGGTTATAAATCAGATTGGTTGTGTCACGCTGGTCGTTAAGCCAGATGCTACCTACTACACCAATTGCATTCTCGTGATTCTCTACATATTCTACTACCTCGGCACTGGACATGGCAGCTTTAACGTTACCATCGGTCTTCACCGGCTTGTCTTTCATGATTGAGTCGACCACGAAGCGCAGGGTGCCAGACTTTGGATTATCGAAAGTAACTTTAATCTTTCCAAGTTTAGAGTTGGGGCTTAGTTCCTTCCATGAGGTAATCTCGCCTGCCATGATTTTGCGGAAATTCTCCACTGTAATCATTGAGTCAGGGTTGGCCTTATTAACAATGAGTGCCAGCGCATCATAGGCCAAGGGGATGCAGCGTGGCTTATATTGTTGTTGTTTAAGGAAATTTTCTTCTTTTGGGGTAAGAACTCTCGTTGTGAAAACGAGTAGCAACTCACGGTTCATCAGCTTCTCAATAGCATCCTGCTCATTGATATAGAGTGGGTAGATTGAGTCGCGCTTGTTCTTCATGTTGAAAATGTCCAGTTCCTCGTCGATGACGGGACTCAGACTTTCGTCGGCAGCAAAGTAGCGAGCTTGCTCCTTGTATGCATTATCAGAAGGCTTGTTTCCCCCACATGAGGGAAACAAGCCTATTGAGAGTGCCAATCCAATAATAAAATTTTTGAATTGAGTTCGTTTCATGATTTAATTGTGCTTACTGCAAACGGAAGGTTACGGGGAGTGTGAACTTCACACGTACGGCAGAACCGTTCTGCTTACCAGGATTCCACTTCGGCATTGATTTTACAACGCGAACGGCTTCCTTGTCGAGTGAGGGGTCAACAGATTTAATAATCTTGACATCGGTGATAGAACCGTCGCGTTCAACCACGAAAGTGGTAACAACACGGCCCTGAATACCGTTTTCCTCAGCAATAACGGGGTACTTGATGTGGCTGTTCAGATAAGCCATCAGGGCAGCATCGCCACCTTTGAACTGAGGCATCTGTTCTACAACATCGAACACCTTTGTTTCTTCTACCTTTGGTGGAACCTCATCCACCACTTTCTCGTTTACTTTCAGAACGTGTTCAGCTTCGTCGCTACCCTGATCGTAGTCGATAGCACCGATGGCGACATCGCTCTGTGCAACTTCATCCTGTGTCTTGGTGACCTGCTCAGGGGCATCGTCTTCCATTTCATAGGCTGTGAATTTCTCAGAGTTCATCACCGTCTCCTCAGCAACGAGTTGCTCAAGTTCCTCAAGCTCATAGACGATTTCTTCATCATCCTTTTCTTCCTCAACCTCTTCCTCCACAGCTTCGAGTGCTACCTCTGTTTCGTGCTCAGCCTGAGCTGCAGCGATAGCGTTCTGTGCTACGTTGATACCGAGGAAAGTGATGACGATGAGTGCTAATCCAGCAACAAGTGACAGCATGGCGTAAAGGTTACGCTTGCTGGTATCCTGACGAATGGTATAAGCACCATAAGCCTCGTTTTTTCCTTCAAATACGAGGTCAATCCATTTTTGGTCTAATAGATCTATCTTTGACATAGTTCTTTCGTTTTAATGGGTTATTGGAGTTTTATACCGTTACCTTCCAGAATTGGCATATCTTTTTCGTTGACCTTATCGATCACGTACTTACCGATACAGCAAATCTGCATTTCATCCAAGATGGTTACCAGGTTGTCATAATTAGAATTATCCAGAGGCTTGATGTTCACGGCCAGCGTGGGCACCATGTTTGTCTCTTCATAATTCTTCATATCCTTGTCAACCTTCTCATACCTAGACTTATTCAGCTGACCATTCTCAACAATATCCACGTGACCTTTCTTGATCATAATCATAGCACGGTTGTAGATAGAGTCATTAGCTTCCTGCTGAGACTTTGGCAGCGTATTGAACCAAGTGTCGAGTTGGTTCTTAGCATCCATCAGCACTTTGGTAGGAGCATGACGGTGATTACGCAGTACTTCGCGGATACCTTCTTTACCCCATGTGGTTTCTTTCAGAAATTCGGGCTTACCGAAGTCTTCTTTGTGATCCACAATGTAGTAATAGAGTTTGTTGTCTGCGGCTAAGTAAAGCGTGATGGTGTTCTCCGTCTTTGACTTATCCTTGTCCTCAGCTTGCAAGTTTTCGTCCTTTGCAGGCATCGTCAAGTGCATTGCCTGAGGCTTTTGTAGTGAACCTACCAGCATGAAGAAGGTAATAAGAAGCATCATCATATCCACCATTGGCGTAAAGTCCACGCGGGTGGTCATCTTTTTCTGCTTGCTTTCTTTTTTCTTAGCCATATCTTATTCCTCCAATTTCTTTGCTTGTGTAACCAACTTATAACGGCTCTCGTTGATATCTTGCAATTCTGCGATGACAAGCTTGACAGCACTGTAAGGAGTATCCTTGTCAGCCTTGATGTTGATTTCGAGCTTTGTGCTTGAAACCTCGGTCTTCTCAGCATCTGACAAATCGTTGTACCACTCCTTGTAACCATTCTTCATGGCCTTTACCCAGAGCTGGAATTCACTCATCTTGTCTTCACGGTTCTGCAGACTGTCAGTGGGGATACCCGTCACCTTCAACAGTTTGACTTGATCCTCGTGACTCTTGCTCAAGAATTCGGGCATACTTTTCACGGGGATACCGATCTGATTGAAGTTGATAATCTCTTGCTTCTGTTCTGGCGAGAGGTTAGTCTCACGTTCCTTGAGCAACTGATCGAGTGCCTTCTGCATCGTCACGGTCTTATCCGTGCTCATCAACACGCGGCCCTCTGGGTCGATTGTGATGTCGAGCACTGCTGATGAAGATACTTTAGCCTTGGTTGTAGAACCTGGCGTTATGACCTTCACCACTTCGTTCTTCGTGAAGTTCACTGACAACATGAAGAACGTCAGCAGCAGCACCATCACGTCCGACATGGGCGTCATGTCAATCCAGACATCATTCTTCTTAATTTTTATCTTACCCATAGTAGTAAAGTGATTAAAGGGTTAGACAAAATTAAGCCTCGTCTGCGTGTGTAGCGTTGTAGGTCTGAGCAAGTGAATAACCAATCTCGTCCAGTGCAAACGAAATCTTATCGATGCGGTTGGTGAAGAAGTTATAAGATACAACGGCGAGCCATGATGTACCGATACCGAATGCGGTGTTGATCAGAGCCTCAGAAATACCGGTAGACAACTCAACTGAGTCACCACCACCACCTTGTGCCAGAGCCTGGAATGACTTGATCATACCAACCACAGTACCGAGCAGACCAGTCAGAGTACCCAGTGTAACGATGGTTGCAATCAGAGGAAGGTTCATTGTCAGAGTAGGCATCTCTACTGCGATAGCCTCTTCGTGAGCAGCCTGAATACGAGCAATCTTCACTTCCTTCTTAACACCCTGAGCGGCATCAGCCTCTTTGTAGGCAGTGATAGTAGCGCGAACCACGTTAGCTACAGAACCACCCTGCTGAGCGCAGTGCTGCAGAGCAGCGTCGAAGTTCAGAGCCTTCAGGTCAGCCTTAATCTTAGCCAGGAATGTAGCGAGCTTCTCTTTACCGATACACTTGCTCAGAGCGAATACACGCTCGATAGCCATGAAGAGCACGGTGAGCAACAGAGTGTGAATCACAGGCACGATAACACCACCTTTAAAAATAGTACCCCAAATGTTCAGAGGTGCACCAGCAGGATCACCACCTTCAAAGTTGCTTCCAGAACCGAAGTTGAAGAAGAAGTTGCAGAATGCAATAGCTGCACAAAGTACAATTACCCAGATAGCATCTTTGATACCAACGCTACCAGACTTTTTTGCTGCAGGAGCAGCTTTCTGTGTTGTTGCCATAATTTTTTGTTTTTGTTTTTAAGTTATAAGAATTTAATAAATTGTAAGTGTCCGATTAAGTATTATTTAGGCGTCGAATACCCATCGGCTGTTAGCCTCCGGGCGAAATCACCTCGCAAAGATAGTAAATAAATGTGTACTTCCGCTTAAATTAACTACATTTAACGCTTATTTTAAGGAATTTAGCGCCTCTCCTATGCGTCGCATGGCTTCGCGGATATTGTCATCGCTTGTGGCATAACTCATGCGGAAGCAGTCAGGATCTCCGAAGGCATCGCCCCCGACAGTAGCCACGTGACCTACTTCAAGCAGATACATGGCGAGATCTGTGCTATTTTCAATCTTCTTGCCCTCTGGTGTTGTCTTGCCGTAAAAGCTTGAACATTTGGGGAACAGGTAGAATGCACCTTCGGGAACATTAACCTCCAACCCGGGAATCTGCTTTGCCAGTTCTACGATGAGGTTGCGACGACGCTCAAAAGCCAGACGCATATCTTCCACGCACTGCTGACTCTGTGTATAGGCGAACTCTGCAGCTTTCTGGCTGACAGAGCAGGGGCCACTGGTGTACTGACCCTGCAACTTGTTGCATCCTTTCACAATCCATTCCGGAGCTGCAATATAACCTATACGCCAACCGGTCATAGCGTATGCCTTGCTGACACCATTGACAATGATGGTGCGTTCCTTCATGCCGGGGAACTGTGCAATTGACTCATGATGTCCTACATAGTTGATGTGTTCGTAAATCTCATCAGCCAGGACATACAAATCCTCGTGCTTTAATATAATGTTCGCGAGCGCACGCAATTCCTCTTTATTATATACGGAACCGGTTGGGTTGCTGGGAGAACAGAGAATCAGCAGTCTGGTCTTTGGGGTGATAGCTGCTTCCAACTGTTCGGGTGTCATTTTGAAATTTTGCTCAAATGTAGCCTCTACAAATACAGGAGTGCCACCTGCCAGCAAAGCCATCTGTGGATAACTTACCCAATAAGGAGCTGGTATGATTACCTCTTCGCCAGGGTTCACCAAAGCCATCACGGTGTTGCAGACGCTCTGCTTGGCGCCATTGCTAACCAGGATTTCGCTCATCTGGTAATCCAATCCGTTCTCACGCTTCAACTTCTCTACGATAGCCTTACGCAGTTCAGGATAGCCAGGAACGGGTGAGTAGCGCGAAAAGTTTTCGTCTACAGCTCGTTTGGCAGCCTCCTTAATGTGATCTGGCGTATTGAAGTCGGGTTCTCCGACACTCATGTTGATGACGTCAATGCCCTGAGCCTTCATCTCAGAACTTTTTTGTGACATAGCCAGTGTGGCTGAAGGTGCAAGTCGTTGCAAACGGTTAGATAATTGTGCCATATGTTTTCAAAATGTTTCTTTCGGTGTGCAAAATTAATCATTTTATTCTTTATAACGAAAAAAAACTAATATTATTTCGTTTTTTTATTATGAACGTCGCCAGTTTTAGATTGCTGTTGGTATTCTCAATCCACGTGATGGTGAATTTGTAAATCTTGAAGAGGGAAAAGACTATACTGTAGGGTATTCATAAAAAATAGTTTACTTCTTTGCTTGCTCATAATTTTTTTTGAATAGTAGTTTCTGTGTAGTATCACACACAGGAACTACAGTTCCGCCTTATGGAACTGCCAGTTCCGCTCGTGGGAACTGTTAGTTTCACTTGAAAGTGTGATTGTGAAACTGCCTGATTTTCATGAAGTAAGATGTATATTTCGGGCATATATTGTATAGAAAACAGAAAATGTGATGGCTATGTGATGGCTCACAGGGGTAGCCATCACGGTTTAACGCATTGAAAACCATTCGCTTAGATGTATGTGTGATGGCTCGACCCATTTTTCAAACTTTTTTTTGAGAAGATAAATTTTATGCAATCACATAGTATTTGAAGCTATTTTACAAACATCATTTTTCGATGTTTTTGCTTATTATAATCTGCATGTCAAAACGCAGGATTATGCTGGTGAGCCAAAAAAAATAGAGAAAAAGTTTTGTATATTGTTATTTTTTTCACTATCTTTGCAAATTAATAGTACTAATAACCTAACAACCTAACGTTAAATTACTAACAATGAATAACAAATACGTGAAACCTAAGATGATGGTCGTCCAGTTACAAGGACGACACCAAGTGTTACAGGCCAGTCAGCAGAGTGGCATGAGTATGGATATGAGTGGCTACCAGAAGGGTGGTGACAAAAAAGACGACGACGGCTGGGAGGACTAACAGGGAGATTACTTTTGATTTATTAATGCAAATGCATGAATAGGAATATGAAACAGACAAGAATAAAGGTCATGGGCTATTGCTTCATGATGATGACAGCCTTGCTATGCTCCTGCTCATCTGACGATGACAATACACAGCAGGACGACAGTAACGGACGTTGTATGAGACAACTCACCATCTCTAACGTGATGATGAACACCAGGGCTGCGATTGATCCAACGGAGTATACTGCTACTGCTACGTGGGAGATAACTGACAGACCGACGTATATCAACCTAAGTCTGCTATCTGCAGAGTTGCGCTACGGTACCCTTACACCCTCGACAGCAGGAACCTCTACCACGCTGACGGGTAGCGTATATTGCACACTGGGCGACGACATTGCCATCGTACTCCCAACGGTGACTCCTGTATTGCCTTCTGGCGAAAAAGCATACTACTCCATCAACCTGAGCGGACAGAAGGGAACGCTGGCAGATATTGGCGCACGCTACCATTATATATATGGTGTGGGCACG
>Ga0310691_10007901_pt1 | contig 11019 bp, 13 predicted proteins | sample 176DNAGHGlowgp2_FD_203887 | JGI IMG/M metagenome (GOLD analysis project Ga0310691, IMG submission 203887) | Sheep rumen microbial communities from Palmerston North, Manawatu-Wanganui, New Zealand - 1766 DNA GHGlow gp2 (v2) (version 2) | ecosystem: Host-associated > Mammals > Digestive system >... | reverse complement strand
CCTGTGCGGCGGCCTGGTTGCGTGTGGCGAGATAGAAAGCGTCCAGGTAGTTGTTGCCGCGCTTCACCGCGGCGTAGAACTCGTTGGAGTAGGGCTTGTTCAGCAGGTCGGCCACGCTCTGGATGCTGGGGTCTGTCTTGCGGATCTCCGCAAGCTGCGCCGCCACATCCTGCTGGAACTGCTGGGCCTGCTGCTGATTGGCAGCGTTCTGGCGGTTGATCTCCGCCTCCTGCGCTGCGTTCCGTGTCTGTGTCTGCACGGCCTCGCTTACCATCTGGTTCAGCGTCTCCATGGTGAGCTTCCCACTCTTGAGCTCGGCTTGGATGCGGGCGTCTTCCTGCGCCTGCTTCCACGCCCGGAACTCGTCCATGTTTGTGATCGGCTGCTTGGTAAACGGATTCGTCAGCCCTGCCTGCTGGAAGAAAGCCTGCTGCTGGGCGGCGAACTGCTGGGCCTGCTGCTGGAGTGCCTGCTGTACGGCGGCGTTCACAGCCGCCTGGGTCTCCTGCTGGCGGCGGCGGGCAGCATTGGCGCGGCGCTCTTCTGCGGTCTGCAAGCCTCCCGGTGCTCCCGCTCCATCGGCGTCGTCCTCGGCGCCGTCGTCCTCCTCGTCCTCTTCGCCCTCGTCGGTCTCTTCTTCCTCGTTCTCTTCCTGGTCGGTCTCCGATTCCGTTGCCGCTTTCGCGGGCTCCGGCTCTCTTTCGCCCTGCGTGCCCTGCGGGTATGTGGGATCGGTCTGCTCTTCGCCCTGGTCCTCCGGGTCAGCGGCGTCCGGATTGTTTGCGCTTGCGGGATCAAGGCCAAAGGCGCTAAAGATTCTTTCCTCGGTGAGTTCCATGCTGTCCTCCTCGTTGGTTCGGGATTTTTCCGCGTTCCCCCTGCGTAATTGGTGGGGCGTATTCTCTGGCCCGCCCCTGGCCTCTCGTCCTCGCAAGCTCCGCTCGTCTCGCTTCCGCCAGGCGTGTCGAAAACTCGCTCTCTCCGCTGCTCGTCCTCTCAAATCCAAAGCATCACGCTTTGGATTTGGTAAGGAGAAGTAACGCAGACGGTCGATGTGGCCGGGCCATGCACGGCCACATGACCTTGCTGCGTTACTTGGACGCCTTCCCGGTGCGGAGATCCTTGCCGGTCTGGACCGTGCCCTTCTTGCCGGTGTTCTTCACCTGGTGCGGGGCCTCGACCTTCTGGGTGCCGGCGTTCTTGATCTTGCCGATGTACTCACTGGCCACTGTGGTCTCCTCCTTTCATCGGTACTTGGGATTTTTCCGCGTTCCCCTGCGTGCTGCCATGTTTGCGCTTTCGGCTTGCGTATGGTCACAGGATTACTCCCGGTGTTCCCGTTGTGGTGGGCGGCACGGCGTTGGGGAGAATGTCCCCGGTGCTGCCGGGCGGTGTGTTCGTCGGGAGACCGCCCATGCCTCCCGCTCCGGCTGTCCGCATAGCGGCCATAGCCTGCTGGGCCTGCTGCTCCCGCTCCTGCTTTTCCTCCAGGAACTTCTTGGTGGTTCCCGCTCCGGGATAGTGCAGCTCCTCCATCTTTCCCCAGAAGAGGATCAGCGTGTCGGTCTGCCTCGGATCACCAAAGGCTCCGCTCTGGAGGTTCAGCCGCGTCTCCTGCCACATGGCGGCGCGGTTGTTCTCCAGTGCCTCGTTGCTGTCCACGGAGAAGAGGAACTGGTCGTTCCAGTACCACTCTCCGTCCGCGTCCTGCTCCAGAAAGTCGTAGCGGTTGAACTCCTCATACACGGTGTCGCCCTTGTGGTCCTTGTAGCTGATCGGGCGGGGCTCGTCGGAGTAGGCCAGTTGGAACTTGAACATCATCTCAAACAGTTCCGCGTAGGCTGCTGCTTTCATCACGCGCTTGCTCTCCAGTCGTCCGGCGCTCTGCGCTGCCTGGAACTCCTTGGCCACGCCGGAGGTCGCCGTCCTGTCCTCGCGCCCCTGGAAGCTGTTGGTGATGCCGAGGATCTGGCGCGCCTCCTCGTAGGTCATGGTGAGGTAGGCCAGCTCGCTCTCGATGTTGCCGCTAAAGTTCAGCGGCCGGATGAACTGCACGTCCTGGATGTTGCTGAGGTGCCAAAGCTCCTGATCGTTGCTGTCCACGGTCAGGTTGGCCTGTGGCGGCATCGTGATCCGTGTGCCGGCCTTCATCAGCCGGTCGATGATCTTCTGCTCCAGCCGGTTCACGGTGTTCTGCTGGTCGGCGATGGCCTCCGCGTCGCTGTTGCCCAGCAGCTTGCCGTATACACTCACGTTGCGCTGCAGGACGATGGGCATGGTGCTGGGCTTGTAGAACGGTACCAGCGTCGGCCGCAGCACGGAGACGCCCGTCTCCTCGTCGATCTGATAGGACGCGCCGGGGATCTCCCTGCCCGCCGCCGTCTTGATCGGCAGCATAATCTCCTCGTACTCGGCCTCGGCGTCGGTGAACTCCGTGTTCCCGCAGTAGGGGCATGGGCCGCCGTCGTACTTGACCGGCTCGGCGGGCTGTCCCGCGCTGATCTCCATGCCTCCCAGCAATTCGCCGCCGGTCGGCTGCCCGGCCATGATGTTCTCCATCTCCTGTGCGGCCAGCTGCATCGCCATGAGCGTCGCGGCTGTCTCCTCGTCCAGCTCCCGCTCCAGTACCTCCTGCGGAATCAGGCCACCGGCAAAGCCGCGGGCTGGATCGGGGAGAAGGTCGCCGAAGGGTTGAACGTTGTTCGAGATGATCTGTCCCGGCAACGGCCGGGTGCGGCGGCAGGCGGTGCACACCTCCTGGTGTCGCGCCTGGTAGTCCTCGATGTCCTCCAGCATGGTGTTGTTCACCCACACGAAACGGTCCACGCCGCCGCTCTCGTTCTTCTCATAGCCGATGTACTTGGTCACCAGCTCCTCCTGCGAGGCGACGCCCTCGCTGCCGCGCAGCTGCGGTTCGCTCTCACCCTGGTTTCTCAGGTCGACGCCGTACTCCCGCTTCACACTGCCGACGGTCGCCGGCGCCCTGACGATGAACCAGTCCATGTCATTGATCCCGGTGAACACGCCCGGCTGCGGCGCGAACTGCTTGGGGTGCAGCAGCGTCACCGTCAGCTCGCCCACGGTGTCGTGGGTGCGCTTCGAGTTGTCCCACTCCACCAGCCAGCCGGCGCCGCCCTGGATCGGCACGGTCCTCTCGGCCATGTCGTTCATCGTCTCAAAGGGCAGGCGGTTCAGCTCATTTCGCAGCCAGTGCTCGATCACGGCGGCCAGGTGCTCGTCCTGCTTCCGGCGGGGCGTTACCTTCGGGGTTGGGATCGAGCTGGAGATCATGCTCTCGATGTTCTCAAACACGATGTTGCGCACATGGCTGGTCTCCTTGCAGCTGCCGTCCTTCTTCGTGTCGCCCTGCACCAGCGGCGTCAGCTCGCGCTTGCCGGTGTACAGCCGCTCCCGCTCGTCCATCTTCGACTCCTCCGCGGAGTAGTCCGCCTTGCTTTTGGCCAGCCGCTCCTGCCATAGCTTCAGCTTGCTGAGCGTTTCGCTCTCCGGCAGTAGGGTCTTTCTCTCGTCCATGCTTATCTCCTTTCGTTACTGGGGCTTGCCCCACTCGTTCAGCATGATCTCGCGCAGCTCCGGCCCGGCGTTGCGGTAGTCCTCCCACATGTCCGCCGTCCACTTGGCGGTCTTGACCTTCTGCTCCACTCTCAGCTCCATGCTCTGCTGCGGGCGGATGTAGTAGGCGATGGCCAGTGCCAGCACCAGGTCGTCGTGTGCTCCAGGCTCTGCCTCCGGGCGCAGCTTGTCGTTGCGCACGAAGGACAGCATCTCCAGGATCGTCTGCTCGTCGTGCAGCAGCGCGGCGTGGTCCCGCAGGATCCGGATCAGCTCCGAGATGATCACCGGCCTCGTCAGCTTGTTCGTCTGGAAGCCGAAGCTGTGCCGCAGCTGCCCGGTGTACTCGTCCTCGACCTCGCGCACGAAGAGCTTGTTGTAGCCCATCAGGTTCAGCAGCTTCGTCGGGTAGGTCGAGAAGTTCGTCTCGGGCCCGATCAGCGCCTCGTTGTAGAACTGGCCCAGACAGTACAGCTGCCGCGCGTAGGTGTCCTCGTCGTATTGGTGGCGCAGCGTGGCGACCTGCTCGCCAGTGATGTTGTCCAGCACCTGGGCCGTGAACCAGTCGCTGCCCTCGCCGGCGGTGTCCCCGCCGATCACATAAGGCCTGCCCGCTACGGGCTCTTTGTAGATGCGGATCGGCCCATCCTCGTCCTCGGCAAACGCCCAGCTCTTGATGTGGATGCCGTCGCCCCTGTCCTCGTAGGCGAAGAAGCCCCGGCGGCAGCTCTGTCCGCTCAGCTGCTGCAGCCGCTCGCTCAGCTGCTGCGCGTTGAACACGGTCTTGCCGGTCACGCCCCACTGGCCCAGGCAGTAGACCGTGTAGTAATACGGGTCCGTGTCCTTGAAGCCCTCCAGGACGCGGATGGCCTCCTCCCGCAGGAAGCGGTTGTCCTTGTAGGTGCTCTCGTGTACGGTCGCCCGCGGATCCCGCTTGTCGAAGAATCGGCGCTTCAGCCAGTGCGTGATGGAGATCGGGTTGAACGTCAGGATCAGCTGCAGGTGGTACTTGAATTCCGTGCGCAGTCGGATGTCCAGCTGGTTGAAGTCCGCCTCGTCCAGCTCGCTCGCCTCTTCGATCCAGATGCCGGTGATGTCGTAGATGGATTTCAGCTTTTCCACGTCGTCCAAGCCGGAGAAGATGATCTCGCTGCCGTTCGTCAGCCGGATGTACATGTCTCCGCTCTTCCCGCGGGGGATGAAGTCCACGCTGTCAGCGTAGTGCTCATAGGCCTGGTTGCGCAGCTGCTCAAAGCAGCTCTCCCGCAGCGTGCGCCCCACCTTGCGCACCACCAGCCAGCGGTGCCCTGGCTCGCTCGTGCAGCGCTCCAGGATATGCCTGCCGGCGTAGATGCTCTTGCCGCTGCCGCCGCCTCCCTTGAATACCAGGTAGCGGTGCTTGTCGAAGATCATGCGGGCAAACTTCTCGTTGTTGCTCTCCCGCCAGTCCTTCCACCAGCGCAGCGTGTCGATCTCTTTCTCAGTCAGCGCTCGCTGGATCATCCCGCTGTGCCTCCTCGATCAGCGCGGCCAGCAGCTCCTCCCGCTCCTCCGGGGGAAGGGCAGCAGCTCCGAGAATCTTCTGAGCCCGGCCTCCCAGCTCCACTTCCTTCTTGTCCGCGTAGCCGTAGTTGTTTTGGAGGTCGAAGATAATACCCTTCACGTCCTTGCGGGTGAGGAGGGCCTGCTCCAGATACGCACGCATGCGCCCCCGTGCGCGCGTTGTCGTGTCGGAAAATTGTGGGTTCTTCTCCGCGTCGCAGTACTCGGCCCAGGTGCTTCGGTGGATTCCCAGCGCGTCGCACAGGCCGCCGACGGTGGGCGGAACAATGAACTCGTTGACCGTCATGGGCTCGTTTAGGTTGTTGATGATCTCTTTTTCCTCAAAAATGACGTGGCCCTTGTCGTCTTTCTCTCCTGTCGGGACGCGCTCCGTCAGGACACGGACGCGGGAGATGCTGTTGAAATAGCGGTCAACCGCTTCTCGCAGCCCCTTGGCTGTGTATTTCTTTTTCCGTCCGGCCATGTGCTCCCGCTCCTTTCCTGTTGTTCTGGTATGAGCGTAGCAAAAGGGGAGGCCGAATCGTCAGCCCCCCCTACGTGGTTTCTGTGTAAATTTTTTGTGTATATGTGTAATGCCTTTATGTGCCGTAGCCTTTGCTGGTATAGATCGCCCGGTAGACCGGGCACTCTGCATAGCAGTCTTGGCAGAAAGCCGCCAGCTGCTCGGCTCTCTGCCTCTCTTCTCCGCTGTAGTTCAGCTTCACCGTCACGGCTCCGCCGATCCCCTCACAGCGTATATAATGCCCTTTAGGACTGCTGCCCCGGTAAAACGGGCAGGCGGCCCGGCTGGATTCATACCCCGATTCCCGTGCCATCAGATCGCCCCCCCCAGATCAGCAGCTTTGTTCTTGCGCTTGTTCTCCGGGATGATGTAACGGATATACTGCGGCTGGTAGGAAGTCCCGCTCCAGTTCTTGTACTCCTGTCGGAACAGGAGCTTGCCGCCCTTTGGCACGCGCAGCTCGGCGTCGGTAAGCACAACACGGTCTTTCGGTCTGGGGCGAATGAGGTTGCGCGAGCTGCGGAACTTCTTGGCATCCGGGATCCTCCGCACCTGCTTGAGGAAGTACTCGCAGATCGGGGTATAGTCTGCCTGCTTGCTGATCTTCTTCCAATCCACCTTCCCCAGCTTCTCCCACTTCTTCACGAAGAGCTCCTGGGTGCCGGCCTCGACGAACAGGTGATGATGCACGCGCTTCTGTTCTCCCGTCTCTCCGTCCATGTCGGAGGTAATGAGGATATACCGAAGCTCGCTTCCGTCCTTCTTCATCTCTCTGGCTACCCGGCGGAGGCATAGCTCGGCTTCATGCCAGGCCGCCTCCATGATGAAGTCCTGCTGCTCCTCTTCGGGCAGGGTGTCAAACTCCGGGTGCTTCTGTCGGGCCCAGGCGGTGATCTTCTGGAGTCCTTCCTCGGAGTAATCCAGCCCGAGGAGCAGATCATCCTTGTGAAAGTTTGCGTTGGCCAGCCGGGACATCGCCTTTAAGGCAGAGTACTCATTCTGTTCCTGCTTGCGGATTTCAGATTTTTCTTTTCTTCTTGATTTGCCGGAGGGCCTTTCCCCCTGCACCCAGAACTTGGTCTTCTCTCCAATGATGCCAGCCTCGTATGTACGCACTACCCAGTACCCTTGTTTCATGGGGGAAGTCCTCCTATCAAGAAGATTTGGTTGAAAACTTAGGCTCTTACCGAGCCCTCATACGCGCGTGCGCGCGTATGATTTATATAGGTATTCTCTTTGAGTCTCTAAACTGCATCTTTGTTAGAAAGATGCACGTTACAAATTCAAAGAGGGGAAGGGGGAGGGCGACCGTCGTGGCCGCCCGTCTGTCTCACGATTCATCACGGAAGGGCTCGCGCCAGCGGGCCCGACGATCCTTTGGCGGTGGCCCGCTCGGCGCTGCCCTGTGCCGCCTGCACCGTGACGCAAGTTCATACTGCGTCACGGTGCATTCTTTGTGGCATAGACTGCACGCGCCCCTGTGCGCCGCGGCTGCGCGGCTTACATAGTAGTTTGCTCTCAGCTTCTCCGCGCAGTTCGGGCACATGGTCATGTACATCTGTCAATCACCCCCCTGTGGCGGCTCCTCCTTATTTGCAGCAATTCGCTGCACTTCCTTGGCATGCACAATGATCACGCTGTGGCTTGCGCAGTCACGCAGCTCAGCTTGGATATAGATCTCGCCACGGTACGCACGGTATATGATTCCGCTCACGCAGCTGTACCTCGTCCCCATGCGCATCACCGGTTCGCCTGACAGCAGCGCAGCCTTCAACTCAGCATTGTTCACGGCGCCGGCCGCTCCTTTCCCTTGTTCGGATTCCATCCGCATCGATCGCAGCGGCTGGGCTCCTTTTTCCACAGTCCGCAGACCACGCCCTCCTTGTTGAACCGGCATCCCGCGCTCTTCAGCAGTCTGCGCATCTGCCACTCCTCGGCGTCGAGCAGGTGTGTCTCTTTTGATGATTGCTTTTTCACTCGATTACCTCCCCGGTGCTCTCGTCGATGTGGATCTGCGTCAGATCGTCTTCGACTTCTTCCTCCGCTGTCTGGTAATGCAGCGTAGTCTCCAGGTCGTCGGTGAGATCCCGCAGCTTGTCCAGCAGTTTCTCCTCGTTCACGTCCTCCGGCAGGATGATCGCCTCCAGGAAGGTGCCCGCCTTGGCCGCGAAGTAGACCTGCCCGGTTGGGCTCTCCCGCTCGTACATTTCGATCTTGGCCAGCTTATCGTTCAGCGGGCGCAGGTAAATCGGATTGTAGAACATCAGGCCGCGCCTGGTGCGCACCGGATAGAGCACCGTGTCTTCGTAGCCGATGCTCAACTCCTCCGGGCGCAGCTGGATCTCGCCGCAATCTGGCACGTCCCTGTAATCCAGATAGCCCGGCAGGACCAGATCCTGTATATCGAACTTGTTGCGCTGCTTCTCCGGCACAGAAAAGATGGTCTGGATGGTGTCGCCGTTCAGCCGGGGGACGCCATGCAAGGGATAGAAAGCCTTGCCGTCTCCGGCCCACTGCACGTCCGACGTGGCGCTGCTGTATAGGAAGATCCTCTTGTGGGCGTTGCAGACTGCCGCCAGGTTTTTCAGTATCATGCGCTCATGGCCTCCGGCTCTGCTGCCACGTCGCCGTGCTGGCCGTCCCGGATCTCCCGGACCAGCGCCTCATGCTCGGCGTAGAGTTCCTCCAGCTCGCGTTGCTTGCCCGCGTACTGCGCGGACAACTGGTCGTATTCGTCGATCAGCTCCTTGAGCCGCCGCTCGAGTGTGTCCTTCTGATTGTTCACTTCCCGGTGCTTTTCGCCGAGAGACCTGCGTGCCTCTTCGCCGGCAGCAAACATCTGGCTCAGATCCCTGTATGCTCTCCGGCTCTCTTGTAGATCCTTGTACTGCTCTTCCATCAGCCCGGCCAGGTAGGACGCCACATGTGATGCCTCGAGTGCGCGTTCCTGATAGTATTCGATCTGCCCCTGCATCTCGCGCTTCTGCCGTTTCAGCTCGAATTCCAGTTCTCTGATTCTTCCTCTGCCCAGGGGATCGGTGATATCAAACATGGTTATTCTCCTTTCTGCTTGTAGGATCTTTTTGCCAGCTCTCGCTTTGCCTGGCTGATCAGCCACAGCTTGAGGCAGCGCGTACAGTCCCGCTCGGTGACAAGGCCGCCGAGCCGACGGCACTTGTCATATGAGCTATACCGGCACAGGCCCGCGCGGGCCATGATCACGGCGGCGATTTCGACCGCCCTTTTCTCAACAGTCTGGTCGGTTTTCACGGTTACGCCTCCTCTGCCGGAATGATGGATACTTGCTCCTGCAGGAACTTGACAGCTGCATCTGTTTCGGCGTCCGACGACCAAAAATCATAGGCTCGCTCGTTTGCGTCAACGATCGCTTCGGTTCGGTCTATCAGATCGCCGTGCGGCGGGACAGGGATGGCGGTGCCTTTTCCGTTCCCTTGGTCGGTGTTAAAACCGTCTTTGTAGATTCTGACTTCTCCATTCGAGAAAATAACCGCCCACGTTGGCACATTTTGCTCTTTCGGCAGCTCAATGCCCTGAATGTAAAGCCCCACGGCTCATCCCTCCTTTTTCGCCGGGATTCTGTCGAGGGTCTGCTGCAAGATGAAGCGCGCGCCGGTGCAGAGCTTGTCCGCGGTCTCCGGATCGTGCTCCCGGATCTCCTGGACGATCTCCATCATCCTGTTGATGTCTTCCTGCACGTTGTGGAAATAGACGCCGAACCTGGCCGCATCCGCGGTTGAGGCCTTCAGCTGTTTTTGCGCTGCCTCCAGCTCCTGGCGCGCGTCGGCGGCGGCCTTCTCGGCCGCGGCGATCTTATCGGCGGCGCCGCTCTCGGCCTTGCTGGCGGCGTCCTTCAGCTTGTCCCGCTCCCGCTCGGCCTTGTCGAGCTTTTTCTGGATCGCAGCCAGTTTCTCGGCGGCCTCGGCTTCCGCCTTTGCTTTCGCAAGGCGCGCGGCCTCCTCGATCGCCGCCTCGTCGCGCTCTTTGACCGTGGCGATCGGCCTCGACTCCAGTTCCTTCACCTGCTCGCGCAGCCTGGCGGCAAGCTGCTCGGCCTCCTCGGCCCGCGTCTTGTAGGGGCCGACGCCCTCTGCGGCCCGTCTGGCCTCCTGCTCGGCGGCCTGCTGCGCTTCTTTGGCTTTGTCCAGCTTCTCCTCCAGCTCGGCGATGGCGAGCCCCTGGCCCTCCTCGGCCTCATGCAGCGCGCGCTCGGCGTCCGCTGCGCGCTGCTCGGCAGCCTTGCGCGCTTTGATAGCCTCCGCCAGTTCACGGCTGGAAAGATGCTCAGCGTCGAGCTCTGCAGCCACCTGTTCGCGCTCTTCAGGTGGAAAAACCAATAGCTGCAAAGCATTGGTAACGCTCAAATTCGTCAGCGCCGACGAATTTAATTCAGCCCCAAAAAGGCTCTCTTGCCGCTCTCCGCACTCCTCATATAGCCGCATCATTTTGTTTGCATTCGACTGGCTCAGCGTGGTTTCTCTCGCTACCCAGTCGATCCATTCACCGTGGGCGACTTTCTCTTTAGCCAGCACCAGCCTGTGACCGATCTCGACGGCGTAGACAAACCCTATCTTTCTTGCCTGCGATGTCAGCAGCCGGATCTCAGTGCCCAACTGTTCCGGCGTCATCTGCTCCAGCTCGCTGCCGTCGCCGATCTTTTCCATTTCGTTCATGCGGTTTTAACCTCCTCTGTCTGTTTTTTCTCCGGCATCACCGGCGCGCCGTCCTTGTCCCGCTCGCTGCCGCGGTTCACCCAGTCGAGCCACGCATCCAGAAACCAGGCGAACTTCTTGCGCGGCGATACCGCTTTCCGGTATCCCTCGTTCCGGTAGCCGTGGATCTGCTGGATCTCGATCCGGCCCTTGCTCTCCCGCAGCTCGATCGTCAGGAAGGACCGGCCCGGCGTCTTTTGCTTGCGCAGGAAGAGGATCGTGGTCTGGCCCTCGATGTGCCGGGCGGCATAGCCACCGACGCAGTGGTGCAGCGTCTTTCCTTCCTGCACGATCTCGGCACTGCAGGTCGGGATCAGGATGCAATAGCCGCCCATCGAGAAGGCGTATTTCTTTTCCAGCTTGCGGCGGCGGAACTTGTATTTCTTCATCTCCGCCGCGGTGCTGTTCACGCGGATGGTGTTGGCCGCGGCGTCGTGCCGCTCCCGCAGATCCTTCGGCATGGCCACGGTCTCCTCGCGGAGATCATAGCCGAGCTTCCCGGCCATGCCGAGATAGTCGTTCCACATCTCCAGTATCTGCGCCGGCGTCGCCGTAGCATATCGCCCGCAGCACGGGACGAGCCGCCGTACATAGTGCGCCGCCTTCGGCATATCCACCCCGGCCGCCTTGGCGCAGCTGTGCAGCGTCGGC
>Ga0310691_10007899_pt1 | contig 11019 bp, 3 predicted proteins | sample 176DNAGHGlowgp2_FD_203887 | JGI IMG/M metagenome (GOLD analysis project Ga0310691, IMG submission 203887) | Sheep rumen microbial communities from Palmerston North, Manawatu-Wanganui, New Zealand - 1766 DNA GHGlow gp2 (v2) (version 2) | ecosystem: Host-associated > Mammals > Digestive system >... | reverse complement strand
CTAAGTGTAGTCTGCACGGCAAATGCCGCAATAGCTACAAGAGCTAACTTCAATAAGAATAATTTCTTTTTCATAAGCATATTGGTTTTTAGTTAATAATAATTGAATGGTTAAGGTTTTCCATATATTCGCTACAAAGTTAAGAGGTTTTTATGAAACTGCAAAACAAAAATGGAAAAAAGTGGCGGAGCCTTTACGGTTCCGCCACCTCTTTTACTTCACAATCTTGAGCTTCGCTCGAGCTCGTTCACGCTCGATAAAGCAAGAACGAGCTCTTGCTTTATTCTCACTTCATCACTACCTTCTTACCGTTCTTGATAACGATACCCTTGTAGTTCTTGCCAACCTTCTGACCAGCGAGGTTGTAAGCAGGAGCATCATTGTCATCAGCAGCTGCATCAGCATTGATGCCGCTGATTGCGGTAAGAGTAGCCTCCTTGAAGGTTACGCTGATTGTTACATCATCAGCAGGCATGGTGAACTTACCATCGGTAACCTCTACGGCAACATTGGTATTTACACCAGTTACGGTGATTGCGTCAAGCTCATAGCCCTCAGCAGGAGTAGCAGTAACGGTAACCTCGTCACCCTCGAAGGCCTGAACCTTGTCAGCCTTGGCTGTTCCGTTAGCTATCTCGGTAGATACGCTTACGATGTTAGGCTTAACAACTGATGCAGGATCGATAGGTGCAGACTCTTCACTGATGGTAATCTTCTGGATAACCATGTTCTTCAGTACGCGGAATACGAAGTAACCGTTATCGGTAGATACAATGTGGATAGGAGTACCAGAAGCTATCGTTGTTGTACCAGATACAGCAGCCTTGTTGCCATCGCCGACTACAGCTACGGTGTTAGGCTCTGCGGTAGGATTAGCAGCATCGAATCCGGTAGCATACAGAATCTCACCTTCACCTGTGTACTCGATAACTACTTGCTGACCAGCACTCAGACCGTTGATGGCCATTTCACGCTGAGCAGGACAATTCAAACCAAGAACCTCGGCATCTGCGGCAGTCATGTTGCCATTGATGCGGTCGCTGCGACGCCATACATGGCACTCCTCAGGAAGTACGCTGCCTTCAGCCCAAGCATAGCCCTTATAGTCCTGACGCTTGCTGTAGGTCTTACCTTCGTTCTCCCATCCGTAGAAGATAGCACCGTTTGCGCTTCCACCGTTCACGTTGCTTGGATTCTCACCAGCAGCAGCAGCGGCTGCAAAGTCGTAAACGATATCCTTTGTCTTCGGTGCAAACTCTAAGGATGCAATCACCTTCTCCTCCGGCATGGTGAACTTGATAGACAGCGTAGCAGCTTCCAATGTGTATTCTACATCGGTACCACTCTCGGTCTTCAGGCTGGTAGTAGCAGTTAACAGGTCAGTACTGCTGTAGCCTTCGCCAAAGACGAGGTTAGAAAGTGCTACGGTAACTTCCTCACCGGCAGCAGCCTCCTTCGGGTTGTAGTCGAAGGTCAGTGCCTCAGCAGGTGTGACAATGGCCTCGATAGGATACTTCACTGCAACAGGAACGGGCTTGTCACCGAGAGTGAAGGTGATGTCGGTGATGTTGGTACCACCGGTAACTTCCATTTCAACTCTGCTGGAGTTGCCGTTCCAGCCATCGCCGGTAATCTGATCCTTGGTGACAGTCTCTCCGTTCAGCGTAGCGTTGAATGCTGCAGAAGTCATCTTGATGTTCTTGATGACCTTGTCGCCGTCAGCCTCGAAGACAACCTTACCACCACGGAGGTACATGGAAACGTTCAAACCAGATACGCGGATGTAGTTCTGATTAGCAGTTGTAGCACCCTCGATAAACGGAATCGTGGTCTTCACGCGAGAACCCTGCTCGGCAGGTCCGTCGCTAAGAACGATGTCCTGAGTCAGATAGGTATTCTCAGTAACATTGAACTCAGAGTGAGCTGTCGGGTCGTTGAAGTCGAGGGTGATGGTTTCGTCTGCCTCTTCGGGATCAACAGTCTCAGAAGTCATGTCTGCATAAGTGACATCCATCTGAGTAAAGTAGCAGGAACCCGTAGCGTTGAATGCCACGCGGGTAGCATTACCCGTCCAAGTCTTCTCGGTCAATCCGTCACCACTCAGGTTGTAGGTGGGAGCGGTGAAGACAACCTTCAGGATGGCCTTGCCTTCGGGAGCTATCACCTTCAGGATGTTATTCTTCAACAAGCGAGCCTGTGCTGTAGTACTGTTAGCAAAATAGTACGGCTGGTTGCCGGTAGCACGCTTGAAGACAGCCTTAATACCGTCTTTCTCCAATGTACCGATAGGTGCACTTGCTGCATCCAATGATGATGTAGCAGTTGGATTATTCCACTCATTGGCAGTGAAGTCGAAGGTAGCGGTAGCACCAAGGTCTGCTTCGAATGTCACGGTAACCGTCACTTTCTGTGCCGGCATAGTAAACTTGTAGTCTGCAACAGGAACGTCGGTTCCGTCTTCTGCCGTTACGGTAATCGTACCTAATTTATAGCCAAAATCAGGAACAATTTCGGTGAACTCAGATACCTCTCCCTCGTATCTCTTCATGCCTGCTCCAGCCTCATGACCGTCAACCTTATAAGTACCATTTACAGCTTGCTGCAAGGAAACTTGATATTCCTGGAAGAGCTGGAAAGTAGCGATAACGTTCTCTGCCGGCATCGTGAAGGTTGCAGACCTTGTTGCATCATTGGTGGTAAACGGTACATCAACTCCACTCTCAGTCTTGAGGCTGACTAATGAATGCTCATTGATGTTGTTCCAACCCCATCCTTCAGCAAAAGTGACTGATGTAGGATCGATAGTTGCAGTAACCTCTTCACCTGCAGCTGCCTCGGTCACGGTAAGATTGAATGTAGCTGCGCCTTCAGGAAGAATCGTCTTGCCGATGGTGTATTTGGTTGCAGGAGTCTCACTTGCAAAGACGAAGTCCATCACTACGAAAGGCTGGTCGCCATTGCCTTGGAAGGTAAATGCCTCCCAATTGTCAACTTCGTACTCATAAACTGTAGGATAGATAGAACCTGAAGCATCGTTGGCATAGAAGATGTCGTTGCTGGTATCAACAGACTTTTCTCCTCCATCGGTGAAGTTAACCAGCTTGCCAGTGCCAAGACCGCCAGCCGACCAACCATAGACAATAATCTTTTTAACCTTCTTGCCTTCGGGGAACGTTACGGAAACGGCCTCACCCGTAGAAAGCTTGATAGGCTTGTAGGTAGTCTCGCCCAAGGTAACACCGGCAGTGTTGTTTGCATAACCAAATTGCTTACTTGGGTAGTTGAAAGCGACACCATCAATGGTCAACGTCTTTTTCTCGTTTGACAAAGCATCTTCCTTGTAATAAACCACTGTTCCTTGTGCAGCAGCATAGGTCTTCGCTACACCTGTTACAGTAACGGTGTATTTATCAGCACCACCATTAGTGGTAAACGTATAAACAACATTATCGCCGTCAAACGCACGGTTAACGGTTGTTGCACCTGAAGAAAGAGTAACATCGAGAATACCAATACCATTGAGGGAAGAACCGTCAATGGTCAACGCCTTGGTAGTCTTCAGTGTTTCAAGATCAGCATCGCTGATAGCACTGTTGTTCAAGGTTACACTCGTAATCTCTTGAAGGATGACTTCTGTCTGAGTGTAATCTACATGGAACTCCATGATACCCTGCGAACCTGTGCCGCCAAAGGTAAATTTAATATCTTTCGTAGCAGCAATGCCAGTAATATCGATAGCTGTTGCTTCAGTAGCATTCTTCTGCACACAGGTAATCGGCATAGTTACACCACTGGGTACATACTCGGTACCATCGACTTCGATCTTCTCGATAGTGAAAGTCTTGCTGTTGTCGTTAGAAGCAGCATACGCCGTAACGGAATTGATACGATAGCCAGCATTGACAGTCATAACAAGAGGAGTACTCACTCTCACCTTGATACCTTTGTCCGACATCGGTGAAATCTTGGTTCCACTTCCGGCATTCGTCGTACCATTAATAGAGAACGACGTTCCATTCACTGTTGCATTGGAAGAACCACCTACTGGTGACACCTCCGTGTCTGCCCAGGCTCCTACTACGAAACTGAGTAGGAATACCCATAACATTGATAGTCTTTGTTTCATAAATAATTTAGGTTGTTCGTTAATAATGTGTTAAAAGGTATTCACACAAAAAAGAAAATGAGCCGGGGAGGCGGGTTGGGGTACCTTTTACTCCCTGACTCTTTATAAATAGGTATTACTGGATGAACTTCTTACCGTTCTTGATGACGATGCCCTTGTAGCTCTTGCCCACCTTCTGACCAGCGAGGTTGTAGATAGGAGCATTGGCGTCGGCAGCCTTGTCAGCAGCAACGGCGGTGATGCCGGTTGAGCTTTCAAACCAGAAGCCATAGAGACCCGGCTGTCCGTTCGGGCTCAAAAGGACATAGGTCTTATCCTTCTCAACATCCAAGGTCATGTAACCGAAGATCTGCTTACCTTGAACTCCCTCCTGGGCGTAGTCGTGGTTATCAGTCATCGTGAAAGTAGTGTAAGCTGTCTCACGACCATTCAGAATCACCGTATTGTTGTTGTTGTAACCTTCGATAGAAAGCTTGTCAGGAGTAAACTGAGTGAAAGTAGACTTCTCGAAGAAGTAAATCTTGTTACCCGGACGCCATACGATAAGAGCGAGCTTGAGCTTACCGGCCTCAGTAGAGGTGAACTCATAATACAAACCCTTGTTAGGCATAGCATTCAGCTCAGGAGTCCAAAGGTCTTCGTAAACACGGAACGTTTCACCACCGTCAGAGTTTAACTCAGTGAAAGACTTGTAGCTCATAGAGGGGTTACCATTCTTTGGCTTGATGTACTTCTCGAACTGCTGGGTGCAAGCTTCCGTGTTCAAGGCATTGTTGCCACCACCGCCTAACTGCCAACCTTCGTTTTCACTTGCATCATCGTTAGGTGTAGACACAGCGTGCATGGAAACAGGACCTGCCGTACCTTCCAAAATGTAAGTATTCAAAGAAAGGGGAGTGCCATCGCTTGGAACAACGGCAGCAGCACCATCAGAATACGTACCTACTGGATAAATCTTTGAATCTTTTGATACTGTGAAGAAGTTTTCATTGGTAAGGACTTGCTTAGTAGCCTCATTACAAACCTTTGTTGTCTCATCGAAAGTCAGATTGTCTGCCTTCCATACTTCTGTCTGTGCATTAACACCTACAGCCACAAGTGCTGTAGCAACAAGCGTAAAAATTTTCTTCATAATCGTTAAGTTTTAAATTGTTAGTAATATAGTAATGAATTTATTATTATTAGAGATTTAACTGCTAAAACGCTACAAATATAAGTAATCTTTCTGAAAGTACCATCATGTTTATCTAATTTTCTTAGTTTTTTGTCATTTTTTATAGCTATTTTTATAGCTATCCATATAAAAATAATACATCGATGTATGACACATCGATGTATTATTTTCATTTAGTATGCAGTTGTCCGCTGAATGATAAAGAGACTACTGCTTGGAAATATACCGTTCACGATAATCGGTTAGTCAGCCAGCGGGTCGAAGGTACCCATAGCATTACCGTTGTTGACATCCTCCCAACCTACGGTCTGATAGATGCCTACGTTCTTCTGGGAGACGTTAGACTTCAGGCCGAGGAAGTAGTAGCGCGGGTTGAAGTAAATCTTCTTCAGCGAGTGGTCGGAGTAACGACCGCTCTGGCGCAGCTGCCAGGTAAGGTGACCCTCATACCATGCCTTCAATGCGGTCAGTTGCTCCTGCAAGTTGGCAGCGTTGACATCAGCAATAGCGGTACGCACCTTCTTCGCTACATCGTAGATAGAGATCTGCGTCTTGGCATAAGCCACCGTCATGGCCTTCTTCTCAGCCTCGGTAGCATCAGGATGCTCAGCCAGCCATTGGTCTACGTAAGCCTGAGCATCGGCATTCCACTGCTCTTGGAGCATCGGGTCTTTATCGTATGTACCGTCGGCAGCCAATCCATAGCTGTCGTTGATCTTGTAGATAAAGGTCTCGTTGCGCTGTCCGTTGATGGGTGCGAAACCGAGCCACGTACAGGTGTTGCTGCCCCAGATGCCGCTGAGCTGCCATGTTTCAGGTGCCCAAGTCGGCTTCACGCCACCATCGTAGAGCATCCAGCGACGGCAGTCATCGAAGCGCTTGCCTTCGTAGGCAAACTCTATCTGGCGCTCGTAGAGGATGGCACTCATGCAGGCTGCCTGGTCACCAGAGAGGTTGCTTTGCAGGCCATAGTTGTTGTCGGCAGTGTAACCGGCACGTGCACGGATGCGCTGCAGCTGGCTGACGGCAAAGGACATGTCGCCGGCACCACAAGCTACCTCAGCCAGGTTCAGCAGAACCTCGGCATAGCGGATTTCCATCAACGGAGCAGCAGAGCAGAACGGTACAGCTTCGCCACCATTCTTGGCACCCTGTCCGTCGGGACGGTAGTCATAGAGCGGTGAACTTTTTACGCCAAAGTCGTCAGACTTCTTGCGTACAAGCACACCACCGGGCTTGTTCAGGTTGTCGGCACCACGATATGTCGTGTTCTCCGGGTCTACGGGGTCACCACCATAGAACCATACATAGTTCCAAAGCACGTAGTCGTTACCCTTGTTGTAAGCCGGATTGTGAGGGTCCATAGCCGTAGCGTCACCATTGGTTCCCGTATTGTATGCCCAACGGAAGCCGGGGAAGGCGAAGGTGCGATAGAAACGCGGGTCGCGATCCATGAATGGATATTTCTCGTCATATGCCTTGTCAGACTTCTCCAACTTGGTATAGGTCGTAGCCGTTGCCGGCAGCTTACCATCAGACATCGGGAAGAGGTCAACAAGAGACTTGGAAGGCGTAAGACCGCCGCCACCAGTATTGCCCGGACGAATGTCACGCTCCCAACGGTTGTTCTTCACAGCGTCGGCATAACCAGAGAAGTCAACGAGGTTGTTATACAAAGTTACGAAGACAGCTTCCGGGTTTCTTTCTGATGTTGCAAACATACCGGCAAAAGTCGAGGCATTGGTGCCCGGCGTACCCTCACCGTAGAGGCTATAGCCGCAAGCATCGATCACCTTCTTGTCTTCCAACATGGTTTCGTAAGCCAGTTTATAACGGTTCTGGTCACCCTGACGGTTGAAGAGTGGGCTGCACCAGAGAGTGAGCACACGACCCTTGAGTGCCAGTGCTGTACCGGCAGTGATGCGACCATACTCCATAGTCTGTCCCAACAGCTTTTCAGCCGCCGTGTTGAGGTCTTCGATGATGAATTCAATACAATCGTTGGCAGACGAACGCTGAACGAAAGCATCCGGAGTTGCCGGCAGCACCTCCTTAACGATGGGCACACCACCATACCACTTCACGAGCTTGTAATAGGTCCATGCACGGAAGAAGTAAGCCTGTCCGAGGAGTTTGTCCTTCAGTTCTTCGCTCAGTGTGCTGTTAGAGATACCCTGAATAGCATTGTTGATGTTACGGATGGTACCATACGTATTGTTCTGTACGTTCTCCAGATCGTCGCCGAAGTAGTTCTCGACAGACGTACCCGAAGCTGTAGAGCTCATGGTCACCTCCGGGTCGGTGTAGTTGGTAAATCCGGCATATTCCTCGGTAGACTGTCCTGCGATGTCGTTTTTACCTACCGACGGGTTCTTCCAACTCAAGTCCGTCACCGTTGGCAGACACCAACCATAGAGGTCGTTGATACGTCCCTGTGCGCCAGCTTCGTAGTTGTAAACCTCCTCACCTACGGCACCATAGTTCTTCTTGTCCTCCAGGAACTTGTCGCTACAGGAGGAGAGACCGAGCGCTGCGACGAGCGCAAGTCCTATATATTTAGATGTTCTTTTCATTGTCTTACTGTTTAAGGGTTTAGAATGTAAGGTTCACACCGATAGTCCACTTGCGCAGGTTGGGGTATCTGTCGTAAGAAGATGACATCGGGCTGAGGAAGTTGTCGGGATAAGGATTGTAGAAGTTGATCAGGTTCTGACCAGTGATGTTGATACGTGCGCTCTGCAATCCGATAGGCTTAATCCAGTTCTTCGGCAGGGTGTAGCCGATGGTGAGACGGTTCAGGCTGACACGTGCAGCGCTGACACGCCAGAAGTTGGATGCACGGCTGTTGATGCTGTATCCCGGGTTAGGATACTTCGCGTTAAGGTTAGCCTTCTGGATGAGTCGGTTCTGTCCGTCATAGATGTCTTCATAGACGAACACATCGTCGGGATTCCAGAACGACGGCATGTTGGTAATGTCGTTCGACATAGAGAGTGCAGCACTCGGCAAAACGGTGTAGGCACCCCAGTTGGCAGCGAACTGCAAGGTCAGCGACAGTCCCTTCCACTCGGCACCGGCATTGATAGTGAAGCCGTAGATGTTGTCAGAGCGGTGGCTCAGCTGTACCTGGTCTTCGTCGGTAACCTCCTGGTCGGGACCGGCGTATGTACCCGTCTCAGCATTGTAGGCACCACGAACATCCTTATAGATGAGCATACCGGGACGTACCTGGTCTTTGGTCATACCCATGTACTGTCCGTACATCGGCGTACCGTCGCGGTTGTAGAGCTTGTTGCCTTCGGCATCCACCTTGTGCATGTACTTGTCGAAGTATTCGTCGATGTCGTGGAAGGTGCGGAACATGCCCATGCACTCCATACCCCATACACCAACGTCGGAACGCTCACCCTTAGAGACAGACTTGTAGAAGTCTGATGTCGCCCACTTCTGGTCAATCACCTTGTTGTCGCTATATCCGGCATTCAGACCTACGTGGTACTTGAAGTCCTTTCCAATCTTGTCGCGCCATGTCAGCGAGAGTTCGTAACCCCAGTTGTTCATTGAACCGTAGTTGAAAGGTGCACTCTTGTTACCGACAATGCTCGGAACAGAAGCCACGTCGAGGAGGATGTCACGGTTGCGCTCCTTGTAAGCCTCGAAGGTGACACCTAAGCGCTGCTTGAGGAAGCGCATGTCGAGACCGAAATTCAGCTTGTAAGACTTGCTCCAGTGCACGTCGGGGTTGTAGGCAGCCGTCTCTTTGTTCATGGTGATACGTCCGCCACTCTCGTTGCCGGTACCCTCACCGAAGACAGAACCCTTGTTGGCATCGAGGTTGTACTGAGCCAGCCACTGCCATGCAGCAATGTTGTCACGACCGGTGACACCGTAAGATGCGCGGAGCTTCAAGAAGTCAATCCAGTGGATGCTCTTGCGGAACCACTCTTCTTCGCTCATCACCCAGCCCAAGCTGACGGTGGGGAAGGTACCCCAGTAGTTTTTCGGCGCAAACTTGGTGGAAGCATCCGAACGAATCAGGAACTCTACCAAGTAACGGTCAGCGTATGCATAGTTGATACGTCCGATGTAAGACATCATACCGCTCTCTGAACGGCTGAAGTTGACATCCCTGGTGGTCTTGTCCTTATCGACACCGCTATACTGATAGTTAGTGAACTCGTAGGGAGCTGTAGCCTTGCTGAAGTTGTACTCGCTCTCAGCCTCAGACTTCTCGATAGAGAAGAGGGCGCTGACATCGTGCTTACCAAACTTGCGGGCGTAGTTCACGGTGAAGTTCATCTGGTAGTTGTCAGTACGAATCATCTGACGGCTCAGGAAGTCACCGTTGCTCTGCTGACGTGAGTTAAAGTTGTTTACATCCAAATAGTCGAAACCTTCCGTCTCCTCACCCGTCGGGGTATAGATGTGCTGTGCACTACCATAACGGTAGGTCATTTCATAAATGTTGTAGAGTGAACCATACTGGTTGGTCTTAGAGGTGTTGATGCTCTTCGAGTAGTTGAAACTCAGCTTCAATCCCTTCAACGGCTTCCACCAGCCGAAGTCGTAGCTCAGTCCGGCATTGATGGCGGTGTTGGAAGTCATGTTCTTGGTGAAGTCGCCATGGTTCTGCAACAAGTCATAGTGATAGGGAACGCCTGTTCCAGAAATGCCGTAAGGATAGAGTGCCATGCCGTCGATGTACTCAGGCATGTAGCGCGGACGGCTCAGCAGACGGTAGAAGTCTTCCGTACCGGAACCACCGATAGAGATATAGGGGCTGTTCTTCTTGCCGTAATCACCGCTGACGTTCAAGTTGGCGCTGAGCCACTTGCTAATCTTCACGTCGACACCTGCACGGTAGTTCCAACGGTCGTAGTCGAGGTTGCCGAGGTTACCGTCCTGCTTGAAGTAGCTGACACCGGCGAAGTAGTTCACCGTCTCGGTGGCACCGCTGACGTTGACGCTGTGCTTCTGGGTGAAACCTGTTTTCCAATACTTGTCAATGAGGTCGTAGTTGGTCTTCTTCATTGCTTCCAATTCGTCATACTGGAAAAGTCCGAACTTGGTGTCCAAGGTGTTGTTCTTCGGGTCGCGAGCCTGAACGATGTTGTAGAGGCGGCCGTAGTCGTAAGAGTCGAGCATGGAAGGCTTGTTCACGGCATTGGTGATACCGAACGAACCGCTATAGCTGATGCGCGGTGTTCCCATCTTACCTTTCTTGGTGGTGACGAGGATGACACCGTTAGCACCACGAGAACCGTAGACGGCAGCAGCAGCATCCTTCAGGACGGAGATGCTCTCCACCTCTGAGGGATCAAGGTTGTTGAACGCCTCGGCACCGAGGTTCTGCGACTCGTTACCTGTACCTACGCGCACGTCATTGGGATAGATGTATCCGTCGATGACATACAACGGTGTCGGTGCGATGCTCGTCGTGGTGTTGGTACCAGCCAGATTGCTCAGCGACTTGGCATCACGCACATAGAGTTGTGCAGCCTCACCGGGACGGCTGTCACCGCCGCTGACGGAAAGACCGTTGACCAGACCGCTCAGCGTAGAACCGAGTGAGCTGGCAGAGAGGTCTTGCAGATCGTCCATAGGCACTGTACCTACAGAACCGGTCAAGTGGGCTTTCTTCTGCACACCGTAACCAACGACAACGACTTCTTCGAGGTCGGTGTCTGCCTGCTTGAGCTGTACACGTCCACCCTTGGTG
>Ga0310691_10007898_pt1 | contig 11019 bp, 9 predicted proteins | sample 176DNAGHGlowgp2_FD_203887 | JGI IMG/M metagenome (GOLD analysis project Ga0310691, IMG submission 203887) | Sheep rumen microbial communities from Palmerston North, Manawatu-Wanganui, New Zealand - 1766 DNA GHGlow gp2 (v2) (version 2) | ecosystem: Host-associated > Mammals > Digestive system >... | reverse complement strand
AATTGCCTTATCAAACATATGGGCGAACTCTTCAAAAAGGTTCGCCCTTTTCCTATTTATAGGGAAATGATGCATATTAATGAAAAGGAAGATAAGACTCACTGAGCAGGACATACACAGAATCATAAAGGAATCTGTGAACAGGCTCCTGAGGGAATACAACGATGATGATGAGCTTTGGGATGAGCTTGAGGCTGCAGGAGCAACAGGCAATGCAACCCCTGAACAGATAGCAGGGTGGGAAGAAGATTTATGGATTAACCTAAACAAGACCTTCCAGAATGCCAACTACCTGTTCAACAAGACAAGGGATGAGAGGTACGCAAGGATTTCAGGGGCCCTGTCAGAAGTATTCGCATTATTCCCGGAAGATGCAAGCTCAAAGTATATGCAGATTGACTATAACCCGAATGACGGCTATGGCGGATAAGCTGGACATAATCATAGGGGAGGAGATATCAAGACTTGTCGAGGGATTGAACCTTGACAAATCATCCATGTCCGTAGGACTTGACAGTTCGCATCAGGACTATGTGGATACCAATGACCTGTACAATCCGCATCCGTTCTATTCCACCTATCATGGATATAAGGTAATTTCTGTATTGAGGAACAAATGGGACCACAATCCTCTTATATGGGCATTGAAGGGAAAGAAATGGCATTTCAATGATACACACAGGGATGTCATGTTCCTGCTGAGGAGACTTGTAGCCGTGACAAGGGAACTCCATGAGAGTTTCGACACTATCATAACGACACCGTCCTCTAGCAGCCTGAATAACCAGCTTCTGTCAATGGTCGAAAGGCTGATTCCACATAAGGCATCATACAGGAACTTCTTCAGGAAATATACGGCAATGGAGGTGTACAGGAACCTTGCACCTGAAGACAAGCTTATGCTGAGGGAGTATTTCATGAAGATGGAGAACCTGAACGACGGAATCTTCTCCTACAAGTATATACCGGCGGAATACAGGGACAGGATTGGAATGACAATGTCAGTCAACGACCTCGCACTCGCTGATGAGATAAACGGAAAGAACGTCCTGATACTTGATGATACCGTCACGACAGGAAAGACTATCTCAGACTCCGCAAAGGCACTGCTAGGCACGTTCACGCCAGAGAACATAACATTCTTCACAATAATGACGCCGGAGGCATGATGGAATCAAAAGGCCTAGTATTTATAAAGAAAGAAAAAAAGCAGATAGAATATGACTAAGAAACTTATAAGACTGACAGAAAGTGACCTTCACAGAATCGTGAAGGAGTCGGTAAATAAAGTTCTCACAGAACTTGATTGGAAGACCTATGCCAATGCCGCAAGAAAAGGATATTATAGACAATGGAAAGAACCAGAAAATAAATGGAAGAGATATCACAAGTTTAGACGTGCTGCTGAAGATGCATTTAATCGAGAACACGGAACAGATGATGTAAGAGGAAAAGTTGATATACGAGGAAGGTATGGGTCACTTGGTTCCTATAACCCAATGGGGGACGAAGGTTCATTATTGTTGACTACGATTGGAAAAAGTGGTACCAAATCAACACCGTGGAGCTATAAGGGTGTTTCATCTGCAATTATAAAACCAAGTTATGATGCGGAATCTCATGGAGTTGATTACGCCAAAGATAAACCAATTTTTAGAACTGGTGCAGATGTTTCTGATAATATGAGGGTAACGGCATATGGCTCACCTTGGAAGGATGTTTTAGATACTGACACACAAAATGATTTTGATGCAGCAGAAAACGAGTTTTCTGATTATGCAAAAGGCAATTATGAATACCAAAAGGGTAAAGGTTGGCAATTAAAGAAATAAAGCATAAGAGCAATCATAATAGTGGTTGCTCTTTCTTTATGCCACATTCCCAGCCTTATAGTAACTGTCGTGTCTGGCCTTCCACACCTTACACAGTCTAATCTTACTCTACTTTCTAACAAGTTCAATTGACTTATCAAACATGATGGGCGAACCTTCAAAAAGTTCGCCCATTTCTTATTTTACCTTAACAAGGATATAGTTCCCTTGGTTTTTATACGTCTATTTATGAAGGAAAAGAAAAAAAGCAGATAGTTTATGGCTAAGAACATAATTAGGCTGACAGAACAAGACCTTCATAAGATAGTACTTGAATCGATATATGCTGCCATGGATAAGTTAACTGAGGCTTCTTCCACTCAATATGCTGACAGGAACAGGTACATCAAGAAGTCACATATCAGGGCTGTCGAGAAGTTTGCCGAGGAGCTTCGTCAGTTTGCTGCCGAGACTGGTGAAGAAGAGCCGACGCTGTACGAGGACCAGTATACGTCATTCACACTTTCAAACCCGAGAGTTGAGGACGGATATCTAGTCTACAACTATGACGGCAGACTTGAAAGGGAAAACATGGTCAGGGAACAAGACGGTGAAATCTGGGAGGAGGAATACTTTGATTCAATCATGGCGTACGTCCGTTTCTGGAAGTCATGCCTGAGGAGAGCAAGGAGATACTGGGAGATGGATATCGATAGACTTGACGCTCTACAAGACCCTGAAAGCGGTGTCGTCGACGACGATGATGAGGATAATTTCTGAAAGGATTAGATGGACCTTTTAAAAGGATATAGTCCACTATTTATTAACAAAATAACGAAAATAATACGTATTATAATATGACTAAGAAACTGATAAGGTTAACTGAAAGCGACCTCCATAATATTGTGAATGAGTCAGTAAATAAGATTCTTAATGAGGCATATGGAACACCAGACAAAGGTACTCGAAACTCAATAAACAGTTATAGACATTTAGAAGATTGGACGCATCAAGACAGTGCTTTAAAAACAATATGGAGTCAACTTCTTGATACTCGTAATTCTGTAGATGAATGGGTAACATATACTAATAGTCCATTTTCAAATGATAAAAGCATATCAAGAAAGTATGCGGACATTCTTGTTAAACAAATAGATACAGCAATACGTACTTGTAAAATGATAATGAATAAACGAATTATGAATCAAGGTGAACAACCTGATGAGAACTACTTTAACAGATAAGTAAATGAAAGTGATTAAGCAGCAACCAACCCAGCTCTAACCTGAGACCACTTTCTAACAAGTCCAATTGACTTATCGAACATATGGGCGAACATTAAAAAGTTCGCCCATTTTCATTTTACGTCAACAGGTGGATAGTCCACTTAGTTTTTATAAAACTATTTATAGAGAAAGACAAAAAAAGCGTATAATAATATGAATAAGAAAATAATAAGGCTGACAGAAAGCGACCTTCACAGTATCGTGAAGGAGTCTGTGAAGAGAATACTGAAAGAAAATAGAAGAACAATAAAAGAAGGTGGGAATCTCTATGGCCATTATGATGACGGAACACCATTTACAAACTCTAAAGATACGTGGCGCGGTGTTCCTGGAACTACATTTATCTCACACGGAGAATGGTCTGACCCAGAAGTCTGGTATGATGGCGAAGAAATAAACAGTACCGAACTTGAAGATTATATGTGGGAAGAGTATAAATATGATTGCGAAGAACAAGGGAAAGAACCTTCAGAACAAGAATACGACAATCTTCCCATGGAATGGTTCCAAGATAAACTGGACGATTTCATGACTGGCAAATTTAGTGACCAATATTAATCAGCATCAGTCCGACTCTAATATAAGACCACTCATCAAACAATATGGGCGAACCTTCAAAAAGTTCGCCCATTTCTTATTTTGCCTTAACAAGGATATAGTTCCCTTAAAACTCTCTTAAAATCTGTTAACTATTTTAGGCAAATAATTGGTTTTAGTTAAACACTGTAAAAATCTTCAATAAAAAAGGCATTTTGCTTGTACTTGATTTTGGGAATAAGCATAAAGGACGTACCTTTGCAGTCGTTAAACATCAAAAACCATTTATAACATGTTTACTATTATTTATCTTCCAATTGCAATAGGTATATTATCAATCGAGTCATGGAATAATGGACTCACATATACCCTTAAGCGCGAGTGGCCAGTTTTCATTGGAACCTGGTTATGGGCCATTTCCATGGATTGCATTTGCTTCTTTGTATTAAACGTGCAGAAGTGACACGTTAGTTGAAATAGGATATGTTCCAAGAGTGTACTAGACTTACGACAGCACCTGAATTGTAGCGCACCATGCTGGCGCGTGAGTTGAAAGGGCTGAAGTATCAGAAATGGGCGAACATTCAATAGTTCGCCCATATTCATTTTTTATTAATAATCTGAAAGTCTCTTTCCAGATGGAGGTAGACCAGCAACTCTAAGAAGTTTATATCCCTTTTTCCCTGTCCTCTGTGAAACATATGATGCAACGGTTCCAGTCAACGTTACGTTGTCTCCAACTGAAAGTTGTGACAAGTCAAACTTTTCTCTGGTAACACCATAATATCCATATGCTTCAGCCACATTAGAAATATAATATTCGCAGTTATCCTTCACGTTTTTAACTATTAAGTAAGTTGGCGTCAACTTTATTATACTAAAGTTTTCCTTCTTATACCTTGTCCCATCTGCCGGATAATTAATTTCCTGCACTTGTTCTTCACTTGGCTGAGCAGTAGCTTCAATCAATTTAACATTATCCAACGACTTATATGTCGGATTATAAGAACCTTCTATTTGTATATTATCACCCCTTTTGAACGGAGGTTCTCCTCTGAATATGTTCCAGGATACCTCCTCATTATCTTTTGTTACAGCAATAGCCTTGTAATAATCCTTTCCATTTCTCGTTTGTTTTTTGTCCACACTCGTAATTTTAACATCAAATTGCTTAACACCATTAAATGGAGCTAATGGCTTAACAACGTTTCCAGCGTTTGAAGGGTCTTTGTCAGCTTTGTCCTTAAAGAACCTTGATATACAGTATGGAATGAAGTTAAGATAGCTGAACTTTCCTATTTGCTTTTTCTGTATAGCACCGCCACATATTAGAAGACCAATGTTCTTAATTTTCTCGTCAAACTCACTCCTTGGCTCTAGATTGAAGAAGAACTTTGCACCTTCTGACATAAAGGTATTTGCAAGTTCTTGTGCCTGCTTTCTTAACTCAAATAGTTCTGGATATTTTTCCTTAAGCCGTTCAAGCTTTATCCTATATAAATCTGCATCAAAATGCGTATTTCTAAAGCCACCTGTGCATTCAGCTCTAGCATTTCCGATAAGGCCTTCAAGTGTGATTGCATGAGTCATAGATGTCTTCATGTTGCAATATGGGCCATATTCAGCAATTGCCATACATCCTCTCATAATCATATTATTAAACTCAAAAGCATCTATACCTCTTAACGTTTCTCCAAGACTGGATGTGCTTGGTTCTCTAATCTTGTCAATTGGGAAGCCATACGGGTCATATATAACATATGGTTCTTCACCTAATTTAGACAATGCATTGAAAAGCGTTTGTATTTTATGCCCGACTTCAATGCCAAAATATTTTGCGGCACATTTGGAACCAAGCTTAAGAACCCTTCCTGTACTATCCTCAATGAAACAGTAATAGATGCCCCTTGATGCTTCTCTGTGACAGCCGTCACAAGTCATCCTCATTGAACTTTTTTTAAGCTCATTCCTTAACTCGTCATTTCCTTCAAACTCCTTTGACAATGAAACAATCATGCTCTCCTGCGTCTCTCCATCGACTTCAATTGACAACGGTACTATTGAACCAATATACCTGTATCCATCCATTTGGATAACTGGCGTTGATGGTTCAACAGAAAAATGAACAAGGTCTTCCATAACAACGACGTCATTAGAGTTTCCGTAGTCGTCTGTTTGGGTTTTCTTCACAGGACCTTGTACAGTTTTTATCGAAATGTTCAAATCTCCACCAGCGGAAATAGCCTTCCTCTTTAATTCCAATAATTTAGACTTAAAGTGTACTATCTCATCCTCATAATATGCAGGAATTTCAAACTCAAGGCCAGTTGACGGCTCTGTTGAAACAACACCAAAATAGTTATCTTCTGTAAGTAGCCTAATAGACTCGATAACCATTTGCTTAATGTCGTTTTCAGTAAGTCTTATAAGTTTTTTAAACATAATAGCCATTTTTTACTTAATAAATAAATATGGGAACTATATACCTGTTGACGCCAAATATATGGTTCCCATCTTTATTGCTCTCAATATTTCATTTTATTTCTTTATTACTGTTATGTAAAAGAATTTCCCTCTGACTTCTATATTACCTACCGGTGTAAATCCATTTGCTTTCAGCATATCCATTAGTTCACCACGTTGTGTCTCATCATAAGACTTTGAAGGTTCAGCAATATACATCAAGCCATCATAATTAAGCACCCTGTATGCTTCTTTGAAATAGTCTTCATAGTTACTTCCCCAAAGAGCAAGGGAGAATACTGCAATATCAATGCTTTCATCCTCAAGCGGCGTATGTGACATGTCACATGCAATCACACTATCATCTATTGCTATGTGGTCGAATGAATAAACCTTATTGTTCGGTATACAATCCTTCATAAGGTTTTCACCGCAGCCGAAATCAGCAACAACACGATTCTTGTTCTTAATCTTGGATGCAATATACTCATAAGGTATTTCAACCCAAGTCTTCATGCTTTCATGCCTTGCTTTATGATATTCAAACCATTCAGCAGGATTTTGTGAAAGCTCATCGTGCAGTCTTTTAGAATTGGTTATTTTACCCTTACGATTAAATTCACTAACCAATGATTTGTTGCGAATTATAATTTCTTCTTGAGTATTAACTTCTAAATTAATGGTAATGCCACTATCTTGACGAATAAAAATGTCATCAGAATTTATTCTTTCCTTCCAAACCTTTAAACTTTCTACAGACTTTCTATACAAAGTCTCAAGTGAAGGAAATTGAGTTTGTGGGATTACACCATCAATAACACAATCTGCCAATGTTTTTTTGTATTTTATCACATCGAAACGTTGTTTATCCCAACTCCATTCTTTTCCATCTGCATCGTGTACTATTACTTGTGGAATTATGATTCTAACTGTTGAGTTTTCGTCCATTCCTTGACGATAAATTCTTCCCTTTAATTGTTCGAAATCAGCATTTGTCCAAGGAAGGGTAATTAGAATCATAGTATCACAAACCTCCTGGAGTCTATCAACTCCAGTGTTAACTGGGCTAGATGCTATCATAATATCAGCATCACCGCTACGGAAACGTATTAATTCATCATCACGGCTATCTATATTATCTGAATATAATGATGTAGTAAATCCTTTACTTTCAACAAACCTCCGAATTGGCTGTATAAAATCTGTCGTGTAATGGGTATAAATCAATGTTCCTTTTTTCAAAAAAGATTCAATAGCGACTAACTTGTCTTCAACAAATAATTTTTCTGCTTCGATTGGTTTAATCCCTTTTAGCACATCTAAGTATTTATCACCGTTTATTCTTAAAGAATCGGTGTTATCGCTTGTAAGAATTTGTAACTCTTGGTCATATTTTGGAACAAAACGTAAACCATGTATTAAAAGCAGCTGGTGCAACTTCAAAGCATTTGACAAGGTTTTATTTGTCTTTATGTCGTCAAATTTATTATTAGTTAACAATGACAATAAAGACTTTGCCTCAGAAAGTTCATTTATAATTGGTGTTCCAGACATAACCATCCCGTACATTTCTTGATTATTCTCTCTTGACCAATTAATTAATTTAATGATTCTTTCTCTTCTTGTCGATTCTTTTGCTTCTTCTCCACGTCTTTTTGCTTTATGTACTTCATCAATAATAATAAAATCAACCTTACAATCGGCAATATGTTTCAATCGAGGCTCTTCATTGAGTTGAGAAAATCTACTATATGGAATAAGCACATAATTGTATTTACTCATATCAAACTCAATATCATCATATTTGCTGTCATCTATCATATAAATGCAAGTTCCTGTTGTTTCTGGAAATGCATTCAAAATGTCATTTGCCCACTGTTTCATAGTGCTATTCACGCCAACAACAATCGTTAGATGCGACTCAACCTCTCTTGATGCTATGATTGCAGACAATGTTTTGCCAGAACCCATTCCTGACCAATTGCCATACCAATGGTTTTTCTTAATTCTATAAACCATCAGTTTTTGCATAAGGTTTGGCTCAACAACTGTTCTGATGTTATTTTTCTTTATTCTATATTCAAAACCAATAGGTGATTTATATTCAATAACTTTCTCATATTCTTCAATGAAACGTCCAAATACAATCTTTAAAAATTTACCACAGTTTTCCATCTCTTGGTATATATCTTCAATGGTGATTATACCGTTAATGACTGATTCCCATAATTTTCTCGTTTTATTTGTAATAAGAACTTCAATTGCTTCACCATCGCTAATAGCATTTACTAAGGAATTATCGATAGTTTTCAAATTCCTCATCAAATGCAATTTTGCGAGCTTTTTGTCTTTATCATCTTCTTGGGAATCATTATCAATTAATTTACCATCTTTTGGCTCATTTACTTTTATTCCCTTCTCTACCCAATTAGTTGTTTCTTCATCTTCTTCTTTGTCTTCTGGGATTTCATCACTATCATATGTTGACTTTGTGATGTCTTCTCCTTTCTCAACAGCATCCTTAATGCCTTGTAGGGCGGTCTTTCTCTTATCTGAGAAAGGTTCCGTAGTCAATATACTTCTAGTACAACCATTATTAGGGAGAATTCCTTGATTAATGATTGTCAATAACTCGATTGAGTCCATTGCCAAAAGGTCACTATCCTCAATATTATTAATTAAATCGGTAAATATCTTGGAATTTACTGATATTGTACCGCTTGGTCTTCCGACACTTTTGCCTCTTATAATCATATTAATATAGCTCTTTACGATATTTGACAAACTTATTCTTTTTTATATTATAATCCCTAAATTCTGCATCAATATTATCTTTAGCGTATTCCCAAGATTCATCAGTGAAATTATTGCTTGATATGTTAAACGTACCTCCAATATACAAAGGCATACCAACAAATGATGATATGTTGTGGTTTTTCATTATACAATCGCCTTCTATGTATAAGGGCATATATTCAAATTTTTCTAGTGGTGGTGTATAGCCACCATAACGGCAGCGATGACATTCGAAATTTCCGTTCACATACATTGGACAACAAAGTAATGTACATTTAGTTTCATAAAATGATATACTAAAATCACCATTTATTTTTCTGAATTTTATAAATGAAGGTAATGGATGACTACTACTAACAGACAGGCAAAATTGGTCAGTCAAACAATCAATGCTTAAATCTTTATTTATGAAAAATGATGGGCGTTTTTGGTTTATTTCATTTTTACCATAACTACCATATATTAGGCCATTTTCCCTCTCCCCTAAAAGCCAATCGGCAATCAAATCTATCATATTAAAATCTCCAAAATGAGAAAGTTTCAAAGAATTGTGAATGTAGATTTGTGTTTCTTCTTCTGGAAATCTATTATGAAAATTATCGCTACTTTTGTACAAACTATATTCAGCATAATCAGTCAGTTTAATTATAAACTGATTGTCTTGTGAAATACTATTATAAAGCTCTTTAGTATCACAAATTGCACAAATGGGATGTTTTATATCACACTCAAAGTAACTCTGGTTATTCTTAGTGAAGAAGAACCCATTTTTAGGTACTTTTGCAACCACTTCTCCATAATTAACAGTATATGTTCTATGATAACAATTAGCATTAATATTTGCGATAAAAATTACATCACCATTATGAACATAATCACCATTTTTTGCAATCCAATTAACATTTAATAAAGGAATTCTATCACCCTTATCAATCATTTCTTGCAAAAAATCACTTTTGCTAAAAAGCCTTAAATCGCTAGCATTAAACCAAATTAAATCGTTCATATTTTTTTTTTATTTGATGGTGCAAAGGTACATAAAAAATCTAAACCACTAAAATATTTTTTCTTAAAAATGTTTAATATAACTTTTTACGATATTTAATAAATTTGTTTTTAGAAATATTGTAATCACCAATTTCAGCATTTATGTGCTCTTTTGCATAATCCCAAGCATTATCATCAAGTATATTATCAGATATATCAAAAATTCCACCTATGAAAATTGGCATACCTATAAAAGAAGAAACATTTTCATGTTTACATATAAAATCTCCAAACACCCTATTAGGGCATCCTTCAAAACTATTCACTTTCTCCTCTCTTTTTGATGTAATGGTAAAGCTACTCACTATTGCTTCTCCAAACTTTATATACTCTGGTATTCTTTTGCCTGGCACTGATATAAGCACCCCTTTATTTGGGTTGTTAAGTCCTTGCCAAGCAAATTCATACCCAGGCTCAATATCAATAGTATAATCTTCGCCAATAAAAAATGTGTAATATATAGTTAGCTTCACATTAGCAATGATAAATTTTGCAATTTTGTCAATCAGTTCTTTATCTTTGCACAAATGATGAACAGATATATATTTAAGTTGTTGGTATATTGGATAAATTGTGTAATCTTTCCTATTGTGTGTTTTAAAACCATACTTTTCTATCCTACAAATTGGGCAAACAATAGCATCTTCTATAAATTCGTTTGGGTATGCTTCAAATGTTAAATTATGTTTTTTACATTTAACGTCAATTCGTCCGTTTGGCGTTAATAATACTGTGTTGCTAAAATCATACAAATTCCCAAAGATTGCTGTTGCTTTTTTTAAAAATACACTTGTTAAACTTTTTCTTTTTATTTTTATATCACACTCTCTAATACTTAATTTTTGGCATCCACTATTTTCCTTTATTTCTTTTTCATTGATATCTTGAAATAAATTAGAATCAGCATAAAACCAGTTTCCTATTTTTGGCAAATAATCGAAGCTGGAAAGTTCATTTTCTGAACAGTCCAAACTACCATTGATTTCACTTTGTATGCCTTTTAATGATTTTATTTTGTTTCTTCTACATAGTATACTACCTTTTCTGACAACAGGGCAATTCTCAAGAGAAGTTAATAA
>Ga0310691_10007897_pt1 | contig 11021 bp, 6 predicted proteins | sample 176DNAGHGlowgp2_FD_203887 | JGI IMG/M metagenome (GOLD analysis project Ga0310691, IMG submission 203887) | Sheep rumen microbial communities from Palmerston North, Manawatu-Wanganui, New Zealand - 1766 DNA GHGlow gp2 (v2) (version 2) | ecosystem: Host-associated > Mammals > Digestive system >... | reverse complement strand
CTCGGCGCCTGGGTGGAGTGGACGGGAGCCGCGGCCGGATCGGAATCCGGCGCCGCGACCCGGGGCGGAAGCCCCGCGGCGCGCGGATGCTGCGGCTCCCTTTTTTAACCGGAAGGGGAAGAAAAATGAAGGGAAAGCTGGCGGTGATCAAGGCCGCGGTCCGTCAGGGGGAGAACGCCGGGACCCGACCGCTGCCCAGGCATGTGGCGGTGATCATGGACGGGAACGGCCGCTGGGCGAAGCAGCACCACTTCTCCGTTTCCCGCGGGCACCGGCAGGGAACCGAAACGCTGCGCGAAATCATCCGGCATACCGACGATCTGGGGATCAGTACCCTGAGCCTGTACGCGTTCTCGACGGAGAACTGGAGCCGCCCGCCGGAGGAGGTCAGCGCGCTGATGCAGCTGATTCTGGACTTCTTTGCCTCCGAGATTGACGAGCTGGACGAAAAGAACGTCCGGATTACGATTCTGGGGGACAAGAGCGCGCTGCCGGAAATCCAGCGGCGGACGCTGCTGGAGGCGGAGCATCGGACGGCGGACAATACAGGGCTTCGACTGAACATCGCCATCAATTACGGGGGCCGCGCCGAGCTGGTGAAAGCGGCCCGGGAGCTGGCCGGACTGGCGCGCGACGGAAAGCTGAACCCGGAGGACATTACCGAGGAAACGATCTCGGAGCATCTGTATACCGCGGGTCAGCCGGACGTGGATCTGCTGATCCGTACGAGCGGGGAAATGCGGCTGAGCAATTTTATGCTGTATCAGAACGCGTATGCCGAGTTCCTGTTTCCAGAGACGCTGTGGCCGGACTTCAGCGTCGCGGATTATGACCGCGCGCTGGAGGCTTACCGGAGGCGGGAGCGCCGCTTTGGGGGCCGCGAGGAAGAGGTTTTGCCGGAATGAAACAGAGATTTGTAACGGGAGTTCTGCTGGCGCTGCTGCTGACGGTTCTTTTATGCCTGCCGGGGTGGTGCTTTGCGCTGGCCGCGCTGATCGCGGTGGGCCTTATGGTGTGGGAGGATTATCACGCGCTTCGGACCGCGGGGCATGAAACGGTCAGCTGGCCGGCCTGGGTTGTGCTGGTCAGCTCCATTCCCCTGACGGCGCTGCTGGGTCAGAAGGTGATGATCCCGCTGATCTGCTGTGCGCTGCTGATCATGGCGGTCGTCATTATGCGGCGGCCCAACCCGAATCTGATTGATCTGAACATGAGCGCCATGCCGGTGCTGACGGTGGTGCTGCCGGGCCTGTGCCTGGTTTCCCTGAGCCTGGCGGATCAGAAGGCGGTGGAAGTTTTTCTGCTCCTGCTGACCTTTACGGTTCCGCTGGTGGGCGATATTCTGGCGCTCTACACCGGACGGGCGATCGGAGGGAAAAAGCTCTGCCCGCAGGTCAGCCCGAACAAAACGATTGCCGGTTCCATCGGCGGGATGGCGGGCAGCGTGCTGGCCGCGATGCTGCTCTGCCTGATCGCGAAGCTGACCTGCAACGAGCCGACGCTGGCGAAGCTCCCGGTCTGGTGGCAGTATCTCGTACTCGGCGTGCTTGGCGGCGTGTTCGGACAGATCGGGGACCTGTTTGCGTCCCTGGTGAAGCGTCACTGCGGAATCAAGGATTTTTCCAACCTGTTTCCGGGGCACGGCGGCATGCTGGACCGGCTGGACAGCGTTCTGTTTATGGCGGTGCTGATGTACTGCTTCCGCCTGTTTACCGCCTGAGGCAGGGAATAAAAAAGGAGCGGCATGAAAAAAATCGCGATTTTGGGATCCACCGGCTCCATCGGAACCCAGGCGCTGGATTTGTGCGCCAGACACCCGGACCGGTGGAAGGTTACCGCTTTGACGGCGCGGGGCAGCCGGGAAAAGCTGTTTGAGCAGGTCCGGCGGTTCCGGCCGGAACTGGCCGGCCTGACGGAGGGGATCCGCCCCGAGGAGGTGCCGGAGGATCTGCGGTTCTGCCGGTGGGTCAGCGGCAGGGAAGCCCTGCGGGCGGCCGCGGCGGAGTCGGATGCCGATCAGGTGCTGGTTTCCATCGTCGGCATTGCCGGGCTGCAGAGCGTGATGGACGCCCTTTCGGCCGGGCGGCAGGTGCTGCTGGCCAACAAGGAAGCGCTGGTGACCGGCGGGCATCTGGTGACGGATCTGGCCCGAAAAAAAGGAAAGCCCCTTCTGCCGGTGGACAGCGAGCACAGCGCGATTTTTCAGTGCCTGCAGGCTGCGGGTCCGAACCGGCCCGTCCGGATCCTGCTGACCGCGTCGGGCGGCCCCTTCCGCACATGGGAGAAGGACCGGATCCGCACGGCGACCCGGGAGCAGGCGCTGCGCCATCCCAACTGGTCCATGGGCGCGAAGATTACGGTGGATTCCGCCAGCATGTTTAACAAGGGCCTGGAAATTATGGAAGCCCGGTGGCTGTTTGACCTGCCGGAGGATCGGATCACCGTGGTCGTGCATCCGGAGAGCATTGTTCATTCCGCGGTTTCCTTTGAGGACGGGGCGGTGCTGGCGCAGCTGGGCGTTCCGGACATGCGGGTGCCCATCGGCTATGCCATGGCGTACCCCGAGCGGGTGACCACCGGCGTGCCGGAGCCGGATCTGTTTTCCCTGGGCCGGCTGACCTTTGAGCCGCCGGACGAGGATAAATTTCCGGCGCTGCGGCTGGCGCGGGAAGCGCTGCGGGCCGGAGGCGCCGCCTGCACCGTGCTCAACGGAGCGAACGAGGAAGCGGTTGCGCTCTTTCTGCGCGGCGAGATCCCCTTCGGAGGAATTTATGACCGGGTGGAACGGGCCCTGGACCGGCTGGCCGGGCTGCCGGCGAACGGTCTGGAGGAGATCTTTGACGCGGACCGGCGGGCGCGGGAGGATGTCCGGCGCTGAACCGCGCCGGGAAAAACGGGAAATCTGTGAACCAGAGGCGATGATATGTCCGTAACGGGTATTCTGCTGGCGATTGTGCTGCTGGCGATTCTGATTGTCATTCACGAGATGGGTCATTTCTTCGCGGCGCGGGCCATGAAAATTGACGTGCGCGAGTTTGCCGTGGGCTTCGGACCGAAGCTGTTCGGCTGGAAAAGCCGCAAATACGAAACGACCTTCGCGATCCGGCTGATTCCCCTGGGAGGCTACTGCGCCTTCTACGGGGAGGATGAGCCGGGGGAGATCGACCGGACGGACCCGAGAATTTTCGGCAATCATTCCGTCTGGCGCCGCTTTCTGGTGATTCTGATGGGCCCGATGATGAATTTCGTTCTGGCCTTCGTCGTCGCGGTCGGCTATTACTGGATCGGCGGCATCCCGGATGCAACATGGGTGGATCCCTATATCACCGGGGTCAGCGCCTCCGAGCCGGCCTATGCCGCCGGACTGCAGGCCCGTGACGTGATCACGGAAATCAACGGAATCAATATGCTGGACGGCTCTTCCCAGACGCTGCTGGATACGCTCGGCGGCTGGAAGGAGGGCGATCCGGCGCTGGAGCTGACGGTCCGGCGCGGGGAGGAGACGCTGCACCTGCAGGTCACGCCCGCCTGGAACGTCGAGGAGCAGCGGATGATGATCGGCGTTACGATCGGCGGACGGTACCGGATGAATCAAACGGATTTTGCCGGCGCGGTCCGGGAAGGCTGGGACGTGTGCGTCTACGCCTCCGGAGAAATTCTGCGGACGCTGAAGGAGCTGTTTACCAACCGGGAAGTGTTTGAGCAGGTTTCCGGTCCGGTGGGGATCATTTCGATCGTTTCCAACGAGGTAGGCGACCGGGGGCTGGAGGCTTTCATCGAGCTTCTGATTACCATATCGATCAACCTGGGGCTGTTCAATCTGCTGCCGATTCCCGGACTCGACGGCAGCCGGCTGATCTTCGGCGTGATCGAGGCGATCCGGAAAAAGCCGATCAAGCCCGAGCGGGAGGCGATGGTCAACCTGATCGGCATGGGCGTGCTGTTCGCCTTCATGATCTTTGTGACCTTCCGCGACGTGACAAATCTGCTGAAATAAGCCTCGGCCGTTTCCCGGGCGGGAAACGGCCGACACCTGTCTTATTCGGAGCAAACAGGAGGATCCATCATGACCAGAACCGTTTCGATCGGTCCGCTGCGCCTGGGGGGCGGGAACCCTGTACTGATTCAGAGCATGACCAATACCGACACGCGGGATACGGAAAAAACGCTGGAGCAGATTCGGGCGCTGGCGGCGGCCGGGTGTGACCTGGTGCGGGTGAGCGTTTACGACGAGGCCTGCGCGGAAGCGGTCCGGACGCTGGTGGACGGCAGTCCGGTGCCGCTGGTGGCAGACATTCACTTTGATCACCGCCTGGCCATACGCGCCGCGGAGAACGGCATCGCGAAGCTGCGCATCAATCCCGGCAATATCGGCGGGGAGGCACGCGTACGGGAGCTGGCGGACTGCGCGAAGGCGCATCATATTCCGATCCGGATCGGCGTCAACAGCGGTTCGGCGGAAAAGGAGCTGCTGGATAAATACGGCGGGCCAACCGCGGAGTGCCTGGTGGAAAGCGCGCTGAACCATGCGGCAATGCTGGAGAAGGCGGGCTTTGAGGATATTGTGCTGAGCATGAAGAGCAGCGACGTCCGTCTGACGGTGGAGGCCTACCGGCTGGCTCACCGCCGCTGCGACTACCCGCTGCATGTGGGCGTGACGGAGGCGGGGCTGCCCGGCCAGGGAACCGTCAAGAGCGCGATCGGGATCGGCGCGCTGCTGCTGGACGGGATCGGGGATACGATCCGCGTCAGCCTCAGCGGGGATCCGGTGCCTGAGGCCAAAGCCGCCTGGGATATTCTGCGGGCGCTGGATCTGAGAAGCCGGGGCGTCCAGCTGATCGCCTGCCCGACCTGCGGAAGGACGGTGATTCCCGTTGCGCGGATCGCGGAGCGGGTGGAACGGGAGCTCGCGGATCTGGAGGTGCCGCTGAAGGTGGCGGTCATGGGCTGCGTGGTGAACGGCATCGGCGAGGGTCGGGAGGCCGACGTGGGCATTGCCGGCGGAAGAAACGGAGGCGCCCTGTTTGTCAAAGGGGAGGAGCCCCGCCGGGTGGAAGGCGACCTGGCGGAGATTCTGATCCGGAAGGCGCGGGAAATTGCCGCCCGGAAGCGGGATTCCGCGGGATCGGCGGAAGGGAAGGAAAGCGGAGACTGACATGGAATACCAGGATCTGATGGCGCGGATCGCGCGGGAAATTCCTGATCTGGCGGACAAGCTGTCGGTTCAGCGGGTGACCTATGTCAAATCTCAGAAAAAAACCTATATCACGTTTGAAAGCAGCACGCTGGCCCGGGAAGCCCAGTTCCTGAAGCTGGAGCGGATTCTGCGGGACATGATGCCGGGGCGGGCCCTGGCGGTGCGGGTGGTTTCCCCGTCCCTGCGCGAGCGCTTTCTGGAGGATGTAAAGGCCTACCGTGACGTGCTGCTGGACTTTTTGCGCCGGAATTATCCGGGCAGCCGTCCCTGGCTGGAGAAGCTGGACTGGGTATGCGGCGGAAACCGGATCACGCTGACCTGTCCGGACGAAATCGCCATGCACTACCTGGCCTCGCAGAATGTGGCGGGGCGGCTGAGCACGGCGATTCAGGATATCTTTGACGCGCGGGTGACGGTGGAGCTGACCGTGGCCGGGGACCGGGAAGCGCGGATTGCGCGGATGCGTGAGGAACGCGAGGCGGATCAGCGCGCCGTGACCATGGCGGAGATGAACGCCCGGTACGGAACCGGGGAGAGCGTGAAAACGGAGACGGCGCCCCGGAAGGCCGCCGGAGAGCGGAAGAAAAAGGAAAAGGCTCCGGTGCCGGACAGCGAACGTCAGGAAAGCGCGCCCGAGGCGCCGAAGAGGCTCGAGGTGGGCGTGCCGATGCCCGAAATGTCCGCGCAGTCGGCGGGGAAGCCGATTCTGGGCCGCGCGATTCCGGACAAACCGGTGGAAATCCGGACCCTGAGCAGCGACAGCGGCCTGGTGACGGTTCAGGGCGATCTGTTTATGCTGGAAACCAAGGAGCTCAAGGGCGGCGAGCTGCTGCTGGTTACCTTTGCCGTAACCGACTACACCTCGTCCGTTCTCTGCAAGTGCTTCTTCCGCTACCGTCCCCGCTTTGCCCGCAAGGCGGAGGGGGAGCAGCCGCCGGTGTCGGAGGAGGAAAAGCGCGCCGTATGGGAAAAGGTGGACCGCCTGCGGGAAGGAATGAACCTGAAGGTGCGCGGCGAGTGCCTCTATGATCAGTTCGCCCGGGAGATGAGCATTTCCGTACGGGATCTGGTCGAGATGGAAAAGGAAGAGCGGATGGACCTGTCGGAGGAGAAACGGGTCGAGCTGCATCTGCATACCAATATGTCCACCATGGATGCCCTGACGCCGGTGGGAGATCTGATCAGCCGGGCCGCGCGGTGGGGGCATCCCGCCATCGCCGTGACGGATCACGGCGTGCTTCAGTCCTTTCCCGCGGCCTTTCAGGCGGCGAAAAAGAATAAGATCAAGCTGATTCCCGGCTGCGAGGGGTACCTGATCGATGAACGGGAAATCATCGAACGGGCGGACGACCGGCCCTTTGACGGCCCCATCGTCGTGCTGGATTTTGAAAGCACGGGGCTGAATACGGCCACGGCGCGGATCATCGAAATCGGGGCCGTGAGGCTGGAAAACGGGACGGTCACCGCGGAGTTTGAAGAGCTCATCGACCCCGGGGAGCCGCTGCCGCCGAAAATAACGGAAATCACCCATATTACGGACAGCATGCTGAGCGGGAAGCCGCGGGCGGCGGAAATGCTGCCGAAGCTGATGGAATTCATCGGGGACTGCCCGATCGCGGCCCATAACAGCCGCTTTGACGGCGCGCTGCTTCACAGTGAGCTTCGGCGGCTGGGCATGGATTATGACAATCCGGTCATGGATACGCTGACCTATGCGCGGAAGCTTTATCCCCAGCTTAAATCCTTCCGGCTGAGCGCGCTGTGCAAGCATCTGCACGTGAGCCTGAAGAACGCGCATCGGGCCGTGCATGACGCGACGGCCACCGCCTGGTGCCTGCAGCGGATGCTGGAGGAGACCAGGGAGCGGTTTCCCGGCATAAGGACCTGTCTGGATCTGAACCGGGAACTGCGGGGCGGCGCCATCGGCGAAAGCTGGCATATCATTCTGCTGGCCCGGAACCGGACGGGGCTCGTGAACCTGAACCGGCTGGTCTCCATCAGCCACCTGGAGTATTTCCGGCGGCAGCCCCATATGCCGCGTTTCCTGATCGAACAGTATCGGGAGGGCCTGATCCTCGGCAGCGCCTGCGAAGCCGGGGAGCTCTTCCGGGCGGTGCTGGCCGGGGAAAAGCCGGAGAAGCTCCGGGAAATCGCTTCCTTCTATGATTATCTGGAGATCCAGCCGACGGGCAACAACGCGTTTCTGCTGCGGGAAGGCTACGTGAAGGATGAGGAGGCGCTGCGGGAGCTGAACCGGGTGATCGTCCGCCTGGGCGAGGAAACGGGCCGGCCTGTCGTTGCCACGGGAGATGTGCATTTCCTGGATCCGAAGGACGCGATCGGCCGGGCGGTGATTCAGGCGGGGATGGGCTACGGGGACGCGGATCATCAGCCGCCGCTGTATTTCAAAACGACGGACGAGATGCTGGCTGAATTCGCCTATCTGGGGCCGGAAAAGGCCCGGGAGGTCGTCATCGATAACCCGCGCAAAATTGCGGAAAGCGTGGAGAATATCAGCCTGTTTCCGAAGCATCCCCGGGGGGAGGATACCTTCCAGCCCTTCTGGGATGACGCGGAGGACAATATTCAGCGCATGACCTGGGACACCGCCGAGGAGATGTACGGCTCGCCCCTTCCTTCCATTGTGGAGGACCGGCTGACGAAGGAGCTGAAGTCCATCGTCGGCTACGGATACTGCACCCTGTACAATATTGCCGAGAAGCTGGTTTCCAAATCCCTGGAGGACGGATATCTTGTGGGCAGCCGGGGAAGCGTGGGCAGCAGCCTGGTCGCGCGGATGTGCGGGATCACCGAGGTGAACGCGCTTCCGCCCCATTACCGCTGCGTTCACTGCAGGAAGGGCTTTTTCGACGTGGACCGGAGCCGGTATCACGTGGGCGTCGATCTGCCGGACAGGGACTGTCCGGACTGCGGGCGTCCGCTGACCAAGGACGGCTTCGATATTCCCTTTGAGGTGTTCCTCGGCTTTGAAGGGGACAAGGTGCCGGATATCGATCTGAATTTCTCCGGAGAATATCAGAATAAGGCGCATCACTATGTCGAGGAGCTGTTTGGCCACGACCACGTGTTCCGGGCGGGCACGATTTCCGGTCTGGCGGATAAGACGGCCTACGGCTACGCGCTCAAGTATCTGGAGGAGCGCGGCATCCAGGCCGGGAACGCCGAGAAAATGCGCCTGGCGTCGGAATGCACCGGCGTCAAGCGGACGACGGGCCAGCATCCCGGCGGCATGGTGGTTGTGCCGAAGGAATACGAAATCTATGAGTTTACCGCCGTGCAGCATCCGGCGGATGATCTGGAAAGCGATTTTACCACGACGCATTTCGATTTCAACTCGATGCATGACATCCTCGTCAAGCTGGACTGCCTGGGCCACGACGACCCGACGATGATGCACGAGCTGGAGGCGCTGACGGGCATCAATTTCAGGGACGTGCCGCTGGACGATCCCGGCGTCCGGAGCCTGTTTACCTCTCCGGCCGCCCTGGGGGTGACGGAGGAGGACATCCTCTGCAACACGGGAACCTACGGCGTGCCGGAATTCGGAACCTCCTTCGTCCGCGGCATGCTGCAGGAAACGCGGCCGTCCACGATGGAGGAGCTGCTGCGCATTTCCGGCCTGAGCCACGGAACGGACGTCTGGCTGGGCAACGCGCAGGAGATTATCGCCAGCGGCACCGCGACGCTGAGCGAGTGCGTCTGCTGCCGGGACGATATCATGAACTACCTGATGAATCAGGGCGTGGAGCCCAAGCTGGCGTTCACGACCATGGAGAGCGTACGGAAGGGGCGGGGACTCAAGCCGGAGATGGAGCAGGCGATGATCGCGGCCGGTGTACCGGACTGGTTCATGGACAGCTGCCGGAAGATCAAATACATGTTCCCCAAGGGTCACGCGGTGGCGTATGTGACGATGAGCCTGCGGGTGGCGTGGTTTAAGCTGCATGAGCCGCTGGCTTACTACTGCGCTTACTTTACCGTACGGGGGGACGGCTTTGATTCCGCGACGATGATCCTGTCCCCGGATACCTGCAGGGCGCGGCTGAAGGAGATCCGGGATATGGAAAAGCCCTCCGCGAAGGATAAGGAAACCGCCACCTGCCTGGAGCTGGTGCTGGAAATGAACATGCGGGGGATCCGGTTCCTGCCGGTGGATCTCTACCGAAGCGAGGTAAACCGCTTCGTCATTGAGGACGGCAACATCCGCTGTCCCTTCACCAGCCTGTCCGGCCTCGGGGAGAGCGCGGCGGTCCCCATTGTGCAGGCCCGGCAGGAGGGCCCGTTCCTGTCCGTGGAGGACCTGCGGCAGCGCGGGAAGGTCGGAACCGGAACCATCGACCTGCTGCGTTCCCAGGGCGTGCTGGACGGAATGAGTGAAACCAGTCAGATGAGCATGTTCGGATAAAGCCGGTTATGTTTTTTCACGGGATCAGGCAGGGTTTTTCCCTTCGGCGCAGAATATGTTTGTTTATCCCTTTTGAAAAGGATGTGAGAGCGGCGTGCGGCGGACCATGAACTGGAAGGGATTCCTGATGATTCTGGCGGTGATGGTCATCGTCTCCGGCACTCTGCTGCTGATTCTGAACAACCAGCTCCGTTCCCGTGAGGAGGAGGCGGCCGGCCGCCGCGCCGCCCTGAGCCGTCTGGAAGAGGAGAACCGGGATCTGAAAGCCCATCTGGAGCTGATCGGAACGGAGGATTATATTGTCTCCAGCGCAATGACGAATTATGCCTACATGAACAAAAACGATCTTCGTTTTGAATTCACCAATCCGGAGGCACTGTATGCCTACACCGAAGAGGAAATGCGGATTATGTTGGATGAGATGGCGGACTGAGAGAAGGTCCGTCTTTCTTTTTTCGGCGGAACGCGGCAGGGAGGGCGCACGGAGATGAAAGCGGCGGTCATCGGAATCGGATCCAATTCAGTCCGGATGCTGCTGGCCCGGATCGGGAACAGGAAGCTGGAGCGGCTGGCCCGGGACCGGGAGGGAACGCGGCTGTTTGCCGGGCTGGACGAGAACGGCAATCTGACGGAAGAAAGCATGCTGAAAACGGCGGAGGCGGTCAGCCGCATGGCGAAGCGCGCCCGGGAGGAGGGCTGCGAGCGCCTGAATATTTTTGCCACGAGCGCGTCCCGCGACGCGCGCAACGGCAGGGTTTTTCTGAATCTGATTCTTGAAAAAACCGGCGTGGAGCCGGAGATTATCACCGGGGAAGAGGAAGCGGTACTCAGCTTTTGGGGGGCGACGGATCTGGCCCCCGACGGACGGCGCCGGGGTCTGATCGACATCGGCGGCGGCAGCACCGAGCTGGTGATCGGCCGGGAAAAGGAGATTGAGTTTGCGGTTTCCTGCCAGATGGGGGCGGTTCGGCTGTTCCGTCAGTTTCCGATCGAAAAGGAGGCGGATCTGGAGCGGGTGGAGCGTGCAGCCCGGGAGATTCTCTGCGACCGGTGGGAGGCGGGCCTGACCGTCCCGGAGCTGTGGATCGGTACCGGGGGAACCTTTACCGTCCTGGCCTCCATGGTCAACGGCACCGCCTGGAACGACCGGAGGTGCACCCATGGGACCCGCGTCTCCCGGGAGGCCGCCCGGGAAACCGCCCGGCACCTGTCCGGCATGACGATGGCTCAGCGCCTGGAGCTGCCGTGCCTTCAGCCGCAGCGGGCGGATATTGTGGTTCACGGCATCTGCATTCTGCTGGCGATCATGGACCGGCTTGGGATTGCGGAGGTTCTGGTCAGCGAGCATGGGAATCTGGACGGGTATCTGAAAAGAAGCGCCGGGGCGTTGTCGGCCTC
>Ga0310691_10007894_pt1 | contig 11024 bp, 3 predicted proteins | sample 176DNAGHGlowgp2_FD_203887 | JGI IMG/M metagenome (GOLD analysis project Ga0310691, IMG submission 203887) | Sheep rumen microbial communities from Palmerston North, Manawatu-Wanganui, New Zealand - 1766 DNA GHGlow gp2 (v2) (version 2) | ecosystem: Host-associated > Mammals > Digestive system >... | reverse complement strand
GGGGTTCTTGAACAGCGTCTTGTCCTTCTGGTTCCATCCGTTGCCCTGTATGAGCACGTCGTAGAGTGCCGTCATGTTGCCCGACTCCTCCACCGTCGTCTCCCATCGCAGTGGGTTGCGCAGGGTGTTGGGCGAGGTGTAGGTATAGGTGTAGCGCATCTTCGGGATGAAGTAGTCGTCCATGGTGGCGGTGAGGTACGGGCTTTGCATCATCAGCTCATCGAAGCTCTCGGTGCGACTGTTCATGAACTGATACTTCAGCACCAGCGGCGACAGCTCGTGCTTGCTCGACACCGATGGCTGCCAGCGGTAGGTCCACTCACCGCTGACGATGTGCATCTTATAGTATTGTGGCCGCTGCACAATGTCGGTCGACACCTTTGCCAGGGTCGAGGGGGGGGCATAGAACCGGCGGCGACGGCGGCGCGGACGGTTGACCGTCAGGCTGTCCGCTGTCGTGCCCGTGCCAGCTGACAGGCTCCCGCTGCGGTTGCTCCTCCTGAAGTGTGGGAAGAGTATGCGTGGGAACTCGATGCTGGCGTCGGCACCATACTGGTAGCTGTTCATGTCGCTGCCCTTGCTCGATGTCTCCCACTCGTAGCTGCCGTGCAGGTTGATGTCCAGGCGCTCGCCCCCCCTGAAGGCGTTGCGGCGTGTCAGACCCACCTTCAGCTCCGGGCCCAGTCGACCGATGGTGCGGTTGACGAAGTTGGTCTCGATATAGAAGTCGTATGGCTTGTCGAAGACGCAGTCGATGAGGAGGTCGAGGGCCCCAGCCCCCCCTGTCCCCTGAGCCCCCCCTGTCCCCCCCTGGGGGTGGAAGGCCCCCCCTGTCCCCCCCTGGGGGGGGTAACTGGCGGTGCTGTCGGGGTTGGTCACCCCCCCCAGGGGGGGGCGGGAGGGGCTGGGGTTGGTCTCCCCCCCCAGGGGGGGCTGGGGGGGGCTAAACTGGAAGTCGACGGTGCTGAAGACCCCCGTGGCGTTCACCTTCTGCATGGACTCCTGATAGGCGTCGTAGCTGAAGAGCTGACGGGGCCGCAGCTTCAGTCCCTGCAGAATGACACCCGGTCGGATGGGCGGCCGCTTGCCGCTGTAGAGCACCTTCAGGAAGCGTCGTCCGGCCACGCTGTCGGTACGGTCCATGCGTGAGCGGCGCAGTCGGACGCTGGTGCTGCCGATGGTCCAGGGCTTCAGCGCCTGCTCGGGCAGCGAGTCGGCCAGCTGCAGTCTGAGCGTCACATCGTAGGGACCCACCTCGCGTCCCTCTGAGGCACTGGCCTTGCCAATGGTGTCGGCCAGGAACGAGGCATACGATGGCTGGTAATAGTAGTAGCCATTGTTGCGGAACAGCTGACTCAGTCGTGTGCGCTCGCCCTCCAGGTTCTGCACGCTGAAGGGGGCTTGTGGCAGCAGCAGACTCTCCGTCCGCGTTGAGTCGATGAGGTGCTGCATGGCGGGTGGGAATCCGACGTACACCAGCGTGTCGACACGAAACAGCGTGTCCATGTTCACCGTATAGGCAATCTTCGCCTTCCGCGGGTTCTTTTGCGTCACCTCCTTGTAGCTGACATCGCCGTGCAGATAGCCGTGGGTGCGCAGCACCTGTCGGGCCACCTGTGCCCGCAGCGCAGGGTTCACCTGGCTCATCAGCACGGGTGGCTTGCCAAAGGTGGCTCCCAGCCAGCGGATGCTCTTTGACTTTGTGTCCTGTGCCGCGTTCCATATCCACAGGGCATAGGGTAGGGTGCGGTGGTAGCTGCTGCCGAAGAGGGCCCCGTTGGGTGCCGTGGCCAGCGCCGCCTCAATCTCCTCTTTGGTCTCGTCGGCATGCACATCGTGCTCGTAGCTGGCATAGGCTATCTTCTCTAATCCCACGAACAGCTGGTCGTCGTCAGGGATATGGCGGGTGGTGGAGCAAGAGCAGAGACACAGCAGGAAGCCCACCCCCAACAGCCCACCCCTGACCCCTCCCCAAGGGAGGGGGAAGCCCACCCCCAGCCCCTCCCCAAGGGAGGGGAGAGACCTACCCCCTAACCCCTCCCCAAGGGAGGGGAGTTTGGTTAGTTTTGCTATGGAGGAGAGGTGGCGTAAGAGCTTATTGAATACTGTCATGCTTGAAACGAGCTTATTGGATACTGTTATGCTTGAAGGAGCTTACTGGATATTGTTATGCTTGAAAGAGCTTACTGGATACTGTCATGCTTGATAGAGTCACTGCGTAACACCTGAGGGAAGTAACTATCTGACCTCCCCTCCCTTGGGGAGGGGGCAGGGGGTAGGTTCCTCCCCTCCCTTTGGGAGGGGTCGGGGGTGGGTTTCTTTCTAAAGATGTCGGTGAGCCTGTCGAGCTTTCGCTTCCACAGATAGCCAGCGCCATATTCGCCGGTGTAGCCCTCCAGCCAGTCGTAGACGTTCTGCTTGTAGAACAGCTTCACATACTGGTTGCCGGTGGGCGACAGCCGATACTCCATGGTGACATTGTCGAAGAACGACTGCTGCTGTCCCTCCATCTCCGCTCCCGTCGACACCTTGCCGCCCAGCTGGACGCTGAGACGGTTGTTCCAGAAACGCTTGGCAAAGCTGAAGCTGTAGTCGGTGTGGGTCTCTCCCGTGGCGGTGGTGGTGTTGTCCAGTCCCACCTGCAGGTCAATGGTCTTTAGTGCCCCGGCGGTGATGTTGTTAATCTCACTCTGCAGGAACGAGCTCAGCGCCGTGTTCATCGAGAAGGCGCCGGTGTTGCCGTCCGCCAGGTACATGCCCGTGGTGAGCATCGTCACGGCCAGCTTGCCCCGCTGCTCCTCGCCCATGGCGGTCAGCTCGCCCTGCAGCTGCATGTCCTCAGGGGCGCTGATGGTGAAGGCCAGTCCCATGTTCTCCAAGGTCTGTGTGATGACCACGCCGCAGTCGAAGAGCACGTTGCGCGTGCCCTCACCCTCGGCGTTGCCCACGGCGGCGCGCCGTCGCTCGGTGGCCGTGATGTTCAGCGTGGGGTTGTCTGGATGTCCGGTGAACTCCACATAGCTGCCTTGTGCCAGCGTGAAGGTCTTCAGCGGGATGATGGGCAGCGAATATTTCATGGTGCCGCTGCTGATGGTGTAGCGCCCCGTCAGGTTCATGCCGTCGCCACCCATGCGCAGCCGCAGGTCGCCGCCACCCATCAGGTCTATATAGTTGCTCTGCGTGGCGTTCAGGGCGCAGCGCACGTGGGTGCCCTCGTCGATGCTCAGCTGCATGTCCAGGTCGAGGGCATCGCTCTCAGGCCGCACCACCACCGTCTGCGTGGTGTCGCTGAAGTCGGTGAAGCGCACCAGGTCGTCCATCTCGCTGTCGGTAGAGAGGGGCGAGTCGAGCAGCACATAGTTCAGGTCGGTGCTGCCCAGCACGTCGAGCCTGCCGCGCATGTTCAGCCTGTCGAGGTTGCCGGTGAGACGGGCGAAGAAGTTGACGAACATCTTTCCGTAGGCCACCGACTCTTTCTTCTGCTTGGCGTTCACCAGCTGGAAGTTGCGTGCGGTGAGGCGCAGGTTCACATCGTCGGTGCCCGTTCCGTAGAGGTCCACGCTGCCGTTGATGGTCAGCGGCGACTGCTGCTGGCCGTCGCCTACGGCATAGAGCGTGAAGCCATCCATGATGAGGCGCGAGTCCTGCATCTGCAGGGGCTGGTCGCCGAAGCGCATGCGCATGCCGTAGGGGTTGCTCACGAGATAGCCGTTGGTGAAGCGCATGCTGCCGTCCATGTCCAGCTGCGACAGCGGTCCCTTGACGCTGAGCGCGCCGTCGGCGGTGCCCTCGAAGCCAATGAGCTGGTCGGGCATGAAACCGTTGAGGATGGACAGCGGCATGGCTGTCAGCTCCAGCGTGGCGTCCAGGCGCTTGCCGTCGAGGTAGCTGCCCTGCAGCACGCCTATGGGCTCGTCGTCGAGCATCAGCGTGCCGTCGACGACGTGCGTGCCGTCCTCGCGCAGCAGGTAGACGAGCTCCGTCCCGAGGTCGCCAATGGGGCTGCCCTCGTAGACCATCTGTTGGACGCCCATGTCGCTGGCCACTGAGATGTTGTGGTCGCGGTCCATCATCAGGTGGTAGTCGCCGGTGAGCTTTCCGCTGATGGCAGGCAGCATGGCGATGCCGCTGGTCAGCTCGCCCAGGTCGAGGCTGTTGACACTGACGGTCAGGTCCTGAAGAAGGGCTTCTGGGAGCTCTGGGAGTTCTGGGTTGTTCCCAGTAGTCTCAGTGGTCCCAGTGCTCCCAGCAGCCCCAGAATACACCATGATGTGTGTGCCGTCGTCGGCCAGCAGGTCGACGTTGGCCTCTAACTTCAGGTCGTGGCGCAGCAGCAGATAGTTGTCGCTGTTCAGCGCAAACTCCTTGTAGCCCAGGGTGGGACGCTTGGGGATGAGCTGGAAGCGTATGCCTGTCCTGTCGCCGTCGGGGCTGGGCAGCGACACCATCTCAGCCTTGGTGCCTAAGCGTATGTTCATGCGACCCTGCTCGTCGAAGTAGCGTGCTCCCAGGCTGGCTCCGTGCTGCTGCAGCAGTCCGTCGAAGAGGATGCGGAAGGTGCCGATGGGGTTGCGGGGCGCATTGGCCACAAAGCCGTTGAAGGTCAGGCCGTGGTCCTTCTCCACCAGCGACAGGCGTATGCTGTCCAGCAGCATGGAGCCGGTGTTCAGCCCGTGCAGGTCCATCTGTCCGTTCAGTCCTGTCAGTGGCGATGTCGTCAGGTCGGCGTGCAGCATGCCGATGGTGATGCCCGTCTGTGCGGTGATAATCTTGGCGATGGGGTTGTCACGCTTGCTGCTGACCATCAGGCGTCCTGTGGGCAGCAGGCGTTTCAGGGCTTGCTGGTCGATGGTGCGGCTGTCTATCTGTGCCGTCACGGTGTCAGCCAGGGCCGTCAGCCGCGGCAGCAGCTCCTCGTAGCCACCCTGCAGGTCGGCCTTCACCACGAGGTCGCCGCTCTGCAGGCGCACCACGGTGGTGTCAGCCTCGGCCTTCAGCAGCACCCCGAGCTTCTCAGGGCGGTAGGTGTCCACCGTGTCGCGTATGTAGATATTGTCTACCAGTGCCGACAGGTAGTGGTGGCGGCGCAGGTCGCTCTCGATGGTGAAGTCACCGTCCAGCCCCATCACCGTGGGCATGTCGGTCATGCCCAGCGCCTGCATGTCGGCATGTGTCAGCGCTGTGCTCACCTCGCCTTTCACGCCCCTCTCTGACACCAGGGCGTCCATGTCGATGGTGCCGCGCAGCAGGTCGTTGTGGCTGTTGGCATGCAGCAGCACATGGTCGCCGCTGATGGTGGCCGTGGCCTGCACGCTGTCGATGAGCCACTGGTCGTAGCCCAGTCGGTGCAGCTGCACGTCGGCCTGCAGCCGGCTGCCACTGTCTGACAGCGGCAGACCGCCACTGCCATGCAGGGTAGCATCGGCGCTGAGCTGTCCCATGCCGGTGCCGGGCATGAAGTGGCTCAGGTTGAGGTTCCTGCTGCTCAGGCGCACGTCGTAGGTGGTCGTCTCCGGATGGTCGGCCAGTTCGGCCAGGGTGCCGTGCAGCGTGGCGCCCACCGTGGCGCTGCCACTGCCGTTGCGCAGCAGGACGTCAGCCAGGGTGCGCTGCTCGCCATCGGGCATCCTGATGTCGGCCCGCAGCTGTGTGCCTGCTGGCAGTTGCATGCCGTCGCCCTTCAGCGTCTGGTACACCTGTGCGTCGAGGGCCAGCTGTCCTGACAGACGCTCCATGTCCATGACGTTGTTCACCTGTCCGCTCAGCTCGGCATGCGCCATGGTGGGCATGCTGATGCTGATGCGCTCGATGTCCATCTGCCGTGTGTCGCCGTCGACGCTGGCGCGCAGTGTCACGGGCTGGTCCTGCCAGGTGGCTGTGCCCTCCATGTTCAGTCTGCGCAGGCTGATGTCGTCGCCGTTCATCGTGATGCCGCCCTGTAGCTGGTGCAGCGCCACTCCCGTCTTCTCCTCTTTCATCGAAGCCTGCGCGATACCCACGCGCAGCTCGCCCTTATAGGAGAAGAGTGAGTCGAGGTGCAGCTCCACGTCGCTCAGCGCCACGTCGTCGCCGTAGCCCAGCCGGCCCTCATGCCACTCGACGGGCCCGAATATGAAGCGTGCCAGTCCCAGGTGCAGGTCGCCTTCGCGGAGGCTGGCTTCATGCAGGTAGGCGTCGATGCGGGTTGGTGGGTCCACCGGAGAAGCGGCGGACACGGCGGCTTGCGCGTCGAAACGGGCGGCGGAGTCCATGACGATGCGGAGGCGTGTCTGTTCGAAGTCGAAGCGGTCGAAGCGGATGTGCCACCCCGTGGTGGTGGTGTCCACGGCGGCGGTGTCGCTCATGTAGACGGTCAGGTCAGAATGGCTCAGGCGGGGCTGGCGCAGCTCCATCTTCATGGCCGTAGCGTCGATGCCAGGCGAACTGAGGCTGAGCGTGCCGATGGTGCCCTTCAGGCGCACGTCGGGGATGAAGTCGAGGGTGTTCAGGCGGGCGTCGTCTAAGCGCAGCTCGTTCAGCACGATGTTACCCTTCACCAGTGGCCACAGCTGCACGTCGACGGTGGTGCTCCGTATGTCGGCAATGGTGTCGCCGTCCCTCACCACGCGTACCCCCTCGGCCTTCAGGTCTAGTGGGAAGCTCAGGTTCACATGCTCCACGCTGATGTCCATGCCTGTCTCCTCGGATGCCATCGATGCCACCTGCTGCACCACCCAGTTCTGTATGGGGGGTACATAGAGCAGTGCTACCAGCACGACGAACAGCAGGACGGGGCTGAGCAGCACGATGGCTATCCACTTGAAGACTCTTTTCATTATATATCCGTCAAGGTGTGTGTGAAGGGCATTTCGGCCGCAAAGGTACGTATTATTTGCGACATTCATACATCCTTGCTCCGTATTTTAACCTGCCTTCATCGGTTTTAACACTTCAGCGGGGTACATCGGACTTTTCTTTTTTTGCAGCGGACGACATCGGACTTTTCTGGTTTTTGCAGCGGACGACAGCGGACTTTTGCTTTATCCGCCGCATGGACTCCCCTCCCTTGTAGGGGAGGGGCTGGGGGTGGGGTCAGTATATAAAAGCATAACCCTCACAGAATCTTCTCGGCGGTGAAGCCATCGCACGCGAGAAAAGTCGCGACTGATGGCAACCAGGCATTGAGTTATGCTCGCCAGGCATGGAGATAATTCAGCCAGGCATGGAGTTATGCTCGTAAAGTGCCGCTTTATTTCTCAAATCTCTCGAGAATTTATCCTTCAAAAGGCCACCTTTTCCTTTCTCACTTGAAAATAAATCTGTGACATCCGTGGAATCTGTGAGAGAAAGCGCGGCCGACGTGCCACTGACGGCCCAGCAGGTCGTAGACACGGCTGGCGGTGGCCGACGGCGCTGCCGACGGGGCGGTGACGGCTGAGCTGTGGCCCCCTGACGATGCGCCGAAGAGCTTCCATGAGCCCAGCATGATGTCGCCTGAGTTCTGCGTCTCGGTGATGACCAGACGGTAGTGGCGGAAGGGCTGCCCGAAGGCGGGGTTGTTGATGGAGTAGTCGTCGTTGAGGATGCCAGCGCGACGCAGCTCGTCGACGGCCTCCATGAGCATCATGCCCGTCTGCTGGCGCGAGGTGTCATGCACATCGTTGGACAGGTCATACTGTTTGGTCCAGTAAGGGTTGATGATGAACCACGTCTTGTCAATGGCGGCCAGACAGGCTGAGCGCGCCTGCTCGACGAGCCACTTGGCATAGCGGAACTGGCGGTCGGCATCGAGCTTGCCGGAGAGAATCCACTGCGTGAGGTAGCGCACGAAGATGCCCTTGAACAGTCCACCGTCGTCCTGGTTGTAGTTCTGCCGCTCGTTCATGATGCCCTTGGGCGAGTACCACTTGCCGAAGAGCAGCAGGTCCATCAGCTCCGTTGCCGTCTGACGGTAGTGCTCCTCGCCGGTAATCTTATACAGCTCCAGGAGACCGCCCACCCAGGTGCCCTGGTTGTAGGAGAAGGTCACCTCGTGGTCGTTGTTCGTCACGTTGTCCTTGACGACGCCGTCGGGGAAACGGCTGTGGTCGTACATATACTGGTAGATGCGCTTGGCCCACTCCAGGTAGCGCTCCTCGCCGGTGTGCTGATAGAGGCGGGCGGCCAGAATCATTGCCGGGGCATTCGAGCACGACGTCTTGTAGCGCCCGTCGCCAGTGGTGTTCTTGTTCCAGTGGATGCCACCGCCGTCGACGTCGCTCCATCCGCCCACGATGTCGTTGAACAGCATCTTCACCTGGCTCAGGTACTGGATGCTGAGCGAGGTGTTGGCATCGCAGGCACGCAGCAGGGCCAGCGCCATCCACTCCATGTCGTCGTAGAAGTGGTTGATGAGCGTGCCGCCGTTGCGCTCGCGCGCGCCGCTGACCAGCTGCGTCAGCTTAGTCACCTTCGAGTTCCTCTTCGTGCGGTTATAGCTGTCCACATAGTTGTCGATGGCATGTGCCGCCCACCAGTAGCCACCCCAGTCCTCGTTGCACTTGGCGGGGTCCACGGACCAGTCGCATATCCAGTAGGTGCCGCTGTTGCCCTGTCGGCGCTCCAGGTTGTCCTCGCAGAACGTCATCAGACGGTCGGCCATGTCGGCATAGTCCACGCGGGCACCGGCGGTGCCCAGGGCATAGCGCTGCTCATAGAGGTCGATGGCCATGCTGGCGGCGTTATGCTGGATGTCGAGGGTGGTCCACTGCTGGCCGTCGTTGCTGGCCTGCAGCTCCCAGCAGCTGGGGCGGCGGTCGCGGTTGGCGGCGGTGGTCATGCCTAAGGCATAGCCGCTGATGACGGTCGGCTCGTGGAACGTGTACTGGAACCAGGCGTTCACCAGCCCGTTGTAGCGTGTCTCACCGTTGAAGTTGTCTATCTGCTGGCGGTCGGCGTTGGCAATCTCGGCCATCGTCGACGGCTCAGCATCGATGAGGCTGGCGGCACCGCGTGCCCTGGCTGAGCCGCTGATGGTGCCGTTGAGGGTGGTGGCGATGTTGTCGTCGTCGGCCACAGGATAGCCCTGCAGCTGGATGTCGGCAATGCGCACCCCACTGCTGCCCGAGGCCTGCTTCAGCACCAGCTTGAAGTAGGTGAAGGGTGTGGAGGGACCGCCGTTGAACTGGCGCTCGCGGTAGCGGCCGGTGTAGCTCAGACCGTAGGCGCGCACTGTCTGCCACTGCTCGCCGTCGGTGGACACCAGCAGCTGCAGCTGCTTCAGGTCGCGGTCAGCATCGTCGGCCGGAACGACGGTGAAGCCCTTCAGCACATAGGGCCGACGGGCCTTCAGCACTATCGCCTCAGTGCCGGTCAGCTGGGGCAGGATGAACGGCGTGAGGTCGTTCTTGTCGAAGAGGGGGGTGACGTCGGCATCGAAGCCAACGCCCTGGACGGTGCAGTCGTCAGCGATGCTATAGTCGGTGAGGGTCTTTTGGGCGTGGACGGGCAGGGCCGCACTGGCGGCTAGGCAGGCCACACAGGCAAAGAGCCTGTTGAGGTAGGGACACTTCATGGTCTTGGTATGCTGTTTAGAAGGTTGCTTCGCTTTTCCTGGTGTCTTGTTCCTGAACAATCTGATTACCCTAAAAGAACTTCAACGCTATTGAATGTAACAAACAAAAACTACTACTAACTACTATAAATATTAGCTAACTAACTAAACCTAATTATTTCTCTACTGAATTCAGGTGCAAAATAACAAATAATATGCGAGACGGAGGGAAAAATACTGTTCAAAACAATGGGAAAAATCGTTCAAACCGCCGCGGGCGCAAGTTTTTTGACGGTTGTCAGCGTTTTCTTTTGCCAAATGGAAAATTATTTGTATTTTTGCCTCGCAAAAAACTACTAACACATGAGACGGACCATCCTTCTTGTCACTATATTTGTCTGGATGCTTACACTCACTGCCTGCCACCACGGCGGCACGAAGCAGGCCGCAGGGACCAGCGAGCCGGTGATGCTGATGGCGGAGCGCGGCTACCCGCAGGCCATCTGTCACCAGGGGCGCTACTACTTCACCTGCCAGAGCGTGGGGGGCACCAGCATCGACCTCTTTGCCACCGACGACATCACCAAGCCACTCGATGCCACGGCGGCACGGCAGCTGCTGGCCGCCACTGACAGCCTCACCCACTTCTGGTCACCCGAGATTCACCGCGTGGACGGGAAGTGGTATGTCTACTTCGAGGCGGACGACGGCAATACTGACAACCACCACATGTACGTCATGGAGTGTGCCGACGCTGACCCGATGAAGGGCACGTTCCACCTCAAGGGCGTCATCGACACCCGGGCCGAGTGGAACTACGGCATACACCCCACGCTGCTGCAGGTGCCTGGCGGCGGACTGTACCTGTTGTGGAGCGGGTGGCCCGACCGGCGCCATGAGACGGAGACGCAGTGCATCTACATCGTACGCATGGAGAACCCCTGGACCACCGCCTCCAGCCGCGTGATGATTTCAAAGCCGGAGTACGAGTGGGAGCGGCAGTGGATTAACCCCGACGGCACGCGCTCGGCCTATCCTATCTATGTGAACGAGAACCCCGAGACATGTCTGTCGCTTGACGGCAAGCAGGTCATCGTGTTCTACTCAGCCAGCGGCATCTGGACGGAATACACCTCACTGGGCATGCTCACCGCACCGGCCGACGCCGACCTGCTGAGGCCGGAGGTGTGGACCAAGCGCAGCGAGCCGCTGCTGCCACCCGACACCGTCAGCCACACCAGCACCAGCGACATCTGTCTGGTGCCGGCGGCCGATGGCCACCCCCTGATGCTCTACGAGCTGAAGCGCATCGAGAACGGGGCCATCGCCCGTGACATCTATGTCAGGCCCATCGCGTGGGATGACCGGGGCATGCCACAGCTCTGCCCTGCTCAGTAGCGCTGACAGCTGTTCAGCAGCGCACCCTTGCCGTCGGCCAGCAGCTTGAGGATGAGTTCGCCGAAGAGCGTGTTCTGCCAGGCGAACCAAGGACGGGTGTAGTGGCGGGCGTCGT
>Ga0310691_10007893_pt1 | contig 11025 bp, 4 predicted proteins | sample 176DNAGHGlowgp2_FD_203887 | JGI IMG/M metagenome (GOLD analysis project Ga0310691, IMG submission 203887) | Sheep rumen microbial communities from Palmerston North, Manawatu-Wanganui, New Zealand - 1766 DNA GHGlow gp2 (v2) (version 2) | ecosystem: Host-associated > Mammals > Digestive system >... | reverse complement strand
CTCTTCTCAGCATCGTCGCCACAGTAAACCACTTGGAGGTTACTCCAGCCTGTCCAGTCGTTGCCGTACATCGTGCCGGGGTTCTTGATACCGATAGTGAGCTTGCCGTCCTCGCCTACGTGTGCAATGGTGTATGTCTGGTAACGGCCAGCCTTGGCAGCAATAGCCATACCGGTCGGACCCTGAACGACATAGCCCAGGAGAGCGTCGCCATATTCATCGGTGGTAGCATTGTTCTCGTAGATGGGCATGTCGTATGCACTCTTGATGGTCAGGTTGCAGTTCACGCCGTCCACTGCATCATCTACAGAAACAGGATCCTCGATAGCAGCGGGGAAGTAGTTGAAGATGCCGTTAGCATAGATACCTGCAGCATAGTTCGTGCTGTAGCGGTTGTTGCTGGGACGGAATGTACCGTGGGTACCGATGAGGTAGTAACCAGGCTTCATGCCTTCGAGGGTCTGGAACATGTCACCACGGACATTCCAAGCCTCAACACCGGTGATGACATTGCCTTCACCGTCCTCAACCTGATCCCAGTCATTGCTGAAGCCATCGGTCCAGCCTTCGTTCTTCTTGCTGAAGTCGTAGTTGGGAATCAGCTTGCTGATGTCAGAGCCGACCTTGTAGTCTGATGCGATAGCTGTCTGCAGCCATTCTTCGACGCGAGCTGTCTCTGCCTTGATTTCTTCGACAGTAGCAGTGTGTGCTTCTATGATATAGCCGTAATCACCAAGAGGATTAGCCTCGCTGGGTTCTTCGCTGCCGCTGAGGTAAGCCTCGAGAGCTGTACGCAGGTCGCCTTCGAAGGTATCGTTAGAGGCAAGGAATGCCTTGATCTCTTCGCACTTGGCGATGTATGCCTTATAGACATCTGCACTCTGACGGACAGCTTCCTTAGCTGCATTGACAGTTTCGATAGCGTCGGCGAGAGCCTCGATTGTCTCAACCTCGGACAGAGCCTCGACTGCATTCTCCCAATCGTCGAGCAGGGACTGAGTAGCAATGATGTCTTCCATGGCATCTTCCTCGCTTGACTGAATCTCAGAAGCTACCTCCTCGAGGTCGCTGTTAGGAATGGAGAAGTACTGGTCTGCACCATAGATAACGACACCATGATTGTCGAAAGGATAAGGATGCTCATCCTCGTCGAGTGTCTGATACCATGCGGGCTCAAGGAACTTCTTTCCGTTCAGATTATAGGCAAGTGCACCGTTGGCAATCTCCTCAAGAGGAAGAGTGATAGTCGCACGGTCTGCACCCATTTGTCTGTAGTGCTGCTGCTTGTTGTGGTCAACACCTTCGATGTCTGCTTCGTAGCAATTGACAACCTTAGCCGAGCCACGGGTGAAGGAGTCGCAATCGTAGATGCCAGCCTGAGGAATCGAGATGGCAGCCCAGCAATTGATGACTTCACTGGCAGCGTTCGAGTAGCCGCAGATGGCACCTGACTCACGTCCGCCATTGATAGTACCGATGACGTAGCAGTTGACGATGTGCATGTTCATGGCACCGCCCTGGTCCACGCCGACCAGACCTGCTGCGTTCTGGTTGGCTGTGGTGACGTTACCTTCGAAGCCGACATTGGTGATGTAGATGTCGCCGCTGCCGTCGGTGCCGCCAGTTATACCTCCGCAGAATGCGTTGCCCCTGATGGAGCAGGTTTCGTCGAGGATAAAGTTTTTGAGTTCAGCTCCGTTGCTGATTGTTCCAAACAGGCCTTGGTAGTCCTTGCTGGTCTCGAGAACGAAGTTGCTGATGACGTGGCCTTGGCCTTCGAATGTGCCGACATACTTCATTACGGGAACGAAGCGCTCCAGACAGCCATCCATGTCGATGTCATCCGTCAGGCGTGCGCACGCGTCCTTATGTATATTAGCATAGTTGAGCCACCATACAAGTTCGATGCCATTGCTTATTTCGAACCATCCATCGACTGGTGTGATGAAGTTTTCGTCGAACTGTCCGCAGACTGTGCACCAGCCATCCTCATACTGATGGTCAGGAATAACGGGATCGCCAGTATAGGTGTTGCTGTATGTCGTATTACCCATGGGTTCACCGTCGCAACGGTATTCCGGGGCATTGGCATAGACGAGCGCACCTGCTTTTGCAATAGGCATAGGCTCTGGGTCAGTGCCAATCAATTGATAGAAGCGCTCCAGGCCGTTCTGCTTGCTGTTCAGGAAGAATGCGAGCTCACCGTTGGCAATGCCTGCTTCGTTTTCGTAGTGTGTGTACTTGTCCTGGTCGGCAATATCGCGACCTGTAATGGGATTGACGACGTACACATTATTGCAGACGATGTTGCCCCAGTTACGTGAGATGTTACCGGAGTTCTCTGTAGAGGATTGTGCACTCTGGTCGCCTGCACCCGTGATGTTGCCGAGGACGGCGCAGTTGTCGAAGTAGGTCTTCGTTGCAGCCCATCCTGCGAAGCCGCCGATGCGAACATAGGGTGCGCCTTCGGGCAGGGTGATGTTACCTGCATAGATACAGTTCTCGACGTGCTTTTCCTTTTCGCCCATCCATCCGAAGAAGCCGCCGGCGGTGTTGTCGCCTGCAACGCTGGAGGTGATGTTGACGTCGGAATAGACGTTACGAACCAGTTCCATGCGTGCTTCAGCGCAGACAGAGCCCCAACGTGCTCCGTTTGCTTCGATAGAGCCGTGAACGATGAGGTTCTCGATGTTACCGGCCATTTCGGGGAAGAGGGAAGCGTAGCCGCCCATTTCGGTCATGCCGATGGTGATGGCGTGTCCCTGTCCGTTGAAGTTACCGTCAATCCAATCGCTGGGGTTGAAGATGTACTTGCCGGGCTCGGTAATGTACTCGATGTCGTTCATCAGCTTCATGTTGAGCTTGAAGCCGTTTGCGATACGGTTCCAGCCTTCCACCTTGTCGAAGTCCTCGGTGCTGCGGAGGAGGACGGCCCTATCGGTCTGGTCGAACTTAGTGGGGTCGTCGAAGTCGAACATATGGAAGTTGAAGCATCCGCAGACTGTGCAGACGCCGTACTTGTCGAATGCATGTGGTGTTACTACCGAATTGCTTGGAGTGTTGCTGAAGGTCAGTTCGCTTTCGCTCTTGCCGTCGCAGTCGGTGGCTGCGGAAGCATATACTTGACCTTCGCCGAATGCAGCGGGAACGGGGAATGGGTCTGTGTCGATTCTCTGTACCCAGTTGATCTTGCTCTGGTCGTTGTTGAGCTGATAGCAGATACGACCGTCGGCGAGGTCATCGTAAGCCACAACGGTTGTGGCAACGTTGTCGCCCCACTGATTGGTGACATAGTTGTTATAGCAAGCACCTTGAGGACGGTTGGCGTATGGATCAGCGTTGTAGTTGTCCAGGTCAATGACCTTCAGGTTGCCGGCGTTACGGGCAATGTTGCAGCTGGCACCTGTAGAAAGGTCGAGTGTACTGCCGTCGCTGACAACAAGACAGTTGGCAATGTTGACGCGCTTCTCTGCCCAACCTACGACGCCGCCGCAGTTCTGGGTCGTCTCGCCAACGATGGCAATCTTTGCCAGACAGTTTTCGATTGTCGTGCCGCCATAGCCAAGGGCAACGATACCGCCGTGGGTGGCGTCACCTGCAACGGAGCTGTTGATGGTCACATCGACATAGCAGCCGGTGATGATAGCTTTGTTCCGCGCTACAATAGCAGCGGCGAACTTCTGGTCGGTAGTGATGGTTCCCTCCACCTTCAGGTCTTTGATGATGGCACCAAAGCCTGTGTAATGGAAGAGTGCCAAGTCAGCAGAACCTTCCGAGAACATGTTAATCTTGATGGTGTGTCCCTTGCCATCGAAAGTTCCCTTGTACTCATTGGTTGCTGTACCAATCATGGAAACGTCCGAGGCGGGTTTCTCTATGTCGGCCGTCAGGACGGCATTGGCATAGACTTCGCCATCATTCACGAGCTGAGCGAACTCTTCCAAGTCCGCTGCCGTACCAATCTGATAGACGCCACCCACTTCGGAAAGCGCCCAAGCAGCTGTGGTGACAACGCTCAACAGAGCGGCCAGACACAGATTCAGTAGTTTTTTACTCATGGTAACGTTAATTTTGTAGGTTAATAAATAAGGTTAATGAATAGATTTTAGGTTTTTATTTTTTTCATATCGCCCTACAAAATTAGCTTTTTTTCCTATTGCTTCAAAATATTTTTAGCATTTTTTTTACACAAAGAGCGTATTTTGTAAAAAAAACAAAAAGGAGGTATCAGGAAATGCTATACTTCATGCTGTAAACAACCCCGCAAAGAGATTCCAGTACCTCCACGGTAAAACTCCAGTACCTCCACGGTGGTACTCCAGTACTTCCACGGAAAAACTCCAGTACCTCCACGGTGGTACTCCAGTCCTCCCACGGAAAAACTCCAGTCCTCCCACGGGGGGACTCTCATCTGAGAGCATTGGGATTTTTCCCGAACTAAGGCAAAAAGGCCGAAATGTCGCGGCCCAAGTGAGCGAGCTCGCGCACGACAGAACTGCTGAGGCTGGCGAGCTGTGGAGAAGCGGGAAGAAGGATGGTCTCGATGCCTGCAAGCTGACGGTTGACGTCCGCCATCTGCATCTCGTACTCGAAGTCGGCCATCGTGCGGACACCACGGACGATGGCGGCGGCACCCTGTTCCCTGGCAAAGTCAACGGTAAGGCCCGTGTAGCTCTCCACCCTGACGCGCGGCTCGTCTTTGTACAGCTTTCGGATTGCCGCGACACGTTCCTCCACAGGCTGCCAACCACGCTTCTGGTCGTTATAGCCAACGGCAACAACCACCTCGTCGGAGAAACTGAGCGCCCGCCTTACGATATCTGCGTGCCCGAGGGTAAAAGGGTCGAACGACCCGGGGAAAAGGACCAGCCCCTTAGGAGTATGTGTATTCATCTTTTTACATTTGTAACCGATGGCAGCACCATTGGCATCAAGCATCCATTATTTTATTTAGCCCGAAGGGCTTTACTTTGAGTAACCGGTGGCAACGCCATCGGCAGCAAGCATCCATTACTTTATTTAGCCCGAAGGGCTTTACTTTGAGTAACCGATGGCAACGCCATCGGCAGCAAGCATCCATTACTTTATTTAGCCCGAAGGGCTTTACTTTGAGTAACCGATGGCAACGCCATCGGCAGCAAGCATCCATTACTTTATTTAGCCCGAAGGGCTTTACTTTGAGTAACCGGTGGCAACGCCATCGGCAGCAAGCATCCATTACTATATTCAGCCTGGAAGGCTGTACCCTCCCCTTTTTTAATCATCCTGCAAGAACCTATCCTGTGCCAACTCCATTCCCATTTCATTTAACCATTCTTCATACTCCTCCCTAAAACCTTTGTTCTTGTGGTGTTCCTTCTGATTCTTTATATATTCTATCACCTCATGCCTTTCTTTTGCAGAATAAGAGAATGCAGCATAACCATTCCCCCAACCTTCAAACAATGGAAACTCAAGTCTATGCTCTTTAAGCCACTTCGACGATTCCTGCTTCACTACTCTGACAAACTCGCTTAAGGCTATTGTCGGATGCACCTCAACACACATATGAACGTGGTCCGGCATTGAATTGAGCCTGTACAAATGGCAGTTCTTCTGCTTACAAATACCGTGTATGTAGGCATACAACTTACGTTCATTCTCCTCAAGGATTGTGGGGCGAGAGCATTTTGTGCGCCATACGATGTGGTATGTCAGACTGATGTGTGCCATTGGGATTGAGGTACTGCCTTCCAGGCAAATAGTAGCAGCTTGTTATCGAACATCCGGGGGCGTTACCCCCGGTTACTCATAGTAAAGCCTTTCAGGCTCATCCTATGCCTGACCTCACGTCAGGAAGACTATACCCAGATATAGTCTTACTGGGTGATTTCTTCTTCTGCCAAGTCCTCCTCGATGACCAGGTTGTCGATGATGAAGTTCTGGCGGTCCATGGTGTTGTCGCCCATGTAGAAGTCCAGGAGCTCTGCCACCTGGTCGGACTTGTGGAGCATGACTTGGTCGAGTCGGATGTCGGGACCGATGAAGTTGCGGAACTCTTCGGGGCTTATCTCACCAAGACCTTTGAAGCGCGTTATCTCCGGCTCCGGTCCGAGGTCGTCGATGGCTTGCTGACGCTCGTCTTCGGAGTAGCAATACTGCGTCACAAAGTCCTTCGAGAGGCTAAGGTGGCGTGGTCGCCTGCCGTCGCTGAAGGCAGCGCTGTCGTCGGCATTCTCGCGGGCAGCCAGCTCTGCTTCGATGGCATTGAGCTTGGCTTTGCCTATCTTTGTCTTCCTGCCACGGACGCGGAAGAGCGGTGTCTGCAGGATGAAGACATGCCCCTTCTTGACGAGTTCTGGAAAGAACTTGAGGAAGAAGGTGAGCATCAGGAGGCGGATGTGCATACCGTCGTCGTCGGCATCGGTGGCCACGATGACCTTGTTGTAGCGAAGGCCGTCCAGTCCGTCCTCGATGTTGAGGGCAGCCTGCAGGAGGTTGAACTCCTCGTTCTCATAGACCACCTTCTTGGTGAGCTTGTAGCAGTTGAGGGGCTTGCCTCGGAGTGAGAAGACAGCCTGTGTGTTGACGTCGCGGCTCTTCGTGATGCTGCCGCTGGCGGAGTCGCCCTCGGTGATGAAGATGCTGCTTTCCTCCTGGAGTTCGCCCTTGGGGTCCGTCAGGTGTACGCGGCAGTCGCGCAGCTTGCGGTTGTGCAGGCTGGCCTTCTTCGACATCTCGCGGGCTTTCTTTGCCACGCCTGCCATCTCCTTGCGCAGTTTCTCGCTCTCCGCCACCTTCTGCAGGATGATGTCGGCCACGTCGGTGTTCTTGTGGAGGTAGTTATCGACCTGTTCCTTGACGAAGTCGCCAATGAACTTGTCGATGCTGATACCGCCTTCGGGCTCCGTCGTGGTGCTGCCGAGCTTCACCTTCGTCTGGCTCTCGAAGAGCGGCTCCTGTATGTTGATGCTGATGGCAGCCACCATGCCGTTGCGGATGTCGGCATACTCGTAGTTCTTGCCGCTGTAGTCCTTGATGACCTCAGCGATGTACTTCTTGAAGGCAGCCTGATGCGTGCCGCCAAGGGTCGTGTTCTGGCCATTGACGAAGGAGTAGTACTCCTCACCGTTCTGCTTCGTATGGGTGAAGGCTATCTCGATGTCCTCGCCACGGAGGTGGACGATGGGATAGAGCGGCTCGTAGTCCATGCGGTCGGAAAGGAGGTCAGAGAGTCCGTCGCGCGACACGATGCGGCGACCGTTGAACATGATGGTCAGCCCCGTGTTAAGGTAAGTGTAGTTGCGGAGCATCAGCTCCACGAACTCGCTTCGGAAAGCATAGTGCTTGAAGAGGGAAGCATCGGGTTCAAAGAAGACGGCCGTGCCGTTCTCGTCCTGCGTTGCCTCCGTCACGTCGCTCTCCAGGATGCCTTTACTGAAGACAGCCTTTCGTGTCTGTCCGTCGCGGAAGCTCTGCACCTCGAAGCGCGTGCTCAGGGCATTCACAGCCTTCAGGCCGACACCGTTCAGGCCGACACTCTTCTGGAAAGCCTTCGAGTCGTACTTGCCGCCCGTGTTGAGCATCGAGACGGCCTCCACGAGCTTGCCCAAGGGAATGCCTCGTCCGTAGTCGCGGATGCTGACGCGCAGGTTATCCTCTATATCTACCTCTATGCGTTTGCCGGCACCCATCTTGAACTCATCGATGCTGTTGTCGATGACTTCCTTGAGGAGCACGTAGATGCCGTCCTCTGCCTGTGAGCCGTCGCTGAGGCGTCCGATGTACATGCCGGGACGCGTCCGGATGTGCTCCATGTCGGAGAGATGCCGGATGTTACCTTCGTCGTATTGTGGGGAATTCATAGTGGCTTTTTTCTAGTCTTACCAGGTTTACTAGTCTTACTAGTCTTACTAGTCTTACTAGGTTTACTAGTTGTTCTAGTCTTACTAGTCTTTCTAGTTGTTCTAGTCTTTCTGTGGATTTAGTTTTTTGGCAAAGACTGCCCTGCGCTTGTGGATGCAGCAGTCGAGGTTCTTCCATTGCATCTGGCCGGCGAGGTTGTCTTCGAGCTGGGGGTTTGTCTCGGCCCATTCGTAGCCTCCGCTGATGCCGCCCGGTATCATGTCAGCAAAGAAGAGGGCATTGGCTCCCTTCTCCTGATACTCAGGCAGGACACCCACCAGCAGCATATCAAGTATCTGATGCTTGCGCTTGAAGTAAAGCTCGCTGACGATATGCCACCATCCAAACGGGAAGAGCTTTGCCTTGGCCTTCTGAACTGCACGGCTCAGGCTGGGCATACAAACACCGATGCCGATGATTTCGCCCTCGGCATTCTCCACCACGGAGAGGAAGCGACGGTCCAGCAGCATCAGGAACCTGGATGCATACCACTCCTTCTGCTGGTCATCGAGCTGGCTGAAGCCATAGAGGTCAACATAGGCACGATTGACTACGTCAAGCATCTTCTTCACATAGCCACCCTTCTTTATCTCGCTCTTGCTGCGGAAATGGCGGAGGCGGAAGCCATAGCGTTGCTGCACCATCTGCGCTATGCGGAAATACTTGGCCTTGTTTGCTTCATGCTCTCCTCTGGGGATGAACACCTTGCGCTCCACCCACCCCACTTCCTTCTCGAAGCCCAGCTTGGCTATGTGCTGAGGGTAGTAGGGATAATTGTAAATGGAGCAAAGGGTAGAGAGTTGGTCATAGCCTTCTGTCAGCATCCCCTCCGGATCCAGGTCGGTAAAGCCGAGCGGTCCCACTATACGGGTCATGCCTCGCTGACGGCCCCATTGCTCCACAGCCTCAAGCAGAGCACGGCTCACCTCGATGTCGTCTATGAAATCTATCCAGCCGAAGCGCACGTCTTGCCTCTCCCAACGGGTGTTGGCACGTGTGTTGATGATGGCTGCCACACGGCCCACGATGCGTCCGTCCTTACGGGCAAGAAAGAAAGCTGCCTCGCAGAAGCGGAATGCTGGGTTACGACGGGCGTCGAACGTCTCGAGTGTGTCCTCGAGCAAGTCGGGAACAGCCTGCGGACAATCCTTGTACAGCTCATAGTTGAAACGGACAAATGCCCGCATCTCTTTGCTGGAGGTTATCTGACTGACTGCTATATTGGCCATATCGTGTTTGACTCTCTTTAATACATGTTTAGTGTGCAAAGATAGCAATAATTATCGACATTATGTCCTCGTCACCACCAAAATCTTCAAAAATCAACATTATTTAAGATTATGAGGTCCATAAGACCCCTAACTTACGTAGGCTCTATATGCTCCATAGCGCGCTATTCTGCCAGGACATTGAATTCGGCACCGCTGGCAAAGTCCGCTCCGTTCTGACTGGAGAGGGCCGTGAAGCGGAGGTAGCGTGCCCGTTGCGGCTGGGCAAACATCACTTTCTTCTCCTTCGCCGAGCTGTCGAACTCACCTTCGCTGACAGGTTCTGCCCAAGTCTTGCCATCCTTGCTGAGCTGCACCTTGTATGCCTTGATGTTACCATTGTTACCGCCATCCTGACGGGGTAGGTAGCTGAAGCCCTTGATGAGCTTCTCCTCGCCGCAGTCGAAATCCACCCAGTGCGGATACTTCGGCACCGTGATGCTGTACATCGTGTGCCAGATGGTGCTCGGGTCGCCATCGACAAGGTTCTTGCCGTATTCTCTGCCCGGGCCTTCCTCGCTGCTCACATAGACCACCTCGACGGGCACGTTCTCAATGCGCTCAAAGGTAGCAGTCACCTTGACGGCCTCATCGCCCTTGTACCATGCCGTGATGGTGCCGCCATTGCGCATCGAGACAACACACGGAGCAACAGACGGGTCGCAGGTAACGACCTTGCCAGGCTTCTTGCCGGGTTCTGTCATCTGATAGCAAATCTGTTCGGGGTCCATGACGGTTTGGTCACCCTGTATGGTGACGCGACCAGCCTTGTCGCGCGATATGCTGACAGGACAACTGTGGTTAGTCGTAATATAGCCACGCTCGGAAAGATTCATGCCTTTCGCGACGGGACGAATGACGTACTTCATCTGGTGCAGGGCTCCCTTGACGCGGTCCTGGTCGAGGGGACCTCCCTGTCCGCAGCTGTTACCGCCGAGACCCGTGACTTGCAGGTCAAGGTGGAGATGAATACCAGTGCTCTCGGGCAGCTCATGGGGATGAGCAGCAAGGGTCATCTCGAGGGCACTCCAGGGCAGGGCAGAGGCAGACATGCCGTTGCTGCTATCGCTGATGAACTGCACGCCCGTGCCACCATCGTCAGTCAGGGCACACCAGCGCACGTTCTCGCGGTTGCCCATGCTCTGAGGCTTGGGGAAGTTAACGAACTGGTCCTTGACGGTGCTCTCATAAAGGCCGATGAAAGAACCCGTCTTGCGGTCGGCATAATTGTTGAGCGGACCGCGTCCGTAATAAGTATAATTACCGTACCTGGAGGGTAGCTGCATGGCATAGCCGAGTCGAGGCAGAACGACACCCGGGTCACTGCTGATGATGCTGGCTGCCACATGAATGCTTCCATCGGGATAAACGGTATAGCGCTGTGTGGTAGTGAAATGGAAGTCGCTGGAGGTCATTGCTGCACCATCCTTGATGTTCTCGAAAGGCTGACCGGCTTTGCCCGGACGGTATGCGACACTGCCTTTGACCTTGGCCTGCGAGAGGATGGTATAGGTGACACTCACCGTCCCCTGCTCTTTGTCCTTGACGATGATGGGACGTCCCTCTGCCTTGTGCTGCAGGTCGTAGAGACCGTTCTGGAACCACTGCTCCCTCGCCCAGTTGTCATTATCGACCGGTGCACGGAAAGCATCGAGCTTGGGACCGTTGCCGCTCTCGATGACATACTGGCCACCATACTGCAGACAGTTGAGACTGCCATCGCTGTCCTCAAAGCTGGCAACAAAGCCCTTACCCTGCACGACGGTAGCAGAGCCTTCCCGTACGACTTCGAGGCTTCCCTCTGCCCAAAGTCCGGGGATGTCCGGCTCGTCCACGTTGAGGTCCAGCTGCTCTGCCATCTGCACATAGCCCT
>Ga0310691_10007892_pt1 | contig 11026 bp, 6 predicted proteins | sample 176DNAGHGlowgp2_FD_203887 | JGI IMG/M metagenome (GOLD analysis project Ga0310691, IMG submission 203887) | Sheep rumen microbial communities from Palmerston North, Manawatu-Wanganui, New Zealand - 1766 DNA GHGlow gp2 (v2) (version 2) | ecosystem: Host-associated > Mammals > Digestive system >... | reverse complement strand
AGAAAATCACCATCTTCCTCGATGGCAAAAAGCAAAACCTCTTCCTCGGAGGTGTTGAATAGGCCTCCGTGTTCAGCGCATTTCCGCTGAACATGGGACTTTTTTAGTTTTCATTTGTCATCGTAATGACCGTATGCTGATAAGATGAGTACTACAACTTCTTTGGCTCTTATCTCATAAACCATTCTGTGCTTTTTGGTGATAGAACGAGACCATTGTCCAGCCCTGTCGCCTGTCAATTGATGTGGATGCCCAGTACCAGTTGTCGGATGTTCCATCAGCTCCATAGCAAGTTTCAGCGCTTTCTTAAATGCTTGGGGCTCGTTTCGTTGTAATCGCTTCATGTCGGCATCTGCCTCATGAGAAAAAATTAGCTCAAACATTGTCGTTCAGGCATGAAAATGAGACAGCAACTCTTCTTTTGAAGAAATCCGAATACATTCACCACGTTCAATTTGTTCTTTAGAAACTTTGATTTTCGTGTTGAATTCCTCTTTCGTCATCGAGCAGTCATCTTCTGCTTTCGTGATTCGTTTTATGTATTTGGCAACTTTCTTTAAGACGCTTTCGTCTTCCACTGACGAAATATCTTGAATTAACTGGTATTTCAGTTCTATCGTATTCATAGTTTGCAAATTATTTCTGCAAATATACATCTTTTTCTATAATCCACCTCTTTCTGTGTCAAAAAAAATCTCCACCCATCAAACCATCGATGCGTGGAGATTTTTCATTTTTCATTCTTTATTTTTTCATTTCACGAACTTCTTTCCGTTCACAATGTAGATGCCGTGAGGAAGTTCGTTCAGTTTCATCTTCACCACTTGTCCGTTCAGGTTATAGACCTGTCCGTCTGTATTCACCACTTCCACGTTCTTGATGGCAGAGAAATCTTCGTCCTTACCGTCAATCACCATCTTCACATTCGTCGTGTTGGCAGGAATCACGAAATAAGCCTTGCCACCGCTGAGTGGGCTGTTCTTCGAAGCATCAGCGTAAGGTTTGTACAACTTGTCGGCTGCTCCAAGGAACATGTTTGTGCCATCTGTGGCAAGAGTCGTAGCCTTCAGCGTACCCACGTAGGCATATCCACTTCCAGCATCAACACTTACGCCTTCAGTAGCCTCAATCTTCACATTCTCGAATGTCACATCATCCAGATTCACCGTGCTTGCCGTTGTCTGCAAACCTACCTCTGGGTCAATCATAATCAGGTAAGGCACACCAGCATACATGGTTTTCTTACCTGTCGTCACGTCGTCCGTGAGTTTCTTGAAACTAATGTAAGAGCCTATAGCAGTATCCACCTCTCTCAACTTCGTTTCCATGCCAATAGCTGCCTCAAAGTCTTTTTTCGTCATCGTGAATGGCAGGCAAATCGTACACCATCCATCAGCGTACAAGTTGCCACGACCTGAGAATTGCATGGTTACGGTATTGCCGTCGTATTCAGTCAACTGGTTTTCAGTAGAACTCATGTCAATGACGATTGGTTCGCTTGCGTCTGCTTCAAAAGAAATCTGAGGCGCAGAACCATCTGATACACGAATGAATGCACGAGCACCACGTTCATTGTCATTAGTGGATTGGGTCAGTGATGAACAGTCTTTGTATATGTCATTGCCAAATTTATAATCAGTATTTGCGTCAATATTATATCCCCAGAACAGAGTTCCATAGAAATAATGTTTGTTATCGAATGTAATGTTGAATCCATTGAAAACATCCTGTTTTGCATCAGTGGTGATGATAACATCCTTGAAAGTCATGCTGTTAACAGCACTTGTTGGCTTAATTAAATAAGGGTAACCAGCCTTGATGCTCTTGTCGGTTAGTTCGCTGAAGAGCATTGTGTTGCCGTCAGCACTCATGCCTGTGTGTGTAGCCAAAACGTAGTTGCAGCCAAGGGCATCTTGGATTTGGCTCTCAGTTGCATCAAAAGGCATACAGAATGTGTTCCATGTGTTGGCTTGCAATGTGCGATTGCTAACTTGCACAGTGGCAATCTTGTTCATCTTGCCATAAAGCCCTGTGCCCCACCAAGGATTCTCTGGATTATATTCCACTGTTTCTGAAATCGTACAGTCTTGATACATGCTGGCAAATTGCTCTTTCAAGAATTTCATTCTGTTTTCAAGATATGTTTTCAGTTGGCTGATGTGGTCAGCGTAATTGGTAAACACAACTGATTCACCAGAGAGTTTACTGATTCCCCATCGGATGTTGTCAAGCTCACGACTCTGGGTAATGATACTTGCAACATTGTCTATGTCCGCACATAGTTTACTAAAGAGATTGTCATTGTCAAGTCTTGTTATCAATTCATTCACCTTCTGCATGAAGATGGCATCTTTACTGAGAAAATTGATGAAATTCCAGCGGAACTGACCGTTTCCTATGTTTTCAACGAGAAGATTGTTGACATCTGCATATTGACAATTATTATATGCCAAGTCCTTGTCCCAAAGCGGACCAAAAATAAACTTCTGGTCTGAGAGTTTGCGAGCACCTTTCATCACGAAAAAACCATCATAGTCTCCAGTGATATTGATGGCTACATAGAATTTCACCAGACTCTCAACGTCATTATAGGCTGGCCATCCGCTTGTTGAGTTGGAAGACTGAAAAGAGTTATTCCAAGCACTTTCCCATGCCTTTACCTCGTCTTTGAGTGTTGTAATCTGCTCTGCTGTCCAGTTATCCACATCGGGATTCTTGATGTTTGTGTAATAAGTGTCTGAAAAGCAAGGCTCTTCCATCATGTTTGTCCAGCTGACAAACTCCAATGCCCAGTCATCGTCTCCCACATCAATACGATTCTTTCCCACTTCCACATGGTCTGAAATCTGGTACAAGCCACGATAATCAGTATTACCATTTCCATCAATGATGACCAAATCTACAAACTGATAGCCAGGGCAGAAAGGCATTCCTACATATTGTCCAAGGTGATAAGTGATAGCATTGCGGATAAACGAATGGTCGAATGCATTGGCGAGCAAAGTCCAGTTGCGCTTTGCATAACCTTTTCCCAGCATATCATGTTTGTGAGTCTTAATGACAGTGCCATTGGCATCCTTTTCGTCTTTGGCAAATTTCAAACGATATGGTTTTTTGGATGGGTCAGCCGTGGAGTTTCCTCTTACCTTGATTTGCACTTCATCAGTAAATTCTTCCAATGTTCCAGAGCCATCAATCAGTTGGATGGTAGCATTATGGTAGAGAGCAGTGTTACTCCCTCTGTCTTTATACAATTCTTTGTCGATATTGCTTAGGTTGATGTCCGAAATAGTGATATAAAGGGTTGGCAAGTTGGTGATTTGTGTACGAGCGGCAATCTTTGCCTCCACCTCAGCAGACATAGTCTTAGTTTGTCCCCAACTTGTGCTTGTTGCCATCAGCAAAATGGCTGTCAGTAATGTGGCTTTAAGTAAATTTCTTTTCATTTTCTTGTGATTTTTTAGTGTTGGTGACAATATCACCACAGTGACATTTCCGTGGTTATTTCTTCCTGATGGTTCTCCTCCCATTCGTTGCGCTCTTTGGTGCGGGCGTTAATAGGGTCGCCAGATGCATCTCCAGCAGTGTCGAACTGCTGCATGAAATTCTTGTACAGAGTGGTGACAACAGGTGTTGTACACGGTGTCACATAGTTTTTCCTTTTCATTTTCGTTCTCTTTCTATATGTTAGTTTTTGTTTAGTAATATGGTCATGCTGAAGCCAATAACGGCAAAGCCACTCACACACAAGCTCAATATCCGCTCCTTCTTCAAGTGGCGGATATAGTGATTGTTTTTTCCGATGAAAGTGATTCTACGACTTATCTCAATAGTCTGTACAGCAGAGTTTTGCCGTGGCTGTTAGATAAAAAACGGCGGCAAATTTATGAAAAATCACCAATTAACAAACTTTTTTTCATGTATTTTAGAGCATGTTTGTTTGCTTGCATTATCTTTTCACGCTCCGTTTCTTCGATATTTCCTAATTCCTGTTTTGAAACAACAAAGCGGACGAAGGCTCGTTTGCATTGCGCCGAGCGTTCGTCCGCTTTCATTTGAGCGTTCGAAAAGATTCGTTTGAACGCTCAATTTTCCAATCAGTCCCTAAAGTCTCAGAATTCCCGTCAGTTCGGATTATCTCAGGTCCATAAATGGGATGCTGCCATCGGCATTGCGTTGGAATTCGCGATAGGCAGCTGTGCGACGGAATCCGTTGCCTTTCGAGACAGTGCCGTCGTGGTAGAACAGATAGGATTTGCCTTTGAAGTCGATGGTTCCGCCGTGGATGGTGAAGGAACCTGGCGATGTGGTCGTTATCTTGCCTTGATACTGCCAAGGGCCGTGGATGCTCTTCGAAGTGGAGTATGCCCAATGCTCTGGCACACCACCTGCGGCATACTCAAAGTAGTAGGTGTCGCCCATCTTGTAAATCCACGGTGCTTCCTCGAAGCCTGTCTTCATGATGCGCTTGTGGAGTCCGTAGTCGTACTTCACCACGTTCGGACCAAACTGGCTTTCGTCGTTCACAGGGATTGCCTTGATGCCCTTGTTGCCAAACGACTCGTCAATACTCACCATGTCTTCGTTCAGTTTGGCATACCAGCATCCGTTGTTTCCCCAGAACAGGTATGCCTGCCCATCGTCGTCGATGAAAACGCTTGGGTCGATAAAGCCTGGATAACCAGGGATGAGTGGTTTGCCAATCGGGTCTTTCCAAGGTCCCTCAGGACGGTCGGCAACAGCTACGCCAATGCCGTGGGTGTTGGCTTTCAAGTCTTTGCAAGCCACGTACCAATACCATTTTCCGTTCCGTTCGATGGCTTGCGAAGCCCAGGCGTTGTCGCCTTGCTCTGCCCATGTGAACACTGCGGTTGACATCACGATGCCGTGGTCTGTCCAGTGTTCCATGTCGGTGGTGGAAAACACTTGCCAGTCGGGCATCTTGAAGTAGGTGGCGGTGTCGGCATCATGGCCTGTGAATACGTAGAGGCGGTCGCCGCTCACCACGGGCGCTGGGTCGGGGTTGTAGCGCGCTTTGGAGATGTACTGTGCAGAACCAATCTTTGGTTCTGTATCTCTGCTGACCATGATGACCTCTCCAGCCTGTGTTTCTACGTCGTATTCATACACGTTCTTCAGGTTTGGCTGATTAGGGTTTGCTTTGCCGTTCAAGACGGGTGAAGCCACATCAGCGCGGGTCAGGAAATCGTTGGGACAAGCACCCACGGCGCGTTTGAGCCCCTTGCCTTTCAGAGGAACATACGAACGAAGACGAAGCACACCTCCTGCTTTGGAACGAATGGATGCTGATTGCAGTTTTCCGTCTGCCCAGTTCATATCCACTTCGAATCCACCTCGTGCCTTCAGTCCCTTCACGCTGCCTTGTGCCCAAGCATCGGGTAGGGCAGGGAGCAAGTGAACGGCACCGTCGTGGCTCTGGAGCAGCATTTCGCTCACGCCAGCCGTGTAGCCGAAGTTTCCGTCGATTTGGAATGGTGGATGCGCGTCGAAAAGGTTAGGATAGACACGTCCCTCTGGGAATTGCCGTGCCTCGGCATCGCTCGGCAGGAGGCTCAACAGGTTGCTGACAATCGTGTAGGCGTGATTGCCGTCGAGCATACGTGCCCAGAAATTGATTTTCCAACCCAAACTCCAGCCTGTTGCCATGTCGCCACGTTGCAGCAGCGTGTTCTTGGCTGCCTCGAAGAGTTCGCGGTTTTCGTAAGGCGAAATCTGGTTCGAAGGATAGAGTCCGTAGAGGTGGGAAATGTGGCGATGTCCGTCGCGAGGATTGTCCATGTCTTCCATCCATTCCTGCAACTGGTTGTGCTGACCAATCTGCATCGGTGGCAACTGCTGAATGGCACGACGCAACGAATCCTTGAACGCCTGTGTCTCTAAGCCTAAGATGTCGCTGGCTTTCAGCGCTTGCGTGAGTGCGTCGAAAGCAATCTGGTTGTCCATCGTGCAGGCTGCCGTGATGGGACCATGCTCAGGCGAAACCGATGGTGCGCTGACCAACCAGCCTGTGCGTGGGTCTTTCACCAAATAGTCGAGGTAGAAGAGTGCCACACCGCGAAGCACGTCGTAGTAGTCGAGCAGGAATTGCTTGTCGGCGGTGAAGAGATAGTGCTGCCAGATGTGGGTGGAAAGCCAAGCTCCGCCCGATGGCCACATACCAGCGGCAGCGAAATCCACTGGACCTGCAATGCGCCAGAGGTCGGTGTTGTGGTGCGCTGTCCAACCGCGGGCTCCGTACATGTCGCGGGCGGTCTTTCCGCCTGTCACTAATAGCTCTTTCTGCATGGCGAAGAGAGGTTCGTGGCATTCGCTCAAGTTGGCAACTTCAGCAGGCCAGTAGTTCATTTCCGTGTTGATGTTGATGGTGTATTTGCTGTCCCACGGTGCATTCTTGGCTGCATTCCAAACGCCTTGCAAGTTGGCTGGCTGTCCTCCTTCTTGTGAGGAACAGATGAGCAAGTAGCGGCCGTATTGGTACATCAGCACGGCTAAGGATGGGTCGTTGCCGTTCTTAAACTTGCGGATGCGCTCCGTTGTTTCTTGTTGTGCTTCAGTGGTTTGTGGAAGAGTCAGCACAACACGGTCGAACTGTTCGCTGTATTTCTTCTGATGCTGTGTGAGTGCCTTCTTGAAGTTCTTCTGCATGGCGTTCTGCAAAGCCTTCTTGTTCTTGGCTGTTGCGTCACCATCCACTTGGTGATAATTCACAAAATTGGTGGCAGCACTGATGTAGAGGGTGGCTTCCGAAGCGTTTTCCACACCCAAACAGCCGTTGGTCAGCACCTTTCCGTTGGTTTTCACAGCCACGCGGATTTCTGCTTTCAGGGCAGCTGGCACGCCTTCCTGCTCCACGCCGTCACAAACAACGACCATCTGCTCACCATCCATACGCACATTGGCGGTGTGTGGTGTTTCGTGCGAAAGTGTGAAGTGGAGTGCTCCTTTCTTGCTGGCTTTCAAATGGATTTCCACCACTCGGTCCGTCAGTGAGGCGATGGCGCTACGCTCAAAGCTGATGCCGTCAGCCTGAAAACGTGTCGTTGCCACTGCACGGCTGATGTCTAATTCTCGTCTGTAGTTGCTCACGTTCTGCAAAGAACCGAAGTTGATGAACAAACTGCCCATGCTGAGGAAGCGCATTCCGTTCTTTCCTGCAAAGAAATACTTGTCGCACAGGTTTTGTGCCTCTTTGTTCTTGCCTTCGAAAATGAGTTGCTGGATTTCCGTCAGGTGCTCCTTGGCATCGGGACGGTCGTTGTTGTAAGGACCGCCACTCCAAAATGTTTCTTCGTTGAGTTGGATTTCCTCCTTCTCAATGCCGCCAAACACCATAGCGCCCATGTTGCTGCAACCGATGGGCAGGGCTTCAGTCCAGTTCTTCGCTGGTTGACTGTACCACAATTTCATGTCCTGCGCTTGAACACGCATCGCCGTCAAGCAAATGACCAATAAAATGAGTTTCTTCATAATTGTTATTGTTATCGTTATTGTTATCGTTTTCGTTATCGTTTTTGCTATCGTTCTCTTGATTGCTTCGTTTTTATCATCGTTCTCATTCTTCCCACAACTCCCATCCTTCCCATCTTCCTCATTTCCCTCGCAAATTTAGCACAAAAACCCTCTTCCTTCCAAAAAATAATGTAACGACTCTTTTCAATTTTGTTTCAACTTGCAAAATATTTGCACATTTCCGCATTTTTTTGCAACTTTGCATCAGAAAACGGTGTCTATAGCCCCTATCACCACCGTTCCTCGAAGTTCCGCTTCGAGGCTCAATCGCCACCGTTCCTCGAAGTTCCGCTTCGAGGCTCTATCGCCACCGTTCCTCGAAGTTCTGCTTCGAGGCCTCTATCACCACCGTTCCTCGAAGTTCTGCTTCGAGGCCCTATATCCTCTATTAACCTTTAAACAATTAACTCAATATGAAGCGTTCATCCCTCCTTCTCAGTTTGCTCCTTGTAGCAAGCATGAGCATTGCACAGACTGCTCGCAAATTTGTGCTACCTAATTCCGCTGATGGCAAGTCGGAAATCACGGTCTTCCTGCCTCAGAATCCAACGGGACGTGCCGTGGTGTGCTGTCCTGGCGGTGGTTATTCCCACTTGGCTATGGCTCACGAAGGCTACGACTGGGCACCATTCTTCAATTCCCGTGGCATTGCCTTGGCTGTGCTGAAATACCGTATGCCTAACGGCGACCGCAACATTCCGATGAGTGACGCGTTCCAAGCCATTCAGACGCTTCGTGACAGCGCAGAGGTGTGGAACCTGAACCCTTACGACATTGGCATCATGGGTTCATCGGCTGGTGGACACTTAGCTTCCACCGTCAGCACTCATGCCGATGCAGCTGTTCGTCCTAATTTCACCATCCTTTTCTATCCTGTTGTCTCTATGAATGAGCGAGAGTCTCACAAAGGTTCATGCGTGGGATTCCTTGGTGACCAGCGTTCGGACAAGAATCTGGTGAGGGAATTTTCCAATTTCAATGCAGTGCGTCGTCACCTCACGCCTCCATGCGTCATCATGCTTTCCAGCGATGATGGTGTAGTTCCTCCTCCAACCAACGGCGTTGCCTACTACAATGCGATGGTTCACCAAGGCAACTACTGTGCGCTTTACACCTATCCTTCGGGTGGACATGGATGGGGCTCACGCGCCAATTTCAAGTATCATTCGCTGATGGAGTCGGAACTCTCCACTTGGCTCGAAAACCTTCCTTCGCCTAAGAAAGATGCTATCCGCGTGGCATGTATTGGCAATTCTATCACCGACGGTTCTGGCATTTATGCAGCCGACACCCACGGCTATCCTGCTCGCCTGCAAGAGAAGTTGGGCAGTGGCTACAACGTGAAGAATTTCGGTGTGGGAGCGCGTACCTTATTAAATAAAGGTGACCATCCTTACATGAACGAACTGGCTTGGCGCGATGCTTTGGCTTTCAATCCTAACATTGTTGTCATCAAACTGGGCACAAACGACTCAAAAACTGCCAATTGGGTTCACAAGGACGAATTCCGTAAGGATTACCAGCAGATGATTGATGCACTTCGTGCTTTGCCATCGAAGCCAACCATCTATCTCTGCACACCAATCCCAGCTTTCAAGACGCAATGGACCATCACCGATTCTGTCATCACCAACGAGGTGATTCCTCAGATTCGTAAGGTAGCTAAGAAAAACAAACTCACCGTCATTGACCTCCACACTCTCTTCAAGAACGACGATGGCAAGCAAATCCAAAGTGACGGCATCCACCCTAACGATGCCGGTGCCCTTCAGCTCGCCACAATCATTTATGAGAAATTGAAGAATGAAGAAAGAAGAGTGAAGAGTGAAGAATGAAGAATGAAGAATGAAGAATGAAGAGTGAAGAATGAAGAATGTTCCCATTCTCATCCCTCCCATTCACCCCATCCTCCCCATTCACCCCATTCACCCCATCCTCCCCATCCTCCCCACCTTATATATAATATATATCCCTCTTCCAATCGGCTCAAAAAAGCAGAAAATATGTTCAATGGCATAAATCAACCCTAAAACACTGCATTTTATCAAAAAATCTTTATTTTTTTTGTTTTTCACTAAAAAAAAACAACAAAATTATTTTGAGTAAAGATTTTATTCGTATATTTGCAACGAAATTCGGATTGATTAGGCACACAAGATGAAATAAAATACCATTATAAACCCGAGAGTAGTCAAATACCCCTGGAGATAATTTAAAAATCGATTAATCACTTTTTAAATAAATTCTTTTTATTAATTTAAATTTTTTATTAACATGAAGAAATTTACAATTTTGCTTTCTGCTCTGTTTGCATTCAGTGCATCGAGCTTTGCGCAGGAAACTCAGGAAATCGACCCACAGGCTCCTGCAGTTGACACTCAGGCTAGTAACTACGATGGCGAAGGCTACTATCGTCTGAAGAACGCTTCTGGCCGTTACCTCAAGACTTTCGGTAAGGTAATCGACACTAACTTCACTCCTGAAGCTATTAAGATTTTCAACACTGCTCCATCTTTGAACATGGTTGACACTTATGCAGAGACTTTGAACGACCCAGGTACTATCTTCCACATCACTGAAACACAGAATGGTGTCGACCTCGGTTGCCAGTTCACTTCTCTTCTCAGCAATGAGAACTATGGTGGCATGATGGAAGCTCTCAAGAAGCTTGGTGTTGACCCTTCTGAGACTGACCCAGCTATCTCTATCATTCCTTCAGGTGTTATAGCTCCTGATGGTGGTGAGTACTATCTGATTTCTACTTTCGAAAACTTCGGTCCAGCTATCTACAATGCTTACACTAAGGCTGACGAGACTTTGAAGGCTCAGTTGGAAGAGTTCGCTGTTAAGGTAGGTATTCCTAACAACCCTCTTACTGGCAAGCCATACATGCCAGGTCTGAAGCAGGTTGATCGTCTTTATTTCACTGATGCTGCTGGCATCCTTGGTGATGAAGAGTACAACGCTGAAGTAGGTGGCGAAATTGGTGCATTCACTATCAGCTACGAATTCTTGGATCCAACTCAGGAAGTTATCGTTATCAATGACGAAGGTGTTGGTGTTAAGGTTAAGTCTCAGAACTCTCTCTGGTCTATCGAAGCTCTTGATGAAGAACATAACATCTTCGGTTTGAACGATGGTGCTCAGGCTGACGTTACTACTGGTACTGGTAGCTTCTATCAGACTCTCTATGTTGACTTCCCATTCGAAGTTTCTTCTCTCAACCCAGATGTAAAGGTTTGGTACGGTTCTTCAACTGACGCTGCTGGTTCAGTTCTTAACATGACTCAGCTCACAGGTGTTGTTCCTGCTGGTACTCCAGTTCTCGTTGAGTTCCCAACTCAGGCTCAGACTTCTACAGTTCTCAAACCTGTTGTTGCTGATTCTGAACCAGTTGAAGGTAACCTCCTCGTTGGTACTATCATCCTCAACACTAACCTCGGTGTAACAAGCGAAGAAGCTATCACTGCTACTGACAAGAAGGCTCAGGCTTCTT
>Ga0310691_10007891_pt1 | contig 11027 bp, 8 predicted proteins | sample 176DNAGHGlowgp2_FD_203887 | JGI IMG/M metagenome (GOLD analysis project Ga0310691, IMG submission 203887) | Sheep rumen microbial communities from Palmerston North, Manawatu-Wanganui, New Zealand - 1766 DNA GHGlow gp2 (v2) (version 2) | ecosystem: Host-associated > Mammals > Digestive system >... | reverse complement strand
CTGGTATCAATCCTGTTATAGGCTGTGAAGTCTATGTATCTCCGGGTTCCAGATTCGATAAAGAGCAGGGGTTGAGCGATGACAGGTATTACCACCTGGTGCTCCTCTGCGAAAACAATACAGGCTATCAGAATCTGATGAAGATAGTTTCCATAGGCTTCACTGAGGGTTATTACTATAAGCCCCGGGTGGATATGGAGGTATTGGAAAAATATCATGAGGGACTAATCTGTCTGTCTGCCTGCCTTGCGGGCGAAATACCCAGGAACATAGTAAGGGGACTTACTGAAGAAGCGGAAAAAGCTGCCCTCCGGTATCAAAGTATATTCGGGGAAGGCAATTTCTTCCTGGAGCTCCAGGATCACGGTATACGGGAGCAGCAGTTAGTAGACCAGACCCTTATCGCCATGTCGGATAAACTGAATATCCCTCTCGTCTGTACAAATGACTGCCATTATACCTTAAGTGAGGACGCTGAACCTCACGATATCCTTCTGTGCCTTCAGACCGGAAAGAAGCTTTCGGACACGGACAGGATGAGGTATGAAGGGGGACAGTACTACGTAAAGACTGAGGATGAGATGAAACGTCTCTTTTCATATGTTCCTGCAGCCCTGGAAAACACGCAAAAGATCGCAGACAGGTGTCATGTTGATATCACTTTCCATGAGACAAAGCTTCCGCATTTTCAGGTGCCGGAAGAGTTTGATGATTCCTTAAGCTACCTGAAGCATCTTTGTAATGAAGGATTTAAGAAGCGATATCCGGATGATGACGGTACTCTTCATGACAGGATGGAGTATGAACTCTCTGTTATAGAAGAGATGGGATTCGTGGATTACTTCCTCATAGTCTGGGATTATATCAATTTCTCAAAGGAACACGGGATCCCGGTAGGACCGGGCAGAGGATCCGCAGCGGGATCCATAGTTTCCTATGCTCTGAAGATCACGGATATCGATCCGATCAGATACGACCTTCTTTTCGAAAGATTCCTAAACCCGGAGAGGATATCCATGCCCGATATAGATGTGGACTTCGGATATGAGAAAAGACAGGAAGTAATAGATTATGTGGTGGAAAAATACGGCAGATCAAAGTGCGTACAGATCGTGACATTCGGTACTCTTGCAGCAAAGGGTGTCATCAGGGATGTGACGAGGGTGATGGACCTGCCATATGCTTTCGGAGACAGTCTCTCCAAAATGATCCCGAATGAATTGAATATCACTCTCAAAAAAGCCATGGAGGAAAATAATGACCTCCGGAAGCTTTATGAAGAGGATCCCCAGGTGAAGCTGGTCATGGATATGAGTATGCGGCTCGAGGGACTTCCCAGACATACTTCGATGCACGCGGCGGGGATACTGATCACACCTGAAGACGCGGATAATTATGTGCCGCTTTCCAGAGGTTCCAACGGTGAGATCACCACCCAGTTCACTATGACTACACTTGAAGAACTGGGACTGTTGAAAATGGACTTCCTCGGCCTCCGCACACTTACAGTTATCCAGAATGCGGTGGACTATATAAATGCAAAGGTTGCAGACAGGATATCTCCCACGGGGGACCCGAAAGAAGTGGGAAAGGAAGGGAAATATCTCGATATTGACCTTATCGACTATGATGATCCCGGAACACTTGAATATATCGGAACAGGTGAGACTGACGGGGTATTCCAGCTGGAGTCCGGAGGCATGCAGAGATTCATGAAGGATCTGTCTCCTGAAAGCCTGGAGGATATCATAGCTGGGATCGCACTCTACAGGCCGGGCCCCATGGATTTTATACCACAGTACATTGCAGGAAAGAAGAACAGAAAGAACGTCCATTATCTCTGTCCCGAGCTGGAACCGATCCTCAAGCCCACATACGGGTGCATAGTGTATCAGGAACAGGTAATGCAGATATTCCGGTCACTTGCAGGCTATTCTCTTGGAGGCGCAGACAGTATAAGGCGCGCCATGAGTAAGAAGAAGCAGAAGGTGATAGATGAGAACCGGGATATCTTCGTTCACGGCGGAGAGATCGTGATACGTGATGATGTCCAGAAGATCCCGGGATGTATGGGAAATGGCATCAGTGAAAATGCTGCTGAGAGTATCTATGCCAGCATGAATGATTTTGCGAAGTATGCATTCAATAAATCCCATGCCGCATGCTATGCATACCTCACCATGCAGACAGCTTTTCTAAAGAAATACTATCCGGTGGAATTCATGGCGAGTCTCATGACCAGCGTTCTCGACAATCCCGGGAAGCTCGCGGGATATATGCTGTCCGCCAGATCAATGGGGATAGAGCTTCTGCCTCCTTATATTAACGAAGCGGAATCCGGATTCTCACCTGCGGGAGACCACACCATAAGATACGGGCTTTCTGCCATAAAGGCAGTGGGAGTATCCGTCATAAAGACCGTGGAAGAAGAAAGGGAAGCTAACGGCCCCTATTCCTCCCTTACCGATTTTATCAAGAGGCTTGCAGGGACAGAGGTAAATAAACGGACCATAGAGGCATTTATCAAGGCCGGGGTATTTGACGGCTTCAAGGGTAACCGGCATCAGTTCATGGAGGCATATCCGTCCATCCTGGATTCCGCGGTGCGAGAGAAGAAGGACAATATGGCGGGCCAGATGTCCCTATTTGACATGATGGATGAAGAAGAAGGAGCCGGCTGGAAGGGGGACACACTTCCGGACGTGGAAGAATACCCGGAAGAGATAAGGCTTGCATACGAAAAAGAAGCACTGGGGATCTATCTTACGGGGCATCCCCTTGCCGAATACGAAGAACTCATAAGGAAACACTCAAACGCGAAAAGTATTGATTTTCTCCTGAATCCCGAAACCAATATGATCGGTGTGGAAGAAGGAAAAGAGGTGACCATCGGGGGACTCTTAACGTCAGTGAGACTGAGACAGACGAAAAAGGGAGATACCATGGCCATCGTTATAATAGAGGATACCTTCGGATCCGTAGAGTGTATAGTATGGCCCAGGACCTACGCTGCATACAATAAGCTGTTATATGATGATGCAAAAGTCCTTCTTACGGGAAAAGTCAAAGCGGATGACGAAAAGGACGGACAGCTCATGGTGGATAAGGTGGTGCCTCTTAGCGAAGTGGGAGGTACGCTCTATATACGATTTGAAGATAAAGAAAAATACAGTGAAAGCTTTAATGACCTGGAAAGAATACTCCGCACTTCTGAAGGAAATGACAGGGTGATGATCTACCTTAATAAGGAAAAGAAACAGAAGAGCCTTCCCGCTTCACAGAATGTGAAGGCGGATGATGAACTGCTTTCCATCTTGAGAGGCCGGTTCGGAGAAGAAAATGTAAAATACATGCAGTAGTGGAAAATTATCCGTTTATCTTGAAAAATGAATATCCATCTAATATAATTGGTAGTCAGGTTTGCGGCGGAGGTGAAATGTAAATGGCAAAAGCAAATAAGCAGATAAAGACCATAGCGATTTTAACGAGCGGAGGCGATGCTCCGGGAATGAATGCCGCTATTCGTGCCGTTACCAGAAAGGCCATAAAGAATGGCATGAAGGTAATGGGAATAGATAAGGGATATCAGGGACTCTTAAACAGAGAGATAAGAGAGCTTAAAGCAGAGGATGTATCAGACTCCATCCAGAGAGGTGGAACCATATTAAAGACCGCCAGATCCGAGGAATTCAGGTCAAAAGAAGGACAGAAGAAGGGTGCTGACATCTTAAAAGAGTTTAAGGTCGATGCGGTTGTTGTAATAGGCGGAGACGGTTCGTATAAGGGAGCACTCGGTCTTTCACATCAGGGGATCGGAGTCATCGGTATTCCCGGAACGATAGACCTGGATATCGCATGTTCAGACTATACCATAGGATTTGACACTGCTATAAATACGGCAATGGAAGCCATAGACAAGGTAAGAGATACCTCATCATCACATGAGAGGTGCTCTATAATAGAAGTGATGGGAAGACGGGCAGGTTATATAGCTCTCTGGTGCGGAGTTGCCAGTGGCGCGGACGAGATCCTTCTTCCGGAGAAATATGATTTTGATGAACAGAAGATCATCAATCATATAGTGGAGACCAGGAAGCTGGGTAAAACACACTTCCTTATCGTAAATGCAGAAGGTGTGGGACACTCGGTATCGATGGCGAGGAGAATAGAAGCTGCAACAGGTATGGAGACAAGAGCCACTATTCTCGGATACATGCAGCGTGGAGGTTCACCTACCTGTAAAGACCGTTTCTTTGCATCCATTATGGGAGCCATGGCAGCAGACCTGCTGGCAAAGGGAGTGATCGACAGGGTTGTGTGTCATAAGAACGGTGATTTCACGGATATGGATATTGATGAAGCACTTGCCATGACGAAGGATATATCCGAGTATTATGTTGAAATAGCAAGGGATCTGCCACGTTGATAACTTCTTTTTCAAATCCAAAAGTGAAAATGATCCGGGACCTCTTGGAAAGAGCCCGGGAACGCAGAGCAGCGGGTGCTTTCATTATAGAAGGCATCCGCATGTTTCGTGAAACCCCTGAAAAAATGTTTCGGGAAACCTTTGTGAGCGAGAGCTTTCATAAGGATAACCCGGATGTGAACGGGGAAGTACTGTCCGACAGTATTTTCGCAAGGATATCGGACACGAAAACTCCCCAGGGAGTAATGGCTGTTGTGACACAGCCGGAGTATTCATTTTCAGATATTATCGGAGGGAATAAAGGGCTGTACCTCGTGCTGGAAGGGATACAGGACCCCGGAAATCTGGGGACGATGCTGAGAACCGGGGAAGCAGCGGGCGTAAAGGGTATCATCATGGACAGGAAGACTGCCGATATCTTTTCGCCAAAAGTGGTCCGTTCAACTATGGGCGCCATATACAGAGTGCCGTTTCTATACACTGAGGATCTTTCGGGGACCATTGAAAAAATGAAGGCAGAGGGCATCTGCATCTACGCTGCCTGTCTCGAAGGAGATGAGTATTATCACGAGACAGAATACAGTGATAAGACAGCTTTTCTCATCGGCAATGAGGGAAACGGCCTGAGCCGCGGCATCATAGAACTGTCGGATAAGAAGATAAAGATACCCATGAAGGGAGAGACAGAGTCCCTGAATGCAGCGGTATCCGCATCCATATTGATGTACAGGTATGCAACAACGAAAGGAGAATGAAAATGTCATCACTCAAAGGAAGAAACTTTCTCACACTCATGGACTTTACACCTGATGAGATCAGACACTTTATAGACCTCGCCGGAAAGTTCAAGAAGATGAAAAAGGATGGGGTAGCACACGACGGCCTGAAGGGAAAGAACATAGCACTTATTTTTGAAAAGACAAGTACCAGGACCAGATGCTCTTTTGAAGTTGCTGCACATGACCTTGGAATGCAGACTACCTACCTCGATAATTCCGGCTCACAGCTCGGTAAAAAGGAAAGTGTGGAAGATACCGCGTCTGTACTGGGAAGGATGTATGACGGCATAGAATACCGGGGATACAGCCAGGAAAGAGTGGAGACGCTGGCAAAATACGCTAAGGTGCCTACATGGAACGGCCTTACGGACGAGTACCATCCCACACAGATCCTTGCGGATATGATGACTGTCAGGGAGCACCTGGGAGATGAAAAGGGTAAGAAATTCGTGTATATGGGAGACGCGAGATTTAATATGGGAAACTCCCTTATGATAGGATGCTCAAAGCTGGGCCTGCACTTTACGGCCTGTGCTCCTTCAAAGTACTTCCCCAATGAGGAACTGGTGAAGAAGTGTAAGGCATGGGCAGAGGAATCCGGCGGAAGCATCACTCTTACCGAGGACGCGGATGAAGCGGTTAAAAACGCTGATGTGATATATACCGACGTGTGGGTTTCAATGGGTGAGCCTGCGGAAGTATGGGAAGAGAGGATAAAAGAACTCACTCCCTATAAGGTGACTATGGAAAAGATGAATAAGGCAAATCCCAATGCCATTTTCATGCATTGCCTCCCTGCTTTCCACGATCACAAGACCACAGTCGGAAAAGAAATGGGAGAGAAATTCGGCTTTGACGATATGGAAGTCACGGATGAAGTATTCCAGAAATACAGTACAGTCCTTTTCGATGAAGCTGAAAACCGTATGCATACCATCAAAGCGGTAATGGCTGCAACACTGGGATACGAGATTTAAAGCCTTCCCAATTTAAAGGCTTCCCCCTCTGGGGGAAGCTGTCACCAAAGGTGACTGATGAGGGCAAAAGGATAGATCATGAAAGAATACAATGTACTATGCGCCGCCAATTCATACGAGCGGAAATACTATCTGAACCCGGAATTCGGGAAACTACCGGATCAGGTAAAAGACGAACTGAAGGCAATGAGTGCCCTCTTCGTGGAAGAAGTGGGAGGGATCCTTGAAATGCAGTTTGATGAAGAGGGAGAACTCCTTATCCGTACATCTGCAGAAGAGGGTGACATGGCCTATGACGAGATAGGCGCCGGACTTCTGATTAAAAAGATAAGAAGCGAACACAGGCAGCTGTTTGAGGAACTGACACTTTTCTATAAGGTAGTCTTTCTCGGGGAAAAATTCGAGTGAAGATAGGAAACACAGAACTGAAAAGCAGATTTATACTGGCACCGATGGCAGGGGTTTCCGACCTGCCATTTCGTTTGATATGCAGTGAGATGGGGGCGGGACTGGTCTGCAGTGAAATGATAAGCGCAAAGGCCCTTCACTACAGGAATAAGGCAACGGATGAGCTGATGCAGACCCATCCGGACGAGCACCCGGTGTCAGTACAGATCTTCGGTTCAGAACCTGAGATAATGGCTGAGCAGGCAGAAGCCATATCCGATAGGGATTTTGAGATCCTGGATATAAATATGGGGTGTCCCATGCCCAAGGTGGTAAATAATGGGGACGGCTCTGCCCTTATGAAGGACCCGGACCTTATCGGCAGGATAGTTTCAGCAGTGGTCAGATCTTCTAAAAAGCCGGTCACTGTCAAGATAAGAAAGGGATTTGACAGGGATCACATAAATGCGGTGGAGGTCGCAAAGATAGCGGAGGAAGCCGGAGCATCCGCTGTCCATATCCACGGAAGAACGAGAGACCAGTACTACGAGGGAGAAGCAGACTGGGATATCATCCGCAGGGTCAAAGAAAGCATCTCGATCCCGGTCATAGGAAACGGGGACATACGGTCTTTTGAGGACGCAGAGAAAATGATGGATGAAACAGGGTGCGATGCAGTATCGATAGGCAGGGCGGCCAGAGGAAATCCCTGGATATTTAAGGAAATGCTGGCAGGAAAGAGATATATCCCCTCTCTTGATGAGAAAAAAGAAGTGATGAAGAGACACATAATGCTGGAAGTTCAGTGGAAAGGGGAATATACGGCAGTCAGGGAAATGAGGAAGCACATAGCCTGGTATACCGCAGGGATACCGCATTCAGCAAAACTCCGCACCCGGTGCTGCGCAATAGAAAAGGCAGAAGAACTGATGGAGCTTATAGAGATTTTAGGAAAAGATTGACACTGCTGAGGTTCATGGATATAATACGTGAGTTGAATTGTATAGTAAGCGGAACAGGTGATTTCGCAATCTATATCTAGAGTTGGAGGGTAAAATGGCAGAAGAACAGGTAAATGAAAAAAAAGTCATACTCACAGCAGATGGATTAAAGAAGCTGGAGGATGAACTCTCAGAACTTAAAAACGTAAAGCGTGCCGAGATAGCACAGGAACTTAAAGAGGCCAGAGCACAGGGAGATCTTTCCGAAAACGCCGAGTACGACGCAGCGAAGGATGCCCAGCGTATAATGGAAGAGCGTATCGCAGAGATAGAGACTCTTCTTAAAAACGTGGAAGTGGTGGATGAGAGTGAGATCGACTCTGAGAAGGTCAGCATCGGATGCAAGGTCAAGCTCAGAGATATGGAATTCAAAGAGGATATGGAATTCAAGATCGTAGGCTCCATGGAAGCCAGCAGTCTGCAGGGAAAGATGAGTAATGAATCTCCCGTAGGCAGGGCCATCCTCGGACACAAAAAGGGAGATACAGTAAAGGTAGAGACAAAAGCCGGTATCATAAAGTACAAGATACTCGAAGTATCGGTAAATGACTAAGACTTTGGAGATATTATGCCGCAGGAAGATATTTTACAGGTAAAAAGAGATAAGCTGAAACAGCTTCAGGAAGAGGGAAGAGATCCCTTTAAGATCGTTAAATATGATGTGACCCATCATTCACAAGAGATAAAGGACAACTTTGACTCTCTCGAAGGAAGCGATGTGATGGTCGCCGGCAGGATGATGTTCAAGCGCGTAATGGGAAAGGCATCATTCTGTAATGTAATGGATATCCAGGGAAAGATCCAGGTATATGCCGCAAGGGATAATCTGGGTGAAGAGAAGTACGCTGATTTCAAAAAGCTCTGTGACACCGGAGATATCATCGGAGTCAGCGGAAAGGTATTTAAGACCAAGACCGGCGAAGTGTCAATAGAAGCCAAGGAGATCACTATCCTCAGTAAAGCGCTTCAGCCGCTTCCCGAGAAATTCCATGGACTTACCGATACAGATACGAGATTCAGACAGAGATATCTGGATCTCATCATGAATGAAAAAGTAAAGGATACCTTCATCAAAAGGTCAAAGATCATCAGCACTATCCGCCATTTCCTGGATGAGCAGGGATTCATGGAGGTGGAGACCCCCATGCTGGTGGACAATGCAGGCGGCGCAGCTGCCAGACCTTTTGTCACTCACTACAATGCACTTGATGAGGACAGGAAGCTCAGGATCTCTCTGGAGCTCTATCTGAAGCGTCTTATCATAGGCGGAATGGAAAGAGTCTATGAGATTGGACGTGTATTCAGGAATGAGGGACTTGATACCAAGCACAATCCGGAGTTCACACTGATGGAGCTCTATCAGGCATACACCGATTATAACGGGATGATGGACCTTACCGAGAGGATGTTCAGACATCTGGCAGAGACAGTCTGCGGCACTACTTCCGTTTACTACGGTAACGAAGAGGACGGCAGCGGGGTAACTATCGACCTCGGCAAGCCTTTCAGGCGCTTAACGATGGTCGATGCCATTAAGGAAGAGACCGGCATTGACTTTGATACCGTTGCGACAGATGAAGAGGCAAAGAAGCTTGCTGATGAGAAGCATATCGAATATGAGCCTCATCACAAGAAGGGCGACATAGTGAATCTCTTCTTTGACGAATTCTGTGAAGACAAGATGATCCAGCCCACCTTTATAATGGATCATCCCGTGGAGATAAGCCCTCTTACAAAGAAGAAGCCCGACGATCCCTCAAAGGTTGAGAGATTCGAGCTATATATCAATGGATGGGAAATGTGTAACGCTTACTCAGAATTAAATGATCCCATCGACCAGCGCGAGCGTTTCGCCGCACAGGATGCCCTGGCTGCAGCAGGTGACGAAGAAGCCCAGCACACCGACGAGGACTTCCTGAACGCCATGGAGATCGGAATGCCCCCCACAGGCGGCATCGGATATGGCATCGACCGCCTCTGTATGCTGCTCACAAATGCACAGAGCATCAAGGAGGTAATCGCGTTCCCGACACTGAAGTCCTTGGGATGAAAGAAGCCCGTGGTTGACGGGTTTCTGAGAGGGTAAAGAGACTTAGGTACCACAAAAGTACCACACTTTTTCAAATGCCAGGTACAGAATAGTGCATGATAATGCATTTTCGCTATAGGGCAGTCAATCAAATATTTTGCAAAATAGGGACACTTTCTAAAGAGAAATCTTAAGGAAGTGTCCTTTTTGTTATGGTCTCAAATTCAAAACGGAGGAAAAAGACATGAGTAAAGTAATAGCCATAGCTAATCAAAAAGGAGGAGTCGGTAAAACTGAGGTAGCAAGTAATCTCGGGGTAGGAATGGCAATGACCGGTAAAAAGGTTCTCGAAATCGATGCCGATCCCCAGGGAAATCTCACATCAAGCCTTGGCATTGACAACGTAGATGAACTGGAAAACACCCTGGCTTCCTTCATGGAAAGAGAGATCAATGAAAACCAGCTGGATCCGGATGAATACATTCTTCATAACGAAGAAGGGGTAGATCTGATGCCCTGCAATATCAAGCTCGCCGGAATGGATTACATGATAATGAACGCCTTAAGCCGGGAGCGTCTCTTAGAAGCTTTTGTATCTCAGGTCAGAGACTCATATGACTATATAATCATTGACTGCTCACCGAGTCTCAATCTGGTAACGATAAACGTACTCACGGCTGCGGATTCGGTGATAATCCCGGTGGAAGCTTCTTACCTTTCAATGACAGGCCTGCAGCAACTCCTGACATCCATAGGATCCACGAAACGTAAGCTGAATAAAAAACTGGAAATCGAAGGAATAGTGATAAACAAGGTAAATACCCGTACAAATCACGAAAGGAACATTATAGACAAGCTCCGTGAGGCATACGGGAGTCAGATAAAAGTCTTTGATGTGATGATTCCTGAATCGGTAAGAGCTAAAGAGTGTACGGCATTTGGGGTAAGCATTTATAAGCATGATCCCAAAGGAAAGGTCGCAAAGGCTTTTGAAGAACTGACAAAGGAGGTGCTTGAACATGGCTGCTAAAAAATCTTTACCGGACAGAGTACAGCTCAAAAATCTGGATTCCCTTTTTGGGATTGACCAGGAACAGACAGGACAGGTTCTGGAGGTTCCGACAGTTGAGCTATTCCCCTTCAGAGATCATCCCTTTAAGGTTCTGGATGATGAAAAGATGAGTCAGACTGTTGAGAGTGTCCGTGAAAACGGGATCCTCGTGCCGATCATGGTGCGTAACAGGCCAGAGGGTGGATATGAAGTGATCTCGGGTCACAGAAGGAAACATGCTGCGGAAATCGTAGGGCTTAAAACAGTTCCAGTGATCATAAGAGATCTCACGGATGATGAAGCAGTAATAGCAATGGTGGACTCCAATCTGCAGAGGGAAGAGATACTGCCGAGTGAAAAGGCTTTTGCATATAAGA
>Ga0310691_10007889_pt1 | contig 11028 bp, 23 predicted proteins | sample 176DNAGHGlowgp2_FD_203887 | JGI IMG/M metagenome (GOLD analysis project Ga0310691, IMG submission 203887) | Sheep rumen microbial communities from Palmerston North, Manawatu-Wanganui, New Zealand - 1766 DNA GHGlow gp2 (v2) (version 2) | ecosystem: Host-associated > Mammals > Digestive system >... | reverse complement strand
ATTGTTTATTAACTATTTAATCCACAAAAATATGGATAAGATGGAAATTATGGCAATTATCGCCAATGAGTTCGTTAAAGGTGCAGCAAGCACCATAGTAGTAAACAAATCAGCCGATAGCAGCATGAACAAGGGCAGAGGTGCAAACCGAAATCCGTTCTTAGGTCGCGTGATTATCGCCAAAGAGTATTGCGGTTATGTCATGGGAACTGACTATGCCACATCGCTCGAAAACACCGCAGACCGCATGGGCAATGATGCCGAAGCAGACCTCAAACCCACATGGCACAAGCCTTGCGAGGTGTACGGAGAATGGTTCTCAACTGACAAGGCCACAGAGAGCAAGGTGTATTTGAAATTGCAGCGCAATGCCAAGCAAGTTGGCTGCAAGACCACTACCACCTACTATCTCGATGGTGTCTTAGCCACCGATGAAGAGGTAGCTGAAATTGAGAATTGGCTCAAAAAGAAGAGCAATACTCAAAGCTCTACCCAAATTGAAATGGGTATCGACAAAGAGCATGAGCAGCACTTCATTCTGCCGCAACTCGACACTATCGTAAGCATCAAGCAAGGTGAGAGAGAGGTATCGCCCTACAACCTCTTACATGAGGTTTATGCAGTGGCAATGGCTGAATAATTAAAGAGGGTGGGCACAATGCTCACCCTTTTTTGTTTTATGGAAGCGCGTACTTTTTTCAGTACATATTTCTTAAAAAGTGTTAATGAATTTGGTCATTTCACTGGAATTTCGTACATTTACATTACAAGAAACAGATAAATTAATAAGATTATGGCACAGACAACAAGACCACTTTATGAGATTGCAGCCGACATCCGCAAGGACTGGGGTGCAAAGGTAAACTTCGCAGCAAAGCCTTACCTTGATGCTATGGCTTCGCTTAACTCTATTGAGGACAACTACGGATGGGATAGCGGAAAGACCATCGTGCTCTATTTTCTCGGAAATGCTTCTTCATGGAGAGGTGAGACCGCCAAGACCATCAAGAAGGAACTGAAATCAATGGTGGGGTTGAAATAGACCCCATCCACTTTTTTATAAATTGAAAATAAAATTATGGATATTACAGCAGAGATTAATAAGTTAAAAACCGTTGCCAAGGAAAATGGTTTGGAAGTGAGGTTTCATGACCATAAAACCAATGCTGGTGATTTCTGCATCTTTATTTATGATAAATCTGTAAGAAAATCATATATGGTTGGCTTTGATGGATTATGGGGAATCGTAGAGTTTTCAAAATTATCATTTAAATCTTGTTTGAATTGTGCATACAAATGGATTGAGAAACGTGATAAACGTTTCGAGAAAGTAAACGGCAAATGGATTTATAGAAACAATTAATATGGCACAAGATTAGTTGTTTGTACTTTTTTAAGTCTTATAATATGATAGTAATTACAAAGGATGGTAAACGTTATGTTTATGTAACAAATTATGAAATGAAGGTAGATTGATTTCTACCTTTATTTTTTTTTTATATAATAATGGGGATAGGTTGTTAGCCTACCCCCATTTGTACTTATTTAAGTCCATTAGTCCTCATTATTGAATGGCTTTTTAAGACCTTTGCTTTCCCATTGTTTGTTGACCGCTTCTTTCCACTCTTCCAACTCTCTTACACACTGATGTCTGAGAGTCTTTCGATTCTGATAGTTGTCGATGTAGAAATCATCGAGGTCACTGATGGGGAGTTGTATCTTAATCCCCTCACTCTTAATGACGAACTTCTCGCTATTGATAGAGAGGATTGTGCTCTGTGTCACTACATGGTGGCACTGCATATCCAAACCCAACGATACAACGTGACATGGTAACGTGTATTCAACTCCGTGTAATGTAACCTTGTTCATAATTGTCATTATTCAACTCCTATTCTTTGTTTAAACTCGTCTTGTTGTATGCTATAAAAATAATTGTAAAAATCTACCATTACATCAACTTGTTCTTTATCTCCAAGTTTGGCAAACATTTTTTTTATTTCTTCTACCATAATTCTTATCAATCTATTTTAATTGTTCGATGTAAATGTACGAAAAAAAAATGGAATAACCAAAGATTATCCCAACTTTTTTTATATTACACTGATAAATGTTCATTTTTCTCCCCAGTCAATAAGTTCCATCTATCAATACATTCATTGTATTCTTCTATTGGCATACCACAAAGCATTTCAAGCCAGTTTTTAGGTTGCCAGCCTTTTTCAGTTTCTTTTTTGGTGTTTTTTACCTCATCAGCCTTAATTTCTTTTGGCTTATATTCTCCCTTTGCACGTAGCAAGGCAATACCATTGGCAGATATTTCTTCCAACTTAATGCTGCAATCGTAAATACCATCTTCGGTAAAATCTTCAACCAAAGACTTATAGAGATAATGTCCTCGTTCCACCGTGTCACGTTTTTGCTTGACTTCAATTCCCTTTTCCGTCTTATATGTCACTTGATAATACGTTTCCATATAAATCTATTTTAATTGTTCTATGTAAATGTACGAAAAAAAAATGGATTGACCAAGAAATCAATCCACTTTTTCATCAATTATTTTCTGTTTTAACAATTCTGCTTCTGTCAAGTCAACGAATATCAACTCTTTTCTTGCCCTTGTGATGGCCACATACTTCAAATTATATTCTTGCACTTCTTGCCATTTCTGTTGCTGCGGATATTTCAAAGGTAGCTTATTAGGTAACAGAATAATCACCCTATTTGCTTCCAAACCCTTGCTTTTATGTGCCGTTGACAATGTAACTGCATTCTCAATATTTTCATCCGAAAAGATTCTGTTGATATACGACTTCAATTGTGTTGTATCTCTAAGTGAATACATACAGATATTCTCAATGCACTTGCATCTATCTTCGAGGTTAATATAACGTGTTGAGTTCTTTGCACTCGCTTCATCACATTTTCTCTGTTCCATTATCACGCTAACGACCTTTTTCTTTTCTTCTTCGAGATATGCCAATACTTCTTTGATGTCTTTCGTGTTTGCATTCTCAATGAGGTTTTTAAGGTCTTGTGCAATGTCTTTTCCCTTAACGACTGCGGTAATACCGCTTTCAATTAACTTCATGCAGAGACCTACAAGTGGTGCTGATGTCCTACATAAGACCATATCGTTGTCTCTAAACAGAGATTTTGTCAGTTGCTTGGTATGACTAATCTCGCCCTTAATTGCACCATCGTGAGCCTTTATATGAGGTACTATTTCTTGCGCGAGAGAAATCATATTAGTTCCACAACGATAGTTCACTGACAATGGCAGTTCAATCGTGTTTGGTTGGTTTGCAATCTTATCGAATGAATTGCAGTCAGCACCAGCGAAACCATTAATGGCTTGGTTTCTGTCACCAACTGCTATAAATCTGCCATTCTTTGCAGCACATAGCATCAATTCTCTTTGTGCCCTATTAAGGTCTTGTGCTTCGTCAATAAACACATACTCATAAGTGGGAATACATTCCTTATGAAATAATGGTAACACAACCATGTCTGTGAAATCTATGGTCAAATCCCTTGGCATCTTATAGGCATCTGCAAGTAACTCATTGCACACCTCAACTTCATCGAACAATGTAAGAAAGTTGTGCTCGTCACACAAACTACGCAATTCTGACAAATCCTTATCGTTATACTTGATAAGATTAACCCTTGCAAGTGAGTATAGCTTTGCGACATTGCAAGCAAATCCGAACACCTTTGCTGAATCTGTTGTATCTGTAATGATATTGGAAAGTTCAAGTGCATGGTCTTTTACATACTTCTGATACTTCCAATCATCAACCTTGATACGCATTCCATATTCTTTATGGTTATAGAGTCGCTTTAAGATGCTATAACCAAATGCGTGTAAGGTAGAGACCTCTGCATAACCCTTTAATTTAACCTTTAATTCCTCTGTAATGAGTTTGTTGAACGCGAGGAATATAACATCACGTTCATTCATTTTTAAACGCTTACAAGCGGCTACAATGGTTGTGGTTTTGCCACTGCCAGCCACTGCATTGATGGCGATGTTTTCATCACCATTTTCAACTGCGTCAAAAATGTCCAACTGATAATCTGAATACTCTAATCTTTTTAATGCCATAACGTATGTAAATGTACGAAAAAAACGCGAACTGACAAAACAATTCGCGTTAAATTTTATTAATGTCTTTAATTTTCTTTCAATTCATAATACTTTTTCAACTCACTTGCTACGTGTTCTTCGTAACTACGGAGTACTTCTACCCATACCTTACAATCTTCTGCTGATATTGTCACACCTTGCCTTTTTGCCACTGGTGTGGACAATACTGCAATTAAACTTTCTAATGCGTTCATAATCTTTTTAATTTATAATACATATACATCTTTTCTTCTCATACTTGTATGCGTTTTATTTCATGTAGCTTGCACTTATTTAAGCTATTAATCATTTTTACCATTCAACATAACTAGCTTTTTCAATTTCTTTATTGAAAAACTCTTTTTCTTCTTCTGTCGCCAAACGATATTCTCTAGTATAACCCAAACCAGTCATAGGATAAGGACGTTTATGTTTTTCAACTTCTCCATTTTCACGTCTGATATAAAACGCATCAGTCTCCAATGCTTCGCCATTGAAGCCACAATAGCGGCACATACAACACTCCATGCCAAAAACATTAAGATGTTCGTCTTTCTTGACAATAATATCGCCCTTTTTAAAGCCATTGGTTAATTCAGCAAGGGTGTAAATAGTAACACTATCATCATCACAGATGGCAACCAAACCTGCTTCTTCCAATAACTCACTATTGTAAATCTCAACCATGTTATTCTATTTTTAATCCGTGATTTTAATTATTATTTGTTGGTGCAAAGGTACGAAATTATTTTGAATTAGCCAAATTTATTATAAATAATTAACAAAAATTTTTTAGGGTGAGAGCCATTTTGCCCTCACCCTTGCGACAAGAAATCAGTAACAATTAAAAAGATTAGTTTATGAATTTGTTGGAAGAGGTGAATTTGAATCACCGAAGCCTCCGAAGAGGCACATTAAGCACGAACTTAATGCCCATTTGTCCACATCTAGGTATAACCTAGTTCTCCTCTGGTATCTTCCAAATATATCTTTGATAAGTAAGGTGTTCTCCGCTGAGAATCTTTTTGGCTTTGACTAAGTTCGTGAGCATTGCAGGCATCTTGAACATCTGTCTTGGTCACTGACCTTACTCTTTTTTCCACTTACTACTTTCCGAGTTCCATAGTGTACTACCTTCCAAGTTCAGTGGTTGTTTCTGTCTCACCAACAATGCAAAGATATATTTGTTTTTTTAAATTACCAAATTAATTTGCGCATTTTAACTTTCTTTAACGTTTTCAATCATATCGAATATATGCGTAGCAATGCTCACACAGAGGAACGGATGGGTTTCTCTAATAATTTCCCAATCGTAATAGAACGTATCGCCATCCTCATCAGCGAACCAAATCTCTACACGTCCAAACTCATTGACCGTGAGACGTAGGAGGTCTGCGTGGCAACCACAACTATTCTGAAAGTCGAGGCCATCACTGAAGCACTTCGGAATGTGTGGAAAATATTCCCACTGACATCCATTCCACTCACCAAATGCAATGACACACATCGCAATTAGTTTTTCTATACCTATTGTAATATACTTGTTCATTTCCTCTTTGTTTTTGAAATTGAATATTTCTTCAAATGCTTCTTATAGTCCTCTTTAATCTGTTTCATATCCCTCTTTGGAGGAACATACAGAGGATGATAGAAAGGATATTTATCTTCGCCCATGTTGTTTTCTTTTACATTGCAAAGGTACGAAATTTATTTGAATTGACAAAGAAAAAACGTACCTTTAACATTTCGTTAACGTTTCCGCTTTGGCTCATACACTGCATTTGGTGCTCCCCTCTTACTTTGGTCCTCAATCAAACGACCATAATCAATCCACTGCGTAAAGAAAAATGCTATTGGTTTCATGTTAATATGCACTTAAATTGTTTAACTTGTTGTTTGTAATGTCACCATCAAGATGCTTAATACGCTTCGGCCAACGTACCTTATTCTCATTGAAAGCGTTATAAACGATATATGAGAGAGTGTATTGCTCCGTAGCGTTCCAGAACTCACTATACAACCATACTTGCGGATGCTTGTGTGACTTGGTGGGATTGGTGGCGAGAATCTTGCCACTCTTACGATTGCGAACCCTACCCAAGTTAGATACCTCATACAAAGGTCTCCAATCTATTGTTCTCCAAATTTCTTCCATATATTAATCTCTTTAATTGTTTTACAATGTAAATGTACGAAAAAAAATTGGATTGACCAAAAAATCAATCCAATTTCTTCCTGATATTTACAATGTTTAACACTTACTCCCCTTTTGCGAGGTCATATTCACGATTTGTCTCCTTCAATTTGGCTTTTAATCCTTTCAAATCTTTCTGATACTCACGAACCTTTGCACGGCCATCAACGAGAGCCTTGGTGAGAGTTTCCAACTCTTCTGTGCGCTTCTCCTTTTCGAGCGTCCAAATGGGCGTAATCTTCACTCGAAGAGCCTTATTAGCTTCCTCACGATTCTTCAATGAGGTTCTAACTTTTACTTGTGCGCCACGAACCAAACGCATCATTTTAATACTTGATTCCTTTGCCATAGTTATTCTGTTTTAATTATTATACTTGTCTTTTTGCGGTTTCAATAGATAAAACCTTAATTTTCTCGTCTCTCGGTGTCATTGTATGCACCACTTCAAACTTCAATGAATTAAGAAACTCATGCAGTTCTCCAATGGTCATATCCTTTGGAACTCCCAACTTCAACTCAACCTCAACTTTCTGCGTGTTGAAGAAACTATCTTTATCGAGCACTCCCACTTGCTGCAAGATGTATTCGTCAATCTGCTTTTTGAACACATGGGCGATAGGTATATCATGTACGTTTTCGTACTCATAGACGTGAGTGTAGGTAATTCTTTCTTCATCCTTATGGTATTCCACTTCAAGATGAAAGATGTCACCATCCTTATCCTCCATGTCTTGAAAGATAATTACGTAAGTATCTTCATCAAGCCAATATTCATCCATGACCTCATAAAAGGTATTGAGGAAAAACTTGCTTGTGAACTTCTTTTTCAATGTTACTTCTTCTTTCATAATCTCCTTATATTTGTTGTTTGTGATGTAAATGTACGAAATTTCCTTGAAATGACCAAGGAAATTCCCACATTTTTTTAGCCAATTAGTTCCGTTTCCTCTACACCAAACTCATACTCGTTCAGATTTGAAAATCCGTGATGTGTCACGGCCTTGGCAATCTCATAGGCGAACCCACTGAATTGTGCGAGAATCCCACTCTCAACGATAGCACACGTAATCTTTTCAATTACAGATGAATCGCGCAAATCTTTATCAGACGGAATAGCGCAGATAGGCCCCTTAGTGTTATCGTCAGTGTCCACATAATATACAATATTTACTTTCTTAGTCATAATCCCCACAAATTATATCTGTTTCAAAAATGCACTCTGCAATCAGTTGGTTGCGCTCTGCTCCCTCTGAATCACCTAAATACTCGTCACCACCATAAGCGGAAACATATTCACCGATTTCGTCAGAATCATACTCGGTAACATCTATCTCGTCTTGATACCAATCCTTAATGGTGGTCTTGTCATTAAGAGTTTCAAGCAAATGCTTGCTATGCTCCTTACCCTCCATATCCTTGATTTGGATATATTCAAAGGTAGTCTCATTCACCTTGCGACAGAATTGCCCATTATCTGGGTCTGTGTTCACCCACTCATTCACGTCAAAGTGAATAGTTCCGTCTGAATTGAATTTGTTGTTGAACATCATAATCTAATCTCCTTTATTTATTTTCTAATGCAAATGTACGAAAAAAATCTGAATTGACCAAATAATCAACTCAGATTTAACAAATATTTAATTTAATATTGCTTCATCATATATTACAAGACGATAAACGTCTTTAGCATTTGGGTATATCATAATAATTTTTTCATCGAGATTGTTATAAATCATTATTACCTTACCGTCTTCTTCTTTTTTGTAATAAATGGAAGCGTCTTCAAAATAACTAAAAGATTCACCTCCTTTATTCTTTACGGTTAAAGAAAGCATACTTCCATATTCGTCTAAATGAGCATAATCTATTGTTACGCTACAAGGTGTTTTAGAAAAACCTTCTTTACCCCAACAAGGTAGGTATGCACCTTCGCACTTGATTGTTGTTTTATATGCTTTTGTTAATTGTATCGGCTTAGTAGCCTCTTGTGCATTAACACTCACCATCGTCATAAGGCAGACGATAAGCCATAAAAATTTCTTCATTGTTACTTTGTTTTTATTAATTAAATATCACCTATTTCATCGAAATCAATCTCAATGGGGTCACTCTCGCCCTCCTTGAAATACTGAGCATCAGTAATCCAGTCCCACGAATAATCACCCTCAAAGGTATAATTATCGTCAATATACTTCTGTTCGTCACCATCATACTTTTCTTCGAGTTCTTTCTCGTTGATGTCCTCTACCATTAACTCATGCGAATAATGGTTAATGATTGCAATTCTTCTCATAATCTTTTCAATTTATAATAAAACTTTGTCTGTTCCGTTCCACACTACATCACAGATATTACCCATTGTGACGTATTTCTCACCAAGGCACCTGCTATTACTACTCCACTTGTAGATGTGGACACCAATAGTCCATTGGTCTAACTTGTTCCGAAGATAGTCCAACACTTCATCCCACTTCTTAATGTCATTGATATAAGTAATGCCATTGTTATAAGTTGGGTCTGACTGATGCCTTACTATTGTTAATGAATATGTCATAATCTTATCTCCTTTTTTGTAAATGTACGAAATTAATTTGAAATAGCCAAGAAAAAAGGGGAAAAATTTCTTTCCCCCCTTAACAAACATATTCACACAACTTATAACTTCTCCGTTACCATTCTTCACAGAATCTCACTTCGACAGATGTATTTCCAACGTCCATATTATGTGCCTTGAAATATTCCTCAATGGCACTCTTAATGTGCGCTTCTAATCTCTGTGGGTCTTTGATAGCTTTGCGCATTGTATGGGTATATACCTCAAACTTCTCATGGAATCGGCAATCTTTCGCAACAAACTGCTCAAACCCATCATAATCACAATCGCTTAGATAATTGGCTGCGGTATGGAAATTTGCATCATGCAATCTTTCTTCAAGAAACCATTGCATACGCTTATCAGCCTTTTGGTGCTCTCGCATTACTTTCATAAGGGAATCGTAGCCGTAGTTATAATCACACTTATTATTGGGTGATTTAACATACTTCTGAAATTCCGCATGAGTGTAAAAGATTTCTCCATTACCGCAATTATCACCATTGAGGAACTTATCTATTGCTTCTTTGCAACCCTCAACGTTCTTTGCTTGCACATTATAATCCTGCGACGGAAGCTTCTCGTTACCCTCTTTGCAGAAATCGAAATGCACCTTTTTGCTATCAATCCAATCCTTATCGAATCGGCTATTATCCCAAAGGGAACGATGATATTCAATTTTCGTTACCTTGATAACACGATACCCCTTATAAAGTTCCATTGGGGTACGCTTCGTTTCTTTGCCACTCCTTACGCTCATTTCGCACTCTCCTTTTTCAATGTTTCTAAGTTTCTATCAATATAACCCTTAACGGCTTCGAGAGAACGGCACACACTATCTTTAACTTTCATGTTCCGCTTTGTTGCTCCCCTCGGAATGGTAACGTAGAAATCACCATACCAATTATTTCCAATCATGCAACCATACTGCCATACATCAATGCCCTTGTATCTACCGCAGTAGTGCTTTTTGTCGTTGTTGGTAAACATCCCCATATCTTTATCTCCTTTTGTTTTACAATGCAAATGTACGAAAAAAAATCGAATCTACCAAATTTTTTAGTGAAAAAAAGACCCCATCCGTATAAGTTTAACACTTGTTAACGAATGGAGTCCGAAAGGAGATTTGAATGATGATAACGTAGGCAAGACTATAAGGGGTTTGATTTCTTGTGTGGGCAATCCTTATCCTCTCTTTGCGATGGCTACCCAATCCCATCTTTCAACGCAGCCTTGCCAGTATCTTAAAAAGTGTGGGAAAGATGGCGCACCAAGGAAACTATCGTACAGGACGTATTATCGTCAAAATTTCTTTGCTTAGTGCAGCCGCAGGGACTATTAGCCATCCCCTTAATGCGCCACCATCACCAATCTGCGCAGAAACTTGGTGATGTTTTGACCCACCTTTATTTTCTATACCTCTTCATCGTCTGTTCTCTCGATGTGCTGATGAAGGATGTTGTGCAGTTGTGTGAAATCAATATCGTCACACCCCCAAACAAGTTCATCTTTTCTTGCACGAAGCAATTCCACATCAAAGTAGTCACTTCCGATGTTGTAATAAATTCTTACTCGTCCACGATGGAGCATTCCACTGACCTTGAACTGAATGCCATAGCATCCGTCCTCTGAGACAATATACTTGAAAGCATTTGCGCCCCAAGTGAAATACTGCCTACATCTTTCTGTCATTGCGAAGATGTTTCCCTCGCCCTTGATGTAAGACATGATGGTCTTGTACATCTGTACCAACTCAGCATTTGAAGGAAAATTGTTCCCAAGCTTTTTCATTTGATATTCCATAATCGTTTATCGTTTTGTTCGATGCAAATGTACGAAATTAATTTGAATTGGCCAAGAAAAAACGAGGATTTTTTTAATCATCCTCGTAAAAAATTGCATGAGTTGCGTCAAACATAAGGTAATAATGGCCATTTCCGCAACCTCTGTATTCCTCGCTATACCATGCAAGTTTCTCGCCATCACGATTTGCAACCTCAACGGTATTGTCGTAACCATTCTCCCAGCGTCTGTGGAAATCTGTGCCGTTCTTGATGCACTCAGCAACACGCTTACTCATTTCCTCACGCTCCCATCTGCGCCAAGCAATAG
>Ga0310691_10007887_pt1 | contig 11029 bp, 11 predicted proteins | sample 176DNAGHGlowgp2_FD_203887 | JGI IMG/M metagenome (GOLD analysis project Ga0310691, IMG submission 203887) | Sheep rumen microbial communities from Palmerston North, Manawatu-Wanganui, New Zealand - 1766 DNA GHGlow gp2 (v2) (version 2) | ecosystem: Host-associated > Mammals > Digestive system >... | reverse complement strand
AGTATAAACTAACAGCAGCCGACGGCATCAAACTCGATGTTGACAACTTCCCTGAGGTAAACGACTTTACTGCCAAGGAAGACTACATAGGCGAAATAAACTACAGCGACTTCACGCTTACCTTCGAGCCGTTCGACACCATCCCCACCACCTTCGACTTCATAGAGGGCGACGTACAAGGTGCATTTGTCATCCGTAATGTTTCAGTAAAATAAGTGACCATGATCAAGAAAGCTATCATCACCATCCTGCTCGCCCTCGCCGCAATGGCAGGGTTGGCACAGACAAAGACTGCAACGGTCATTGGTTATTCACCCGCTCTGAAAGACGGCACATTGGTGTTTGCCGGTACTGGCAGTAAGTCAACTGTTGTAGATACCGTGCAAGCTGGACGGTTCGCCTACACCCTGCCCGTTGAGGAATTCACCGAGAGCAGCCTCTCTTTCTTTGGCGAAGGCTGCCCCAGATCTTACACTCTAATTTTCCTGCGTCCCGATGTGACTGTGAAAGTGACGGGCAATGACTGTCTTAACCCCTTATGGAAAGTGGAAAGCCCGATACCTGAACAGCAGACCCAGAACCGTCTGACGGAATATTGCCGCGACGTGAGGACAGAAGCCTTGCAGATGGACTTGGCTAATGCACCTCGGGAGAAACGAGACTCCGTTACGCTGATATGGATGAAACAACAAATGGATATCCTGCCATCACTGCCTGTGGATGCAGCCACAATCCGTACGTTATTGGGCATATCCGAAACGGCAATGATAAGGAAAGACTTTCCGTATATGGAGCAGCTGAAAGAAGTGGAAAAGACTTTCGCCGCCCGTGCGCCTAAAGGATTTGAAAATCAGCTGGCAGAGATTCATTCCTATGTCTATGCGAAGAATGAGCAGCAGATAGCCGAGGAATTGGCCGGCAATGAGAGCGTGTTTTTCAAGAAATACGACGACGTGGCCCCAGAGAATATCCTCCAGACCATCCTCGACAACTATAAGGGTAAGGCCGTGCTCATCGATATGTGGGCAACATGGTGCGGTCCCTGTCGTGCAGGCCATAAAGCGATGGCCCCTCTTAAAGAAGAGTTGAAGGGGCGCAACATCAAGTTCATCTACATCACCCCGCCCTCGTCGCCTCCTACCACTTGGCTGGAAATGATTAAGGATATCGACGGTGACCACTACTACCTGACGGAAGAACAAAACCACTACATCCTCAGTCACTTCGAGTCAGAAGGCATCCCCACTTACGCCATCTACGACACCAAAGGCCAACAGACCTACAAGAGTATTGGTTTCCCTGGCAATGATGTCATCCGAAAAGAATTAGTAACAGCAAGCAAGTAACATGACTACATTCAAAGATTTAGACCTGCGCGAAGCATTGCGGCGCCGATACGCCAATGCGCCGGCAATGCAGGCAGACCTCAAAGAGAGTATAATAGAAAGATCGCTCATCCCTCACTTATCCCTCCCGTGATCCCTCACATGGGCAGAGTGGAGTGAAAGGAGGGTTGATGGGAGGGGAAGAATAAAGGATGCCTCCTATGGGGGTATAGGAGGCATCGGAACGAGTGATGGAAGTTATCAGAGACTCACCCGAGGCAATGGAAACGAGTTTCCTTGCGCTCACTTGACGGGAATCTTGTCGATGCGCTTCTGATGGCGGCCACCTTCGAACTCGGTGGAGAAATACTCGTCCATGATCTTGCGGGCCATGTCCTCATCGATGAAGCGACCGGGCATCACGAGCACATTGGCATTGTTGTGCTGACGGATGAGATGGGCAATCTCAGGAATCCAGCACAGACCGGCACGGATGGACTGGTGCTTGTTGAGCGTCATGTTGATGCCCTCACCAGAGCCGCAGATGGCGATGCCGGGGAATACCTCTCCAGCCTCAATGCCGCGAGCCAGAGCATGACCGAAGTCGCTATAGTCGCAGGAGTCCTCGGTGTAGGTGCCGTAGTCCTTGTACTTGTAGCCCTTCTCCTCGAGGTACTTCTTGACGAATTGTTTCAAGGCAAAACCAGCGTGGTCGCTTGCAATGCCTATTGTTTTAATTTCCATAGTCATCTATATAATTAAGGCACGGATTAACACGGCCTTATTTTTATAAGAACACTGCTTTTCTGAGATGGAAAGCCGCGCCTTTTTTTAAAAGCTGTGTAAATCCGTGCCAGATTATTTATCCAAGAAGGGCTTTAACCTGCTTGTAAACATTCTCTCCCGTGAAGCCGAGCTTCTCGTCGAGCACCTTGTAAGGAGCAGAGAAACCGAAGCTCTCGAGACCCCATACACAACCGTCGGCACCTACGAGGCCTTCGAGGTTCACAGGCAGACCAGCGGTCAGACCGAACTTCTTCTTGCCTGCGGGCAGTACGCTCTGCTGATACTCCTTCGACTGGCTGCGGAACAGACCCTCGGAAGGAACGCTCACCACGCGTGTCTTGATGCCGTCGGCAGCGAGAAGCTTTGCTCCAGCCTCAAGGGTGGAAACCTCTGAGCCAGAGGCGAGTAAGATGACGTCGTAGTCCTCGTCGGAACCTGCCACAACGTATGCACCCTTCGTAGCCTGCGAGTAGTCGTTGCCCTCGGGCAGCATCTCGATGTTCTGACGAGAGAAGATGAGCGCTGTGGGGGTGTCGACGTTCTCCATAGCCATGCGCCAGCAGACGGTTGTCTCCTCGGCATCGGCAGGACGAACCACGAGTACGGAGTTCTTGCCGTGGTGGTTCTTCAGCTTCTCCATCAGGCGGATCTGTGCCTCCTGCTCAACAGGCTCGTGGGTAGGACCATCCTCACCTACACGGAAGGCGTCGTGGGTCCAGATGAACTTCACGGGCAGCTCCATGAGGGCAGCCATACGGACGGCGGGCTTCATATAGTCGGAGAACACGAAGAAGGTACCGCAAGCGGGGATGACACCACCGTGGAGGGCCATACCGATGCAGCAGCAAGCCATGGTGAGCTCAGCCACACCAGCCTGGAAGAAGGCACCGCTGAAGTCGCCCTTCACGATGTCGTGGGTCTTCTTCAGGAAGCCGTTGGTATTGTCGGAGTTGGAGAGGTCGGCAGATGCGCAGATCATGTTGGGCACCTGCTCAGCGAGCTGACCGAGGACGGCAGCGCTGGCGCTACGGGTAGCCGAGCCAGCCTTCTGCTCCACCTTGCTCCAGTCGATCTTCGGAGCCTTGCCGCTGAACCACTCCTCGAGCTGGGCAGCCTTCTCAGGATTAGCCTTTGCCCACTCAGCCTTGGCGGCATAGCGCTCAGCGCAGATCTTCTTCAGCTCCTCAGCACGCTTGGCATAGAGCTCCTGCACCTCGGGGAAGATCTGGAACGGGTTCTCAGGATCGGCACCCAGGTTCTTCATCGTGTTGATATAGGCATCGCCACCGAGGGGAGCGCCGTGGGTAGCACAGTTGCTCTCGTAGGAAGAGCCGTCAGCCTTGCGGGCACCCTTACCCATCACACAATGGCCGATGATGAGAGAAGGACGCTCCTTCTCAGCCTGGGCCTTCTTGATGGCCTCGCGGATCTGGTCGACGTCGTTACCGTCGATCTTCTGCACATACCAGCCCCAAGCCTCGTACTTCTTGGCGGTGTCCTCGCAGGTCACCACTTCGGTCTTGGTAGAGAGCTGGATATCGTTGGCGTCGTAGAACATGATGAGGTTGTCGAGGCCGAGGTTACCGGCGATACGGCCTGCACCCTGAGAGATTTCCTCCTGCACACCACCGTCGGAGATGTAGGCGTAGATGGTCTGGTTCATCACGTCGCCCAGACGAGCCTTGAGGAACTTGGCGGCGATGGCAGCACCCACGGCGAAGGTATGACCCTGTCCGAGGGGACCAGAGGTGTTCTCGATGCCGCGCTCAATCTCGCGCTCGGGGTGACCGGGAGTCACCGAACCCCACTGGCGCAGGTTCTTCAGGTCTTCAAGTGTGTACTTGCCAATGAGGCAGAGCTGGCTGTAGAGCATCGGAGCCATGTGACCAGGATCGAGGAAGAAGCGGTCGCGGCCTTCCCATGCGGGATTCTCGGGGTCATATACTAAGAACTCACTGTACAGGGTGTTGATGAAGTCTGCACCACCCATGGCACCGCCGGGGTGACCCGACTTGGCCTTTTCAACCATCGAAGCAGCAAGGATACGGATATTATCCGCTGCCATGTTCATAACTTTGTTGTCGTTCATAATGAATAATTAAAATGTAAAAACGTTAATTTGCGTGCAAAGATACAAAATTATTCCGAAACAATCAACAGTTTCGGAATAATTCTTTCTGATTGGAATTAATAATCGTTAATTCACAATCCCCATTTAGTCGGATATCTGTATGCTGACGGCAGTTTTGTCGGGCAAAGACGGCATCCTGCAGGTGACAGTCCGGGACTAGCATCATGACTGCCAACAATTTGCCAAATAGTCTCATATTGCTTCTTTTTGAATGCTTCTATTCCAGCAGCGCCTCAAGGTCGGCAGTCCAGTCGGCATTGTTATGTGGACAAAGTGTCTTCATGCCTAAGGCTGCAGCAGCCTCCACATTCCGAGGACCGTCATCAACAAAAAGAGTCTCTTCGGGTCTTGCCTGCTGGCCTTCAAGCATCTGCTCGAATATCTCTCGCCGGGGTTTCATGACCTTGCACTCATAACTCAGATACATCGCGTCGAAGAAGTAGCTGATGGGGTGGCCTTCACCGTCGAAATCCTTGTCGGCCCACTGCATCATGAAAGGGTTCGTGTTCGACAGCAGGCAGACCTTGTACCCTCTGGCGCGAAGGCTTTGTATCGCCTCGAGGTTGCGCTTAGGCACATAGTCAACATACCCGTGCCAAGCCCAGGAACAGTCTTCTGCCGTCAGTTCCCTGCCCACCAACTTGCTTAATTCCCTGCGGAAATCCTCTGCCGTAATCCTTCCGGACTCCAGATCCCCGAAGATGCCCTTCTGCTCGAAGGCGTCGAGGCGCTGGCGGGCATCAGCAAGTCCTATTTCCTCAAACCGCCTGACAGCTTGTTCGTAACTCAATGCCAGCACCACGCCCCCCAGATCGAATGCGATATTCTTGATTTTGTTCATAATGACGGTGCAAATATAAACAATAATTCCGAAACGGGCAAAGAAAACATTAATTATCTTATTGTTCATGAAAAATTTGGTGGTATAAATAAAAATATGTACCTTTGCACGCGATTTTCTTAAAGAGGTCTGGCATGTGTCGGAACTTTTGATGGAAATAGTTGAGTATGAATATGAAAGAGTTGATTATTGTTGGTGCCGGAGGAATGGGGCGAAGCGTTTATTGTATCGCCGAGAACAGCATCGGATATGGCACCGTCTTCACCATCAAGGGATTCTTGGATGATAATTTAAATGCGCTTGACGGGTTCAGCGGTTATAAGCCGATACTATCGACCATTTCCGACTATCAACCGGAACCTGATGATGTCTTCGTATGCTCTATCGGAGATGTCGCCATTAAAGAGAGACTTTGTGAATCACTTAAGGAGAAGGGCGGAAAGTTCTTCTCACTTATTCATAACCGGGCTATCATCTGCAAGAATAGCCAGATAGGTGAAGGAACCATTGTCGATGAAGGGGTCCATATCGATCCGGATGTCGTTATCGGTGATGATTGTCTGATACAGGCCCAGGCCATTATCGGCCACGATAGCGTGATAGGCAATTATGCAAGGATAGATACCCAATGCTCATTGGTCGGAGGCACCATTGTCAAAGACCGCGCAACGATTTATACGCATGCGATGATAAGCCACAATGTAACGGTAGGAGAAGGTGCCGTCGTTGGAGCTTGTAGTTTCGTCATTAGAAGTGTCAAACCCGGGACGTCGGTTTTCGGAGTCCCTGCAAAACCAATATATTAAAGTAATATGACAAAAGAAGAATTCGTTCAGGAGTTTATAGAAGCCCTTGAAATAGAAGATGCCTCACTTATTCAGGAAACGACCGTATTCAAGGATTTGGAAGAGTGGGACTCTTTGGCCGCGCTGTCAACCATATCATTGATTGGCGACGAATTTGGAGTGACGATTAACAATAAGGTTCTGAGGAGTGTGGATACCCTGGGCGAACTTTATGATTTGGTAATAGAGAAGACAAAGTAAAGATGCAGAAAAACGTCATAGAATACCTATGGAAGACCGTTGAGCGTGTTCCTGACAAGATTGCTGTCGACGACAATAAGGAGCAGGTGACGTTTGCGCAGTTGCAGCAGTCGGCTGTCAAGATTGCAGCATGCATCCGTGAGCTGGATCTCAGGAAAGAGCCTGTGGGCGTTTATATTCCCAAGAGCACTAAGATGGTGCAGGCTTTTGCCGGTGTCAGCTTGAGCTGCAATTTCTATGTGCCGTTGGATACGAAATCGCCTGATGCACGTATCAACTCCATCCTTCAGGTGCTGGAGGCCAAAGTGATTATTACAACAGCAGCACTTAAGGACAAGGCCGAGAAACTTGGTGATTTCCAGGTTCTGGTGATGGAAGAGATGCTCAGCAGGGATGCGCAGGAGATCGACCTCAAGAAATACATTGCGAACCAGACGGACTTAGACCCCGTCTATTCCATCTTCACCTCTGGATCGACAGGCACCCCGAAAGGTGTCGTCATCTCGCATCGTTCGGCCATAGACTACATAGATTGGATGATCGAACGCTTTGGCATAGACGGAAATCGCATCATGGGTAATCAGGTGCCTTTCTACTTCGACGTGTCGGTATCTGACATATACCTCACTTATGCTACGGGCTCCACCTTGGTGATTATTCCGGAGATGTACTTCTCGTTCCCAACTGACTTGATAGACTTCATCAACGAGAAGAAGATCAACTTTGTGTTCTGGGTGCCCTTTGTGCTGATAAATGTAGCGAATGTAGACATCTTCAGCGAAAAGCTGCCTCAGTATCTGGAGGATGTGTTCTTCGCTGGCGAGGTCATGCCCAACCGCCATCTGAACTATTGGCGTAAGTATCTGCCCCAATGTCGTTATGTGAACCTCTATGGTCCGACAGAGATAACGGTAATCAGTACCTATTATGAAGTAGACCGTGAGTTTGCCGACGATGAATCCCTGCCCATTGGCTATGCCTGCAACAACTGTGACAACCTGATTCTTGTAGATGACAAGGACGGAAAGCGCGAGGCGAAAGTGAATGAGAAGGGAGAACTTGCCATTGCCGGAACCTGTCTTGCGCTGGGTTATTTCGGTGACTGGGAGAAAACGAACAAAGTCTTCATCCAGAATCCGCTGAATAACAAATATCGCGAGTACATTTATCTGACAGGCGACGAATGCTACAAGAATGAGCGTGGAGAGATTATCTACTGTGGACGTAAGGACTCCCAGATTAAGCACAATGGTTACCGCATCGAGTTAGGTGAGATTGAGAACGCCGTGCTGGCGTCGAAGCTGGTGGATAACTGCTGTGTCATGTATAATCACTCGGAAAAGAAGATCGTGCTCTTCTATGAGGCAAAGGAGGAGATCAAGATGGTTGATTTCCGCAAGGCACTATCATCCCACGTACCTCGATACATGCTGCCCTCTGAGTTTGTATGGGAACAGTCGCTGAGGCGCAATCAGAATGGCAAGATCGACAGAGCTTATTACAACGGAAAAGTAAATAAATGACTATGAGAGAAAAGATATTGGAAATACTGTCCGGGCTGAGACCGGAATGTGATTTCACGAATAGTGAGAATTTTATCGAGGAAGGATTGCTCGACTCTATGGATATTGTTGCCCTTGTGGATTCTGTTGAGGAAGAGTATGGAGTGACGATCCCGGGTACAGCCATCTCTGCCAAGAATTTCTGTAACCTCGATACGATTGTCGCACTGATTGAGAAGTACAAGTAAGTTCCTATGATTACAAAGTTCACGAACAAGACCATCAGCAGCGTCCTTACTGTGTTTCCACAGCAGGAGATCGACTTCATGGACGAGATGAATAACTACAATTATTCGGAGCTCAAGATGAAGAAGCTTAAGAAGCTGATGGGATATAACACGCGTCGATGTGGGAAAAAAGGTGAGGGCGTATCCGATTACGCCATCTTTGGGGTACAGCATCTGATTGACCAACAGATCATCAAGGTTGAGGATGTGGGTGCCATTATCGTCACATCTACATCGCCAGACTACTTTATCCCGCCTACCAGCAATCTGATTCAGGGACATTTCAATATCAGTCATGACTGTGTCTGTATCGATCTCTCACAGGGTTGTTGTGGCTATTCCGTCGGACTGACCTATGCTTTCATGACGCTTGAACATCTTGCTGCGGATAAGAAGGTGCTGCTTGTCTGTGGAGATATGATGTCTCAGAAAATAGGTGCCCGCGACAGAGCCAGCCGCCCTATCATTGGCGACGCGGTGACTATTTCTGTGGTGGAGAACTGTGCCGACGGCAAGGAGGTGTATTGCTGCCTGAAGAACCAGGGTGAGCATGGGATGGCGATCAATATTCCTGCTGGTGGCAACAAGCTGCCGTGTTCTGCAGAAACTGCTGTTGAAGTGGAGGACGAGGCAGGCAACTGGCGCAGTCAGGAGCAGTTCTTCATGGAGGGCGACTTGGTGTTTAACTTTGTCATCAACGAAACACCTCTCATGATTGACGAGCTTCTTGCTTTTGCCAATATTAATAAGGAGGAGATCGACTATTTCGTCTGCCACCAGCCCAATGCCTTCATGCTTAAGAAACTGGCAGAGAGGGTAGAGGTGGAGCCGGAGAAGATGCCTAACGACATCGTCTCTATCTATGGCAACTCCAATAGTGCCACCATTCCCGTCACCTTGTGCCATCATTATGAAGAAATGTATGAAGGGAAAGATCAGAACAAGCTGATGTTCGCTTCGTTTGGCTCCGGTTTGGCACTTGGCGGTGTGTTGATTGATCTTCCTGCACTTCGCTATTGCAAGATGATTGATTATCCCCACAAAGACTGAGGATGTTGAAGACTTGCCAGATTGTAAACGACTATCAGCACTCCTGCACTTACATCCTCTATGAAGATGAATGTGACTATGTGTGGCTGATAGACTGCGGCGAAGCAGAGTCTGTTGAACGCTGGCTGTCTATTCATGGGAAAACGCTCAAGGGTGTTTTTCTCACTCATTGTCATGATGATCATACATTCGGACTGCGTCGTTTGCTGAAAGAGATGCCTGCCTTGCAGGTCTTCCTTTCTGCCCACAAAGGAGTAGAATGTGTGCAGGATACAAGGTTAAACCTTTCGAAGTTCACCCCCGAACCATTCCAGATCTTCACAGATCATTTTGTGGAGCTGAAGAATGGTGAAGAGGTGACGCTATTTCCCGATACAGAGCTGACGGCAATTCAGGTCGACGGCCATTCTCCCGATTCAATGGCCTATCGCGTTGGTACCTTTCTCTTTACTGGTGATGCATACATACCGCCGCTCGAAGTGGTTACAAAACTTCCCGGAGCCGACAAAGAGAGAGCCGCAGCAAGTCTGGCGATGATCAAGATGCTGGTTGAAACAGAAAAACTTACCGTCCTTCCCGGACATGAAATCAATTCATAAATACTATGTATAATCCCTATTCTTTAGAAGGAAAGACTGTTCTGGTAACTGGTGCATCCTCTGGTATCGGAAGAGCAACAGCCATTGAGTGTTCCAAGTTGGGTGCCAAAGTGGTGATTACCGCCCGTCATGAAGAAAGACTGAAGGAGACGTTGAGCGCTCTTGAGGGTGATGGCCATCAGCTGATTCTTTGCGAAATGACGAGCGATGATGATCTGACGAACCTTGTGGAGACCGTTCCTGTGCTGGATGGTCTTGTCTGCAATGCGGGCATCAATAAGCTGGTGCCCATTCGCCAGTTGAAGGCTGAAGATTTGAATCACATCTTTGAAGTTAACACCTTCTCATCCATCATCTTACTGCAGAAGTTGATGAAGAAGAAGAAACTTGCCGAAGATGCCTCTGTCGTCTATACCAGTTCCATCTCGGGCATTGGTGCAGCGGCGGTAGGCGAGTCGATGTATATCGCAAGTAAGGGAGCTCTCAGCGCATTTGTGAAGGCTGCGGCCTTGGAGTGTTCCAAGAAAGGCATCCGTGTTAATGCAGTCTGTCCGGGAATGGTCAAGACTGAGATGTCGGATGCCTATGACTTGAATGAGGGTGACAATGAGGATCTGAAGAACTATCCCCTGGGCCGCTATGCCAACCCCGTCGACATAGCGTGGGCCATTATCTACCTGCTTTCCAACGCATCGAGCTGGGTGACGGGAACCAATCTGGTGATTGACGGAGGACTGACGACAAGATAAACTAAAGGCATAGGTTGAAGCCTATGCCTTTTTTGTACGTAAGACTATCTGAACCGATGCGTCAGACAATCATCCTTGACGAAAATCTTACTTGATGGTCAGCACGATGATGGATTTGGCAGGAGCCTTCACCGTGAGCACATTCTTGTTCAGCTTGGCATCGTTGAATGCCTTTGGGGCGACAACGTTGGGATGCTGGAAGTCGTTGTAGTCAGCCACATTCTTCGAGGTGAGGATGCGACCGCTGACCTGCTTGGCGCTATAGCCGTCGATGTTGAAGTCGATGGTCTGGTCCTTGTCGAGGCTGACATTAGTGACGGCCAATACGATGGAGCCGTCCTGTGTCTTGGCAGCCGATGCGGAGAGCATAGGACACGGGCGGTAGCCCTGATCCTTGGCTTCCTTCTTCTCCTTGAAGTATCCCTTGCTCACAGCCATCACCTCACTCTCGAGGTCGAGTGGGAGATAGGTGGCCTCCTGGAACGGTGTGTACATTTCGAATACGTGATAGGTCGGTGTAAGCACCATGTGGCCCGTGCCTTCCTGGTCGGTAAGTATCATCGACTGTAGCACGTTCACGATCTGAGCGATGTTGGCCATCTTCACACGGTCGGTGTATTTGTGGAACACGTTGAGGCTCAGCGAAGCCACGAAGGCATCGCGCAGGGCGTTCTGCTGGTAGAGGTGGCCGGCAATGGTGCCTGGCTCTTCGT
>Ga0310691_10007886_pt1 | contig 11030 bp, 11 predicted proteins | sample 176DNAGHGlowgp2_FD_203887 | JGI IMG/M metagenome (GOLD analysis project Ga0310691, IMG submission 203887) | Sheep rumen microbial communities from Palmerston North, Manawatu-Wanganui, New Zealand - 1766 DNA GHGlow gp2 (v2) (version 2) | ecosystem: Host-associated > Mammals > Digestive system >... | reverse complement strand
AATAACACTATTACCTACAAAATTAGATGTAGGTCTTTTTGTGTTACTCTTTTTTGTCAAAGAACTTAACTCAAATAAGCGTTGATGGCTCAATTGTGCTTTCACAATTAAATTTGTCATTTACCTACATTAAATAAGTACCAGTTTTCATAACTTATTTGACACTACCGAATAGTTATTAAAACTGTATTTTTATTATATCATAATAAAAAATGAAAACGAATATGAAAGTAAGAAGAAAAAGAAAAAGGAACCTTGCGGTTCCAATATCTTCAATTACTTCTTTAAGCCATAACGCTTATTGAACTTTTCAACACGTCCATCAGCTTGAGTGAATGCTTGCTTACCAGTATAGAATGGATGGCAATTAGAGCATGTATCAATACGAATTTCGTTTAATACTGAACCTGTTTCAAATGTAGCGCCACATGTAGTACAAGTAACTGTTACTTTCTTGTAATTTGGATGAATATCCTTCTTCATGTTTCCAACTCCTTCCGCCATGACCTAATGTCATAGAAAGTTTTTACTATTGCATTGTATCATAATAAAATCAATAATACAAGAAAAATAATTATTTTTTTGTTTTATTATAATGCTTTAAAGTCAGGAACTGTAGTAATTAAATCAGAAGATTGTTTAACCTCTAGTACTACCCAAGCATTATTCTTTTCTGCTAAACGCTTAAATTTAGCTACATCTAATGTTCCATCTCCAAGAGCTAGATGACATTTCTTTCTATCCTTTGCATCATGAATATGGAATTCATCAAATGGTAAATCAATATCAGATAATAAATTCCATACGATATCATAGCTTAAATGATCATGACCAATATCATAACAGAATCTAAATCCAGCCTTATATAGGTCATGATATGTTCTTGTTGTATATGCAGGAATATTATCTGTATTTTCAATAACCATATTTATACCATATTGGTTACAAATCTTTTCAGCTCTTTTGAAGTTTTTAACTAATCTTTCAATATAAACATCATATTCTTTTTCATAAATATAATTCTTTACACCAGATATAGTTACAACAGGACCAGGAATTAAATGCATATTGATTTGCTTAATATAGCCTTCTGCTAGCTTTGCATATCTTTCTAATAAAACTAAATATGCATCAACAACCTCATCATATGAGCCTAAATCAGCTTCATCATAAAAATGTAGGGTTGCCTCGATATCATATTTTTTTAATAAATCTGCAACTGTTTTAGCTTCCATTTCACTTCTACAATATCCAAAGTTAAGATTAAGCTCAATGAAATCTACTCCTAGCTTTTTAGCTAAAATTAGATTATCTTCAATAGTATCAAATTCATATAATTGAGGCATTCCTATTTTTATCATTATTAAATCACTCTAACCCTTAAAACACCATCAAGGCCAGCTAAAGCCTTAGTGTCAACCTTCTTATCTAAATCTAAAATTGTATATGCATATTCACCCTTAGATTGGCTTACTAAAGATTCAATATTTGCACCCTTAGAAGAAATCTCGTTAGTGAATTTAGCAATAATACCTGGATTATTAGTATGGTTAATACATACTCTTGTAATATTTGCTTGCTTAACACCTGCATCTACTGCTGGGTAGTTAACTGAATTCTTGATATTTCCATTTTCGATGAAATCCTTTAATTCATTAACTGCCATAACAGCACAGTTATCCTCAGCTTCATCAGTTGAAGCTCCTAAGTGAGGTAAAACGATTGTGTTAGGGAAATTAACAACATTAGCATTAGCAAAGTCAGTAACGAATTTCTTAACTTGACCATTCTTTAATGCTTCTTCTAGATCCTTTTCGTTAACTAATGTATCACGAGCAAAGTCAAGTACTACTACACCCTTTGAAGCTGCATAGAATACTTCACTATTTAACATACCCTTTGTTGCATCCATTGCAGGTACATGTACTGTAATGAAATCACAATCTCTAACTGCATCAGCAATCTTTTCAACAAATTTAACTTCTTTATTTAACTTTAATGCATTCTTAATTGATAAATATGGGTCATAACCAACAACCTTCATACCTAATTCAACGCATGCGTTAGCAACTAAAATACCAATTGCACCTAAGCCTAATACAGCAATTTTCTTGCCATAAATTTCATTTCCAGCAAATGCTTTTTTAGCCTTTTCAGCATCCTTACCAACATTTGGATTAGAAGCATTTTCTTTAACCCATTGGTTACCACCAATGATGTCACGAGATGCAAGTAGCATACCTGCTAAAACTAATTCCTTAACTGCGTTAGCGTTAGCACCTGGAGTATTGAATACTACAACACCCTCTTTAGCATAAGCCTCAAGAGGAATATTGTTAACACCAGCACCAGCACGTGCTACAGCTAAAATATTTTTATCTAGCTTCATTTCATGCATATCTGCAGAACGAACTAAAATTGAATCAGCATCATTAATGTCTTCTACAATTGTATCAGGTGCCTTTAATGTAGCTAGGGCAACCTTAGAAATATTATTTAAGCAAAAAGCCTTCATTATTGTAAATTCTCCTTTTCAAACTTCTTCATGAATTCAACTAAAGCTTCAACACCAGCCTTTGGCATTGCGTTATAGATAGATGCACGCATACCACCAACTGTTCTGTGTCCCTTTAAGTTTTCTAAACCAGCCTTCTTAGATTCAGCAACGAACTTAGCTTCAAGCTCAGCCTTCTTTTCAGGATCTGTAATTACAGCTGGGTTAACGATAAATGGTACATTCATTAATGAACGTGAATTCTTTTCAACTGTACCAACAAATAGCTTTGAGCTATCTAGATAATCATATAGAATTTTAGCCTTTTCTACATTTCTTTGCTTCATAGCTTCAAGACCACCATTCTTTAGTAAATACTTGAATACTAATCCACAAATATAAATACACCAGCAGTTAGGAGTATTATATAAAGACTCAGCATCTGCATGAGTTTTATATTTTAACATTGTAGGAGTGAATGGTAGTGTATCTTCAGTGATTAAATCTTCACGTACGATAGCAACAACCATACCAGCTGGACCAACATTCTTTTGTACACCAGCAAAGATTAGACCATATTTTGTAACATCAACTGGTTCACTTAAGAAGCATGATGATTGGTCAGCTACTAATAATTTACCCTTTGTATTAGGTAATGTTTTATATTTAGTACCATAGATAGTATTGTTTTCACAAATATATACATAATCCATATCATCAGTGATAGGTAAATCACTACAATCAGGAATATATGAGAATGTCTTATCTGCTGAAGATGCTAATTGAACAGCTTCACCATAAATACCAGCCTCTTGATAAGCCTTCTTTGCCCATTGACCAGTAATGATGAAACCAGCCTTCTTATTCTTCATTAGGTTCATTGGAACCATAGCGAATTGTTGGCTTGCACCACCTTGTAAGAATAATACCTTATAGTTATCAGGAATATTCATTAGCTTTCTTAAATCAGCCTCAGCCTCTTTAATGATGTTATCAAACATCTTAGATCTGTGGCTCATTTCCATAACTGACATACCACATCCCTTATAATCTAACATATCTGCTGCTGCTTCTTTTAATACTTCTTCAGGTAAAACAGCTGGACCTGCTGAAAAGTTGTAAACACGACTCATTTTCTTTTTTCTCCTTTTTTGTCTTTCTTATTATTTTCAGATTCAGATATAAAAATAAAAGTCCCTTCTCATATTATATGAAAAGGGACGAATCATCTAAAATCCGCGGTACCACCCTTATTAGGTAACCTCACTCGAAATCCGATAACGGGGATTAGCCGGAATTCATTACATTCACCAAAGAGGTAGATTCAAAGGTATGAATTATAGGGTTTCACCAAATCCCTACTCTCTAAGAATTCAAAAATCCTTCTATAGTCTCTTTATTGGCTCTATAAAAAATTTCTTTTATTATAAACTAAAATAAATAAAAATTCAATAGTTTTTTATGTTTTTTAAATTTTAAATCATAATAAATTTATTTTTGATTTTTTATACATTTTTTCGTTATATTTTTAGAATTTTATTTAATAATACTTTGAATTTATAGTTAAAAATTGAAATAAATTCAAAAATGCTTTTTACAAAAAATTAAAAACTCGCTAGGTTTAGCCTAACGAGTCTAATAATTTTAATATAATTCGATATATCTCTTGATTTCCCAGTCTGTAACGCTTCTTCTAAAGTCGTCCCATTCCTTCTTTTTAGCATCGATTAGCTTATCAGTTACATTAGCACCAACTGCTTCTTGCATAAGCTTATCTGCTAAGAATCCATCCATTGCTTCCTTTAGGTTAGCAGGTAATGATTCAATACCCTTCTTCTTTCTATTTTCATCATTCATAGTATATAGGTCATCGTATACTGGCTTGAAATGCTTGCAGTTATGGTTAATACCATCTAGACCTGCACGTAAGATTGCTGCGATTGCTAAATATGGGTTAGCACTAACATCAACTGATCTTACTTCTGTTCTTGTAGCCATACCACGAGCTGCAGGGATACGAATCATTGTTGATCTATTTGAATCACTCCAAGAAATATAGCATGGAGCTTCAAAGCCTGGAACAATTCTCTTATAAGAATTTACTGTAGGATTTGTTAAGAAACAAAATCCCTTAGCATGAGTTAAAATACCATCAATCCAGTCTAAAGCTAATTGTGATAATTTATTATCTGTTTCTGGATCAAAGAATACATTTTTGTTATCCTTTGATAATAATGAGCAGTTAACATGCATACCTGAACCATTTATACCAGCAACTGGCTTTGGCATAAATGTTGCATGTAAGCCATGACGTCTTGCAACATTTTTAACTACTAGTTTAAATGTTTGTACGTTATCACAAGCTTCTACTGCACTATCATATTTGAAATCAATTTCATGTTGACCAGGAGCTGCTTCATGATGAGAAGCTTCTACCTTAAAGCCAATTTTTTGTAATTCTAATACGATATCACGTCTACAATCTACTGCACTATCAATAGGAGCCAAATCGAAGTAATCACCCTTATCATTGAATTTTAATGATGGCTTTCCTTCTTCATCTAATTTAAATAAGAAAAATTCAGGCTCAACACCACAGTTAAATGCTTTAAAGCCTAAGCTTTTCATATATTCTACATTTCTCTTTAAAACGCCTCTTGGGTCTCCTTCAAATGGCACATGCTCACCATTAGCACCTGGTTTATAAACATCACAAATAAATCTAGCTGCCTTACCATAATGAGAATCTTCCCAAGAAAGAACTAAGAAGGTATCTAGATCTGGGTGTAAAAACATATCAGCTTCATATACTCTAGCAAATCCTTCAATTGATGAACCATCAAACATAATTGAATTATTCATCGCATCTTCTAATCTATCAGCAGGAATTTCAACATTTTTTAGCATACCATCCATATCTGTAAACATCATACGAATGTATCTAATGTTTTGTTCATCACAAATCTTTCTTATATCTTCTTTAGTGTACTTCATACTAATACCAAACCTTTCATACATTTTAGATTATACAACATTCTTTTAAAAAGTAAAGAAATATTAATTTGTATATGCTAACGCTTATTTAATAGAATTCCATTGCGAAGTTGTGCCAGCAAAATTAATAGTTTTTAATGTGCTACCTTCAAATGCGCTTGCGCCAATTTGAGTAATAGTTGCTGGAAGATAGATTTTTTTCAAACTATCGCATTTACCAAATGTATAGAAGCTAATAGCTGTTACTGATGATGGGATAGTAATTGTTTAGACTAAATCGTTAAATTCTTTTTTTCTACTATATTTTTCTTTATATTTCATATTGCATATCGTATAGTCGTTTGTAATACTTCTAACTAGATATGTATGAGCAACACAACCTGATAAAACCCCTGTAGCAATTGATATTAATCCAATAATTGGAACGTAATTAATTACTTCTACTGTTGACGTTATAAACATTAAAGCTATTATCTGACCAATTGTATGTAAAATAGCACCTGTAGCACTTGTACCAACTGCAGTAAAGATTTTTATCTTAGAGAATAATAACATCCCAAAGAAGCTTAATAACCCTCCTGATAATGACATAAAGAAAACTGGAGCGAATAATGTACCTCTTATTAAAGATACTAGTAATATTCTTAATATATCTACTAATAATGCTTCGTGGAATCTAAATTCATATAGCATTATTAATATAATTACATTTGCAAGTCCTAATCTAACACCTGGAATAAATACGGGGATAAATGATTCCATATAATTAACAATAATAGCTATTGTTAGAAACATTGCAATAATCATTAATCTTTTTAAATTATGATTCATGATTCAATTATCCTTATTACTATTTTATTTGGTAAGCAAACAATTACATCCCCGACCTTGTTTTTCTTACCTTCCTTTATACAATCATGATTTGGACAATCATTTTCTTCAACTCTTATAGATCCATCTTCTACTATAATAAGCATTTTATAATTTAATGTTTTACCATTTGGTAACTCATATAAGCTTATTTCTTTATTCTCGTCTAAGCTTACTTCCATTATTTTTTCATTATCGTATGTTATAACTGCCTTTTTACTAGACTTAGTTGCGGTCACTCCCCATATGATAAGCCAGGTTACAAGTGATGAAATTAAAAGAGCGATTAGTATAATATCAAATCTAAACTTTTTCAATTTCCTCACCTAACTTTTGATATATTATTTCATTTTTATCACATAGAATAACATCTATATTATTATCATCTGCAAATTTCTTTGCAGTATCTAAATCCATTACAAAAATTGCTGTTGAATAAGCATCTGCATACATACTATTATCACAAATTACATTAACTGATGCAAAGTTATTAACAGGCATACCACTAAATGGCGATATAATATGATGATATAATACTCCATCAAGCTCAAAACTTTGATGTGCAGGTGATGATGTAGCTATAGATTTATCAGTAAGCTTTAGTGTAGCATATAAATCTTTTGTATTATTTGTATCCACAAATGGCTTAGATAAACCTACAGTATATCCCTTATTTCTTTTTCCAACTAATATATTACTCTCACCTGAATTAATTAAATATTCAGTAATATTATTATTTATTAAATATTGATGAACTAATTCAGTGGCATAGCCTTTTGCAATTCCACCTAAATCTAAGTCAGCATCACCAATTAATTTTATAATATTACCATCAACAATAATACTACTATTATTCATTATATCTAATTCTTCAGAAATTATACTAGAATCTAATATTTCATTATTTTTAATAGATTCTTTCCATTTATTTGCTAATCTACCAATTAAAGGATTATAATATCCACTTGTTTTTTCAGTTAATTCGATAGAATAATTAATTAAAGCTTTTAGTGTATCTGATACTTCTAATTCTCTATTTTGATTTAAATCATAAACACTTTTTCCATTATGAGATTCAAAATTATCAGCTACTATATTTACATCCTTATATATTTCTTCTATCTTAGATAAATGTGATTTATCATTACATGTAATAGAAACATCAACATAAGTATCAAGATAAAACAAGGTTTTTGAATAAACCTTATTTTGATTACAACTAGAAAGGGTGGCAAGAATTATAGTGCCACCTAATAATATTAAGTTTCTTCTCATCTTGCCACCTCCATTTATTCAATATCTTCATTTTTATTTATAGATTCAATATCATCTATTTTATTTGTTGCTTCTTTATCCTCAAGAAAATCTATATTTTCTTTTTTTCTATTTTTAAAATATTCATATATTGCTACAAATATTGGCTTTTCAAATATTCCATAATGCTTCATAAACATATTAAACAATACAACTAAAGAAGCAATTATTAATCCTTGCATAAAGCCTGCAATAACATCAGTAAAATAATGCATACCTAGTAGCATTCTGCTGATTGGTACAATAATACCTAGCAATGCTAAAACAACATATATAACTATCTTAATAGCCTTTTTCAATTTCATATCATTAACCATATAAAATACAAATAAGGTTAAAAAGGCTATGGCAGCTGAATGTCCTGATGGAAAGCTGCTATCTCTTTCTTTACCCCATCTAAAATCTATATAAGGTCTTTCTCTTTGAAAGATATCCTTTAACACGTAATAGAAAATGAATACAATAATTACACCTAAAACGTATGAAATAGCTCTATTATCGAGCTTGGTAAAAATTATAAGTAATAATGTAGATATTAATATAAATGTAAAACCACCAAGCTCGGTTAATATTCTAAATAAATGATATAAAAATCCATCACGTTCGCCTCTAATATTATAAAAGAAATCTCTAATATTAGCATCAATTTCTAGTGGAGCACCTCCACTATTTTTGATTAATATTACAAAGATAATAAATATAATTAAGGCTACTAAACATGTTATGGAATATCCTATTATCTTTTTTTTCATGGTTTACTCCATTCATTTAAAAAGCTCCCTTAGGAGCTATTTTTTATAATCTTACTGATTCTTCATTTGAAAGCTTACGCTTTTGATCTTCATTAACTAACTCTTGGATAACTAAATCTAATTTACCTTCAATAATTGCATCTAATCTATTGATTGAAAAACCAATTCTATGATCAGTTACTCTATTTTGAGGGTAATTGTATGTTCTAATCTTTTCTGCTCTTTCGCCTGTACCAACTAATGATTGACGTACTGCACCTTCTTTAGCTTCTCTTTCGGCATCTCTTTGAGCCTTTAATTTAGTTTTTAATAATCTAATGGCAGTAGCCTTATTTTCGTGTTGGCTTCTTGCAATTTGGCAGGCAACGAAATCACCAGTAGGAATATATGTAACTCTTACTGCTGAATAAGTTGTATTAACACCTTGTCCACCAGGTCCTGATGAACAGAATGTATCAATTCTTAAATCCTTTTCTGCAAGCTCGATATCATCATCGTCTGTTGCCTCAGGTGATACTAATACTGTAGCAATAGATGTTTGAATTCTACCATTTGATTCAGTTACTGGAATTCTTTGAACTCTATGTCCACCTGATTCATATTTCATTAATGAATATACCATATCTCCTGAAATAGAGAATGAAATGTTTGCATATCCACCTGCAGCGCCTGGTGTCGCATCATCAATTTGAACTTTCCAACCCTTTGATTCAGCATAATGCTGATACATTCTAAATAAATCACCAGCGAAAATATTAGCTTCATCACCACCTGCAGCTCCTTTAATTTCAACAACTACGTTTCTATCATCATTAGGATCTTTTGGTAATAATAAAATCTTAATTTCTTCCTTTAATTCATTTAATCTATCGATAGCTTCTGATAATTCCTCTTCAGCCATCATTGCAATTTCAGCATCATCGCTTTTTTTCATTTCCCTTAAATCAGGAATTGATGCTTCTAACTTTTGTTGCTCCTGGAAAAGAGTTACTACCTTTTCTAGAGACTTTTGTTCTTTTGATAGCTCTGTTAATTTCTTAACATCACTTGCTATATCTGGACTAGATAATAATTCATTAATTTCATTATATCTAGCTTCCATTAGCTTTAATCTATCAAGCATAAAAATTAATCCTCTTTCTTCTCTCTAAATTTTTGGTATTCGCCTTGAAACATAAATGGAATACCATCTGCTTCAGTTGTAGAACCAGAACGGTTTTTGGCAACGATTAAATCGGCCTCGCCCTTTCTTTCTGAAGCTTTATTATAATAATCATCACGGTATAAAAACATTACGATATCGGCATCCTGCTCGATAGAACCTGATGAACGTAAGTCAGCCATACCTGGATGCTTGTCTTCTCTTTGTTCAACACTTCTTGATAATTGTGATAAGGCTATTACAGGAAGCTCAAGCTCACGAGCTAACAATTTTAAGCTTCTTGAAATCTTAGTAACCTTATCAAATTCTGATGCACCTGCTGATTGTCTATCACTTGCTATTAATTGTAAGTAATCAATTACAATCATATCTAGCCCTTCCTCAGACTTTAATTTTCTACATTTTGATCTAATTGACGAAATTGAAGTATCAGATGCATCATCAAAATAAATATTTAATTCAGATAAATCATTAACAGCTGTATTAAATCTAATCCATTCAGATTGTTGAATCTTACCACTCTTAATACTCTTTAATTTAATTTGACTCTTAGCTGCAATCATTCTTTCAACTAATTGCTCATCGGACATTTCTAGGTTAAATACTGCAACTCTAGCTTGACCACCTTTATTTAAGGATGCAACATTATAAGCTAGATTAAGTGCGAAGGCAGACTTACCCATCGCAGGACGGGCAGCAAGAATAATTAATGCTCCATCCTGGAAGCCCTGTGTAATTTTATTTAATCCAACAAAGCCTGTATCTAAGCCTATTATTTCAGAATTCTTAGTTGCATTTTTTGTAGTTTCGTCTAAAACCTTTCTTGCTACCTCATTCATTTTTCTAAATGATGTAGTTCTTTTATTTTGTTGTAAATCAAAAATTGCCTTTTCAACTGTTTCAAGATAATCTTCAGCAGTTATATTTGTATTATAGCCTTCTTGAGATAATACACTAAATTTTTCAATTGCATTTCTTCTAAAAGATGCATCTAAAATCAATTCAGCATATGTTTCAATGTTATCAACGGAATAAACATGCTCGGCAAGTGATGTAATATAAATTGCACCACCAGCTTGCTCAAGCTGATTTGATGAATCTAAATAGCTTAAGACAGTTGTTGGGTCAACTGTCTTATTGCTTTGTGATAAATCAATCATCGCTTTATAAATTATTTTATGCTTAGAATCGTAAAAATCACCAGGACTTAGCATATCTATAACATAAACTAATGTGTCTTGTTCCATGAAAATGCCGCCTAATACTGCTTTTTCCGCTTCCAATTCAGTTGGAATCTTTATAGGTGCATTCATAATATCACTCCTCGTATAATATGTAGTGTAGATTTAGACCTTGGATAAGTCTATCTACATATTAGTATATTTGAAGTCCTAGTGTTATAATCTTTATAAGATATAACTAGATGAATGAGCTCTCACTCCTT
>Ga0310691_10007883_pt1 | contig 11030 bp, 8 predicted proteins | sample 176DNAGHGlowgp2_FD_203887 | JGI IMG/M metagenome (GOLD analysis project Ga0310691, IMG submission 203887) | Sheep rumen microbial communities from Palmerston North, Manawatu-Wanganui, New Zealand - 1766 DNA GHGlow gp2 (v2) (version 2) | ecosystem: Host-associated > Mammals > Digestive system >... | reverse complement strand
GTCCTGCTATCTTTAAGAACATCTCTTCGTTGTTTTCTTTTACGCTGTATACCAATGCGTTTTTCTCATCATCGGTAATGATGCTCTTGAAGAAATCACAGTTAAGGAGTTCTTCAAGGCGTGAAGCACCCAATGAAGATATGCAGAGATCTTCGGGATGGCTTTTTACCGGAAGACAGCACATCTTAACTGAGATGCCTTCGGGATCGGTAAAGATCATGTTTGGATCAAGAACTAAACATGACGGGGAGATAAGGTTATCAAGGAGTTTGGCGAATGCATAAAAAAGGTCCCCGACAGATCTGCGCCTTAAGCTCAGGTTCTTATTATCTTTCTTGTGTGAGGTCGTTTTCCTGCCCGGAGAAAATACGGAAAACTCCGGGTCTGTAAGCTGCAAATATCCTGAGAATTCAAAACTGCACATTGCTCCCGATCCGAAAAGATCGGTAACAGGCTTAAGATAGAAGTCTGACTTGTTTCCGGCAATTACCTCTTCGGCATAAGCGCATATTTTATCCGGACTGTCCAGCCTCTCTATAGCGTAGTATCCGTAGGGTCCCTTCTTGATCTGCATTTTTATGATCCTTTACAAATAACTCAAAAACTCGTTTTTACAGGTGAGGATTCAGAAAGCGGATGCTATCTTTGAATCGTCAAAACAGAAGTCCATAACCTTTTCTCCATATTCCGTAAGACCGGTCCTGAAGAGCAGGGCCAATGCTACGAGCACCGCGATGATGATCACTATTTCAACGGTTCCCATACCTTTCTTATTCCAACGTTTCTTTGTCTGTCGCATAGCCTTTTCCTCCTTTATATGCCGAGTGAGATAATTGCGGGTGTCATTGCGACCATCAGGACGCTTATGAAATCAAGCGTCATGGGGATGATCATTCCTAGAGCTTCACGTTCCTGTCTTTTGCGAGATGCGTTTCTGCATAAGTTCCAGCATGCCTGGGACTGCAGATTAAGCATATTCAGTACTTCCGAAGTGCCGAGCCTGCCGTACCTTGCCACGAGGAGCAGCGCTGCCTGCGCTTCCGGGATCTGTATCCTTAACGAGAATTTCTCGATCGCGTCTGAAGCGGGTATGCCGCTTAAGATCATTGCTCTCAAGTTCTTTATCTCAAGCGATAAACTCTTATTCTCATCGAATGCCTTAGCGCATATGGATATTGCTTTCGGCAGCTGCATTCCTGATTCCAGTAGTGTAGATATCAAACACAGGAACAACGGTATATCACTCATAAGATCCTCTCTTTTGCGCTCAACATCAGACCTGATCTCAAATCCGCCAAGTAACAATAATGCGGCCGTTAAAAAGAGCGCAAAGAGAGGGTTCTTACCAAGTGTTATGAGTATTGAAGCTGACAGGGCCAGGAATACCGTTCCTGTCAAAAGCTGCTTTTTAAGATACTGTTCATATGTGTAATCCGGGTTAACCGAGAGTTCGTTAAAGAGTTCGTGCCTGGCAGTAATGAAGCTGGCAGGGAAGATCTTTTTTACGAGCTTTGTAAGAGGCGTGCTGTAAGCTTTTCCTGAAGTCAGATTTACCGCCAGTTCGGATTTATAAGCCTTTCTTCCGTGTTCATGTGACATGAACTTTAGAAGCATCGCACATGCTATCGTGCATACGCCGAATGCTAACGCCAGAAGGAATGAACCGGTCCTTGTATTCCTTGCCATATCAAGATATTCGCGGCTCATGTAATTAAGCGCAAATGTAACGCCAAAAGGCATTGCACAGAGAATGGCCGCCTCGGCATTTTTGCCGGCATTGGATGCCGCGATCTCTCCTTGAACCGCATTAAGTTCAGACAGCATCTGACAAGAGCTTCTCAATATGGAAAGACTGTTGTTGCCGATCTCTCCTGATATGGCAAGGGCATGGAATACCGGAACTGTCTCAGGAAATGCTATCTGCTTTGCGAATGTATTCAGAGATTCTTCAAGGCTTACATGAAGCTTTAAGTTGTTCTCAAGATTGATCAGAGGCTTTAACAGCATTGAACGTCTGCCGAATGTCCTCTCGATAACGGGTCTTATCAGAAGAAGTGATTTCTCGATGGAATATCCGCTCGACACACTTGTGGTGAGCACCTGGAGAAGGACCAGAAGCTGGGTCCTCATGTGCCTATAGTTATTCGAGTAGATCTTCTTCATCGCTTCTTTCCAGGGAAATATGCTGAGCGCAACGGCGAGGATCAGTCTTACTGTTTCAGAACTGATGAAAAGGCCTGATGCAAAGTATACAACGGCAACAAAGACCGGATATACCCAGATAGTCTTTGCAAGGAAAACTGCAAAGGGGTGACTGCACTTACGCACGGTAAGCCATCGCTCTTTTGATATCTTCATCGCTTGCGATACGTTCAAGTCCGTCACCTCCTTTGTTTCTGTATAGTGTCTTAAGTCTGTATTCGTGATCCTGAGGCGGCATTACCTCGCAGATCTCATCTATGTATCTTTTGCCTTCACGGCTTCTCATTATGTGAAGGACAATGTTTATTCCCATCGATACCTGTGACAGGATCGCATCGTAGGGGAGAGATGACCCTGACATTATCATGGCCGTAAGCCTCTCCATCATCTCGAAGCAGGAGTTGCTGTGCCCGGTGCTCATGGAACCCGGGTGTCCGCTTGTTAAGCAGGACAGGAGATCAGCGCTTTCCTTGCCTCTCACTTCGCCTACTATGATGCGGTCGGGTCTCATTCGAAGAGATGCCCTGATCATCATTCCTATGTTTACTTCTCCGGTGCCGTCAGGACCCGGGAGCCTTCCTTCCATCTGGACCAGATTGTCAATCCCCTGAAGCTTTAATTCAGCTGAATCCTCTATGGTTACGATCCTTTCATTCTTCGGTATGAAGTTCGACAGGGAGTTCAGGAACGTCGTCTTTCCGCTCCCTGTGCCGCCGCATATGAAGATGGTCCTCTTATTCCTTACGCACTCTGCAAGAAACCTTGCAGCATCTTCACTTATGAAGTCCTGTCTTATAAGCGTTACGATGTCGTGCGTGATGCCTGTAAACTTTCTTATCGTTACTGTAGTTTCTCTTGATATCGGAGGCAGGACAGCGTTTGCTCTGGAGCCGTCGGGAAGTCTTAAGTCGGCAATTGGATTAGCTTCGTTAAGAGGTCTGTTCTGGTTCGCGAAAAAGCATGAGATGCATGTCTTAAGCGACTCCTCATCGCGGAAAGACAGATTGGATTTGTAGAGCTTTCCGCCGCGCTCGAAAAAGATCTTATATGGTCCGTTGACCATGATCTCCGTGACCGAAGGATCTTCCATCAAAGGCTCGATGACATCAAGGCGCCTTAACGAGTTGAATACCATCTGGGCCATTTCGCGTTTCTGGTCAAGATTCATCTTGTAGGAAGGATTATCGGATATGACGTCGGATATTATCTCCCGGAGCTTCTCGTCAGACGGGTCCGTCTCACCTGATATTGCATTCAGAACGCAGTACGTGATCTGCTCTTTGATGTCTGCAGGATCTGTCTTGACCTGATTCATACGGCTTGTCTCCCGGGGCTTAACCTGTAATCGAGAATGCCCGGATCCTTAATGTCATCGGCGTAGAAGACGGAGATCCTTTCTCTTCCGAGAGCCTTTGTAAGCTGCGCGATAAGATCTTTGGAGCCTATGTCTTCACCTGCATTTATGGCGGGCAATAGAATAGTTACACGGTCGCAGCTGCTCAGAAGTTCAGGAAGATCATTCGACCTGAAGCCTTCGACGACTGCAACGACATTAACGAATCGCCTGTTTGAGTGTGCGAGATTTGCTGCATGGTTTATCAGGACCATGGAACGGGATACGCCGATGTCGTAGACGTCATCGTTATTCATGCAGCTTCCCGGCGTAAGGAACCCGGAATCATCCATGTTGCAGTACTTGAGGATGTCTTCAGGTTCGAACTTCTTTGATCTGCATGCTTCCAGAAGAGACGTCATATTAGATCCTGCCGGAGATCTCCACAAAGACCTGATCTTGCTTGTAAAATCCAGCCGGATGTTAAAGTCCGCACCCGAGAGGTCATGTCCTAAGCTGCATATGTATCTGTCTCTTACATCCGAGTAGACGAACGGAATGACGGCGGTCAAAGAACCCGTGACAGGTGCCGGAAAAGAGGGGAATTCCGCATTCTTCCTGATCATGGGGATAAATCGGGCACAATCAATTATCCCGCCGTCTTCCGTTAGCCTAATGGGTGAGACTGAAAATGAGGAAAGTTCTTCCTTGCTTATATCTTTCGGATCGTATAAGACTCTCTCGTAATCACTGAATCTTGTCTCCTGATCCTGATCGTCAAAGTAAGGATTAACGATATAGGCATCAGGGAAAAAACTCTTGAGTCTCTTCTTCAAAAGTCCCGATATGTATTCGTTCTTCTCATAGATCTTGATCGTAAATGCCATTTACCGTTCCTCCTTAACTTATGGTTCTTAAGCAGGATTGTAAGGCCCTGAAAGCCTTGATAGAAGCGACAAAATACGACAAAAACCGACAAGAAAAAGCGCGTAAGAAAGCCTCTTGCGGGGGTAATAAATTAATTATTATTATTAACAAATCGCTTTTGGGGACAGATTTTCGAGATCTTTTTCATCCTGTCAGGATAATAGGAATATTGGTGATTGACAAAGGGCAGAGGTATAAGTACAATCTTATCGTTACAATATAAATCTTGCTTATCAAGAGTGGCTCTAGGGACCGGCCCGTTATGAGCCCGGCAACCGCGGAAAGCAGCGGTGCCAATTCCGGCAGGGAAACCTGAAAGATGAGGATCGATACATTAAGCGTTGGCCTTCTCCTTTCGGGAGGAGGTTTTTTTCATTGCCAAGGCAATGATAGAAAGGAAAGAAAATGAGAAATAAAAAAGGAAACTGGCTGTTCACTTCCGAATCAGTTACTGAGGGACATCCCGACAAGATCTGCGACCAGATCTCTGACAGCGTGCTCGATGCCATCTTAGAGCAGGATCCGACAGCACGTGTTGCATGCGAGACATGCACAACGACTGGCATGGTACTCGTTATGGGCGAGATCTCCACATCGGCTTATGTCGATATTCCTTCGATCGTAAGAAATACGGTAAAGAAGATCGGCTATAACTCAAGTGAGATGGGCTTTGACAGCCATTCATGCGCTGTCCTTACATCCATCGACGAGCAGTCTCCCGACATCGCCATGGGCGTTAACGAGTCTTATGAGGCACGTCACGGCGGCGAAAAGGAACTCGATACCGGTGCAGGCGACCAGGGCATGATGTTCGGTTATGCAAACGACGATACACCTGAGCTTATGCCTATGCCGATCGCTCTTGCACACAAGCTCACGATCCGCCTTACTGAAGTACGTAAGAACGGTGCCGACTTCTTAAGACCTGACGGCAAGTCACAGGTTACGGTAGAGTATGAGAACGATAAGGTAAAGAGGATCGATGCAGTCGTTATCTCCACACAGCACAGCGCTGACGTTACTCTCGAATATCTTGAGGATTACATCAGGGAGAATGTCATCAAGGCCGTTATCCCTGCTGATCTTATGGATGAGAATACGAAGATCTACATCAACCCTACAGGCAGATTCGTAGTAGGCGGACCTCAGGGTGACTCCGGTCTTACAGGCAGAAAGATCATCGTTGACACATACGGCGGTTTTGCACGTCACGGCGGCGGATGCTTCTCCGGTAAGGATCCGACGAAGGTTGACCGTTCAGCATGCTACATGATGCGCTATATCGCAAAGAACATCGTAGCATCAGGCTTGGCTTCTGAGTGCGAAGTTCAGGTTGCATACGCAATCGGTGTTGCTAAGCCCGTATCCGTAATGGTAGACACATTTGATACAGGCAAGATCAGCGACGAGAAGATCACTGAGATCGTCAACAAGGTATTCGACTTAAGACCTGCAGCCATCATCAGGGATCTTGATTTAAGAAGACCTATCTATGCTAAGACGGCAAGTTACGGTCACTTCGGAAGAACAGATATCGAGCTTCCTTGGGAGAAGACGGATAAGGCAGAAGAGATCAGAAATCTCGCCGGTATCTGATAAGAGGACATAATCGGTTTTAAAGGCCCGGTCAGAGTCTCAACTTTGGCCGGGCTTATTGTTTTGTGGAGATTTTACTGTTAGCATTTGGAAAAGATTACGGGAAGAGCAGGCAATGAAGAACGACGCTAAGGAAGATAAGAAGCTCACTTTGACGGTCGCTGATATCGGCAGTGAGATCGAGGATGCAAAGGTTACCTGCATCAAGGTCTTCTGTCCGAGGAAGGCCAATAACTTTGTCTCTTTCCTTTGCGACGGAAGATTCACGGTAGCAGGCAGATCCAAGGTCGATATCGTTGAAGGCGGTTCATACATAATCTCCGGCAAGGTTACGGAATGGAACAACAGGCCGCAGGTCACGTTAAAGAAGATCAAGGTCGATGAGGGTGCCGGAGACACTCTTCTCATTGCGTCATTCCTTGCAGATAACATCAGCGGGCTGGGCAAGACCACAGCCGAGGCATTGGCTGAAAAGTTCGGTAAAGATATCCTGAAGGTCCTTACCGAGACACCTGAACTTGCTTCTTCTGAAGTTAGCGGTCTTACGTCTTCCAGAGCGATCGCCATATGCGATCAGATAGTCGAGAAATACGAGTTCTTCGATCAGGGCCTCGAAGCTAAGCTGATGGGCTTTTCGCAGGCTCAGATAAAGCTCCTTAACAATACGGATAAGCTTGATTGCGAAGAGATAAGGAAGAGACCTTATGCCCTTATGGGGCACGGTATCGCCGGCTTTGAGATACTTGACCGCATCGCTCTTGGCGAAGGGATGGAGATCACTGCCAAAGAGAGGATCGCGGCGGCTCTTTATCAGGCATGCATGTATCTTCACGAGGATACCAAGTCAACGGCTCTAATGCCTCAGGACGTGAGGAAAAGAGCGCTTGAGTACGTTAACCTTCATGAATCTAAGATAACCTCAGAACAGTTCTCGGAAGTGTTCAGGGATGCGGCTTGCCTTGCGATAGAAGACAAGCGGATAGCCGTATATAAATACGATAGCGGAAAGTGTGCTGTCTGCGATGTCGAAGACAACGATGCGCGCTTTGCGACCATGAGTTATTTTGCGTCTGAACTTGCGATCGAGAGACGCATCAACGAGATGCTGAAGACAAGGACTAATCCTCCGCCAAGGGATGAGAGCGACAGGATAATAAAGGAAGTTGCGTCTGACTTATGCATCATTCCGGACAAGTCACAGCTCGATGCTCTGTACCTTTGCATGTACAGCCCGATAAGCGTTATCACGGGCGGTCCCGGCACCGGCAAGACCACGATCATGGGTGTGCTTGGAGAGTATTTCAGGCGCAATAAGATCAGCTGCGTATTTGCAGCTCCTACGGGAAGAGCCGCGAAGAAGCTCTCGGAGGCAAGCGGCACTGAGGCTTCCACGATCCACAGGCTTTTAGGTGTCAGGAACTCCATCAGTACAGACGATGAAGATCTTCTTCCTGACGACAGGGCCGGGCAGTATAACAGCCTTCTTTTCGTGCACGGGAAAGATAATCCGATAGTTTGCAGAGTAATAGTCATCGATGAGATGTCGATGGTAGATACGATGCTCTTCAGGCACCTTCTCGATGCAGTGGATAAAGGCACTTCGATAATACTGGTAGGCGATCCGGACCAGCTTCCGTCAGTAGGTTCAGGCGATATCCTAAGAGATCTTTTGTCCTGCAATTCGATCCCGAAGATAAGACTTGACGCGCTGCACAGACAGGCTGACGACGGCTCTATCGCAGTGAATGCCGAGCGCATACTCGAGGGCACCGAGCCTGAAAGCGGCGGCGGTGATTTCGAGATAATCAGCTGCAAGACAGAAGAGGAAGCGCAGGAGACCATTGCAAGGCTCGTTCTGGAGCACAAGGACGAAGATCTTATCTGCCTTACTCCTACGAAGAATGAGAATGTAGCTCTGGGTACGGTTCAGCTTAATAAACTTATCCAGGCACTTGAAGTAAAAGACGCACTTAAAGTTATAAAGCGCGGCCAGAACCTGACACTTCATGTCGGCGATAAGGTCATGCAGAATAAGAACGATTATCAGACCGAATGGATAGATCCTGTTACGGGTGAGGTTTTACAGGGCATATTCAACGGTGAACTCGGAGTCGTAAGTGATATAGATCCTTTGAAGGGAAGCGTCACTATCACTTTCGATGAAGGCAAGACTGCGGAGTATAAGGGTAAGCTCTTAGAGAACATAGATCTTGCATATGCCGTTACGGTACACAAATCACAGGGCTGCGAATTTGACAGGGTCATAATCGCTTTGGGCAAGATGAATATGCTCCTTTATAAGCGCAGCCTCCTCTATACGGCGGTAACGAGGGGAAGGATGAACGTTACCATCGTTGAGCTTGAAGGAACGCTTCAGAAGTTCTTGAAGGCGCCTAAGGGCGACACCAGGCAGACGTGCTTAAAAGACCTTCTGAAGACTGTTGATTTCCGCAGGAATAAGTAGTGCGGAGATCATCAGACAGAAAAGAGATCCCGATAATAGTAAGAGAAGCATTTAAGAGGGCGGCAGATCTTATCCTCCCTTTCAAATGCCCTGTCTGCGGCGGTGTTTCAGATATCAATGAGCGGTTTGGGAACTACGACAGGCTTTACACTGCTCTCTATGGAACTGAACCTGAACTCCACATCTGCGGCAAATGCCTTTCCATGCTTGATGCGAGTGATGAGGACAAAAGATGGTTCTTATGTCTTTCAAACCCTGTCGAAAATGACCCGTGCCCGGGATTGGCGCTCTATATGCCTTTCCCGTATAAAGGAATAGCGGAGCGCACAATACCTGCGATCAAATTCGGAAAGGATAAAGAGCTTGCAAGATTTTTGGGAACGGTCCTTGGTTCTCTCATTCGTGAGGAAGGAATAAGGGCAGACCTGATAGTTCCCGTTCCGTTATCGGAAGAGAGGTTGGCTGAAAGAGGTTTTAACCAGGCTTACGAGATCGCTTATCCTGTTGCAAAGATCAATTCTGTTCCGGTTGCCGAAGACTGCCTTGTAAGGACCAGAGATACCGGAAGGCAGTCTGAGATACACGACAGCAATAAGAGAGCGGGGAACGTAAGAGGTGCTTTTGAAGTAAGCGGCAGCTGGGATGTGACGGGACTTAGAGTTGTCATCGTAGATGACGTGGCAACGACGGGAGCAACTCTTCACGAAGCTGCAAAAGCACTTTATAAGGCAGGAGCTGCCAAGGTGCTTTGTGCCGCATTTGCAGGAAACAGAGCGGTAAAGAATGCAGAGCCGTTCTGATAATAGCAGTCCCCCAAAAATGTTAATACTTTTGATGCCGATTTGATGTAATTGAACTTTACTATGAAGATGTATTCAAATATTTTTGATACCGATTGTTGGGGAACAGTAGGACTTTTTGGAATTACCGGTGTTGTTTTCGGAGGGGATTATTTATGAGAAGATCCAGGCTTTTTGCATTGGTTATGTGTTTTGCTATCCTGATGTCTTTATTTACATCCTGCAAGGCAGAAAAGAACGGAAAGAAAACAGTCAAAGCTGATGATCCGTGGTTTGAATCTACAAGATTTAAACTTGAGAAAAAAGTCAAGAATACTGATGATTTTATTCCGTCTTGTGTATGCGCGGGTGCTGACAAGATATTTAACATATACTGCGAATCATATGACGGCTGGGCAACATCTAAAACAATCCTTGATACATATGATGACAGCGGAAATCTTCTTGATCGGAAGACAGTTTCTTTTGAGGGTAATTACGGTTTTCAGGAAATCTGTTCTGTTTGTTCTGATTCTGAAGGTAAAAAGCTGAGTTTAACTGTCCGCTATCATTCACCTGTTGATCACAGTTATTATGCTTTTGCCGACATTGATGTCGAGACCGGAAAAGTAACGGAAGTATATGAAATAAAGGTAAAGGATCTGCACTCGATCTCTAAAGCTGTTTTCATAAAAGATTATACGATCTTAGTATCTAATGTCTTTGAAGGAGATATTCTCGGATATGCTCTTTTCATATACAAAGATAAGGAGTTGGTTGCAGGACTTGATCTGTCAACAATAAAGCTGTTTTACTTATTTGATGGCCTTTCGTTAGACGAAGAAAAAGGTTTGCTGTATGCTGCCGGCTTTGATGAGACAGGTTCTATCACCATGGAATTCGACATAAATACCGGGAAACTTAAGAGTAAGAAAAGCAGTTATGCTGCAGATGATGAGAATGTAAATCCGGCAGATTACGCCTCTACGGATAAAGGGGAGCTTTGCAAGATAGATTCGTTCGGAAATATCATAAAGCTCGACATTAATACCATGACTCCCCGGACTGTTGTCGACACCGAATGGTACACTCCTTATTTTCCTGCGCCGAGCACAGATGAATATTACTCTCATACAAGAATATTAAGCTGTACCGATGACAGGATTGTTATACATAATGATGAATCCACCACATACGGAAATGCCTCCAATACAAATTACGAGTATATACGGGTGCTGAAGAAGTCAGATAAGAATCCTCACGCCGGAAAAACGATCGTAGAACTTGCGTTGCCTGTCAATTCGGGCATAACCGATTATCTTGCAAGAACGATATATCAGTTTAACCAAGAAGACAATGAATACATCATCAGAGTATGGAACAAGTATAAGACCGGATTAAATCTCGGCAGATCGGTCTTTGGTGCTGTAGATGAAGATGAACAGAAGGTATATCAGATGATCCAGGATCTTCGAGGTGATGATGCTCCGGATCTTGTTATAGGCATCCAGAAAAATTATGCAATGCGCGATGATGTCTTTATGGATCTGACAGGTTTTCTCGATCCTGATGTTATGGAAAAACAGTTCGGCAATATTATTGAGGCCGGAAGGATCAACGGCAAATTATATTTCCTTCCGGTAACTTTGAAGATAGAAGGACTGGTAACAAATAAAGAGTTGCTGAAAGACGGTGCTGTAGGAATAACTTTTGATGAATACGATAAGCT
>Ga0310691_10007880_pt1 | contig 11031 bp, 8 predicted proteins | sample 176DNAGHGlowgp2_FD_203887 | JGI IMG/M metagenome (GOLD analysis project Ga0310691, IMG submission 203887) | Sheep rumen microbial communities from Palmerston North, Manawatu-Wanganui, New Zealand - 1766 DNA GHGlow gp2 (v2) (version 2) | ecosystem: Host-associated > Mammals > Digestive system >... | reverse complement strand
TGAGAAAGTGCGTGAGGCTGGTCCGCTGCGTACTATCACGATCGGGGTGAACAAGGTGGCCGAGGAACCGACGGATGAAGATTTTGAACAGGCAGCTGTCTATCGCATCAAGGTGCCAGCAGAGGCCATCACCAAGTTCCGCCGATTGCTTCAGATAGACTATCGCGGCGACTGTGCCCGCCTCTATGCTGTCAGTCAGCAGGATCAGGGGAAGATCGTAGCCGACAATTTCTACAATGGTCGTCCGTTTCTCTATGGTCTCTGGCGGTTGCCGGAAGGCTGCACGGAGCTTGAGCTTCGCATCCTGCCGTTGCAGAAGGACATGCCCGTCTATTTCCCGCGTGAGGCAGACACCACACCTGGAGAATCTGTCAGAAGTATAACCTTCTCAGGGCTTGAAGCCTTTTAGCCAGACGGCCTTCACACCGTCGCAGAGGTCGTAGAGGATTCGACCTCCAGCGATACGGCGGCCTGCAGGGAGGAAACCGCAGATGATGCGGGTGATGTGGCGCCCGATGTTGAATTGCTTCGGCTCATCGACACCTATACTTTCCACGCGGAGACTGAACCGGCCGATGCCGGGCAGCACGACGGTCTGCCCTTCGCGGAGCCTCTGCTTCATGATGTCCTGAATCTCCGTATCGTCGAGATTGAGTTCCTGCAGACTCTGCGTCGTTGACAGGGCACAGCCTCTGGATTATTCTATGGGTTTATTTGTTGCGGCCTCGGCAGCATGATAGAGCAGTTCCTCGATTCTGCGTAACCCTTTGCCATCAGGCATGACATGGCGTCCAGACGACGAGATACGCCCGCCATTCTCAAAGTAGGCATCGAAACTCCATCTGAAACCGTCAAGCATACCTTTCTCCAGTTCGGGGGACAAGCCATAGTAACTACCATATTCAAACATGCGCTCCTCCTCAATAATACGACAGGCAGCGGTAAAGAGCGAATCGGCTACATCGTCTATGGACACATCACTGATGTGATGTTTGAAACAGAACTCGTTTTTTCCAGTCTCTGCACTTCGTTTGAGGTCGAAGTCGCGATACTCGGCCATTCTCATGCCGCTGAAGTCATACTTCACGCGGAGCAGTTTCCCCTGCGGCATAGTTGCTGGCTGTTCAGCATTCTCCTGCCCTTTGCAGACAGAGAACAATCCTAATAGACCCATAACAAGAAATAGTTTTTTTATCATAGTCAGAACGATTACTTGAACAATACGGCTACAAAGATACGAATAATCGAGAAGAATACAAAATAAAACGCAATTTGTTTTGTGTTTCGCTCGCTTATTAACCATATCCATGGTCGCCTTAGACATTTCCTAAGTACACATATCTGATGCCCTCTTCAAGAGCAATCTGTTTTGCTTCCTTCAGTGTCTGGATAGGTGTCGGAGGCACGTTCTCCATCTTGTATCTTGGGAAGAAACGGCTGAAGTGCAGGGGATGGTCGGCGAGGTCGTTGGCCACTATCCAACGGCACATCTCGCGGATCATCAGCCTGTCGTCGTTCACCTCGGGGATAAGGAGATTCGTCAGTTCTATCCATACCCCCGCATCGCGCATCGCCAGGATGGTGTCGAGGACTGGTTGCAGATGCCCGCCACTCACCTTCATATAGATATCGTCGCTAAATGATTTCAGGTCGATGTTTGCAGCATCGAGATAGGGCAGGAGGTCTTTCAGAGGTTCTTGGCAGACATAGCCCGCCGTAACGAGGATGTTCCATAGTCCTGCTTCGTGAGCCAGACGGGCAATGTCGGTGATATACTCCAGATAGGTCAGCGGCTCGGTGTAAGTGTAGGCGATGCCTGGACTGTGATGCTCCATGCAGAGCTCTACTATCTGTCGGGGAGTGAGGTCGTAATGGCCAACGTCAGAAGGTGCTACTTGGGATATCTCGTGGTTCTGACAATTCAAGCAACGGAAGTTGCAGCCCGTACAAGCGACAGACAGGCACGTCGTGCCAGGGTGGAAATGATACAATGGTTTCTTCTCGATAGGGTCAATGGCCAGCGAACAGGGCTTGCCATACACCTCGCTGACAAGCACACCCTCCTGATTGCGTCGGCTTCGGCAGATGCCCGTCTTACCATTGGCTATCTTACAGCGGTGGGGACAGAGCTGACACTCCACCTTGCCGTCATCCAGTTTCTTATAGTATTTGCACTCCATCAGAACACGATTGCTTCATAGACATAGAGTTCTGCATCGCGCCAACCGTCCCATCCGATGCCGGCTTTATCCTGCGCACAATGGCTGACGAACTCCTCCTTGGTCCAGTTTACCTCGTCGGCTACCTGCGGCAGGAAGGTCCCACTTCGATAGCCCCGCCGGATATAGATACCATGATGATGCAGTTCAAACTCATCCAGACTTTGTATGCGTCGCATGGGCGTGAGCACGGAGATTTCGATGTCGATATCATTCAGTTCCTCTCTCGTGACGGGCATGAATCGCGGGTCTTCAAAGGCTGCGGCGCGCGCCATCTCAGCCACGATCTCATGCAGGGCCGTATCCTCGCCAAAGTGTCCGATGCACCCACGCAGACGACCTTGTTTATGCAGCGAAACAAACGCACCGCACTTTGATTCCAGCGTCTTTGTCAGTCCCTTGGGCTCCGCTATCCGTCTGCCGTCCAGCGAATCTCGGATACTCGTCAGCGCAATCTCCTTCAGTTTCCGCTTCTCCTCGTCAGACAGCGAAAAGGTCTGCGAGGTGGTCGCACGGACCATCGCAAAAGCATGATAGCCCACCACCCGGCTATGGTCGTGGTTGTCAATATCCCCGGAGTTCTGATACAGCAGATGATGCACCTCGTAGGCGTTGTCCATCATCAGCATCAGTGTGGCGATGGCCAGTTCTCCGCAGGCGCTGGTGGCCAGATTGCGCTTGCCGCTACGGGCATTCTCTTCGAGCACGGCGATGAACTGCTCCACGTCGCCTGTCTCTATGGCTTTGCCCGTCTTGGCATCCACCTCGTAGGCATCCTCATACGAGGGATAATGCGAGAAGTCGCTGCTGACGATAAACAGGTTCTCGTCTGTGAAATAAGGCTTCAACACATCCGCTATCTGTTGCAGTTTCCTGAAGTCGTTCGTCGATATGATGATGGGCACGATAGGCGGCACGGTGTCCTCACCAAACCGTCTTTGCAGGAATGGCAGCTGCACCTCCAAACAATGCTCTCTGTCGTGTGCCTTGGGGTAATAGGAAAAGACATGATCCGCTTTTGCCAGACGAAGTGCCGTCTCGTGGTCCACCTTCACAAGACCCAATGGCGTTGCATAGTAGTCTGCCTCCGTGTTCACCGAAGCCCCGTCGAGCCATTCGTGATGGCTGGGACCTAATAGGAAAATGCGTTTGTAGGGCTTGTCTGCTGGTATCGACATATAGGCTGTTGCTGCTACATTGCCTGAGAAGTAATAGCCCGCGTGAGGCACGATGAGCGCAGCCACATCATGATAGACGGTTGCGCCACGATGCAGCGCCAGGAAGCTATCCACCTCCTCGCTCAGTTCCTTGGGGTCACCCGTGTAGAATCTGTTCGCCTGAGTCGCTGGTCTCACCATAGGCTCTCCGGCTTTTCCATTACATGTTTTCATCATCTTGAATGTTGTTTTGAGTCGTTGAAAGCGTAAAACTGAAGTGATGAGGCAGATCGCCAGGAATGGTGTATTGTGGTAGCGTCCGCCGTCCCCAGGTGTCAATGCCTCCCACACCGTGAATGTTCAGATCGATGTTCAGGTTGACGAAACGTCCTCGGGTGATGTCTTGAGGATGACGAACGCCATCTAAGTCTTCCTCGCCATAGTCCCAGGCTCGGATGCAGAGTGGCTGGTTGCCGTCAATGTGTATCTTCAGTTTCTCAGAACCGATTTCGAACCAACGTATATCGCAGCGGTTGCCATTGTCCTGTGGTCTCACATAGTCTGTCTGATAATCCGATAGCGGCATCTCATAGCGTCCGATGAATGCAGAGCGTTTACGGTCGGGATAGTTCTCCCACGGGCCACGACCATAATAAGCGATATGAGTCATGTCGGCAGGCAGGCGCATTCGCATACCGAACTTGGGGATCAAAGGAATATCGGTGGCTGTAGGACGGTAATTCATATCCACCATGATACGGCCATCAGTCTTAACGGTATATGTCAATGTCAAGTCAGCGCCTACAGGGAGTGTCATGTCGGCAATGACCTGATGATCCTTGATGCGGACGGATTTGACTGTGCGGTTTTTGGCAGCATCGCGCCACGGGGCTGTACGTTCAGCAAAATGAGCGGCATGCTGGTTGTCGTTCTCAAGTTTCCAGAAATAGGGCTCCAAGGGAGCCTGCAGTATCTGCTTGCCATCGACCATCCATGAGGTGAGTGCACCTGTATGGTCGATGGTGACGGAACCGTTCTCTGTCGTGAAGACCATATTCCCTGCCGATTCTTGCGGTTTAGCATTTCCTTCGCTGACGCCAAACCAGAACTCTTCAGGTTTGAGAATGAACTGTTCGCGGGCAACCACAAATCCTTCTTCTGCCCAGGGTGTAGCCTGACGCAGACGGGCATAGACGTTCAAAATCAGCTCTGGTTCGTCATAGGGATAATAGGGATAGGGAATACCGAATTTGTCACCATTCATTCGCGCAAGTTCACCTGTGACCAGTTCTCCGTTATGATAGACCTCACAATAGTATTCATACTGGTCGATACTGGTGAAATAGTTTCGATTAATGATCCGAATGCTGTCACCCTCCTGAACGAATTGCAAGGGCTGATACACATACTGCACCTCGTAGTAGTGCGGATGAGGTGTGCGGTCTGGAGCCAACAGTCCGTTGATGCAGAAGGCATCGAGGTTAGGCTTGTCGCCATAGTCACCACCATAAGCCCAAAACTCAGTATCGCCATCTTTCTTCAGAAGTCCTTGGTCCACCCAGTCCCAGATAGCAGCGCCGACGATGCTACTGTCGGCATAGATGACATCCCAATACTCCTGCAGGTTACCCATTGAGTTACCCATAGCGTGAGCATATTCGCGGGCTATCATGGGTTTCTCGGTTTCTTTGATGGCCTCGCTGCGCAGTTCGTCGGGCGCTGGGTAACCAAAGTCGTGGAGGGCAGAGTAGCGCGGATGACAATCGTAGAAGGGTGGACGAGTAGCGTCGAGCTCGCACACCTTGTCGTACATCGCTTGGATATTAGGACCTACGCCTCCCTCATTGCCCAAGCTCCACAGGATGATACAGGGATGGTTGAAGTCGCGCTTCACCAATGATTCTGCACGGTCCACATGAGCCTGCTGCCATGCGAGGTCGTGCCCCATCTCCTCGTTGGCATAGCCGTAGCCATGACTCTCCTGATTTGCCTCGTCCATCACGTAAATTCCCCAGCGATCGCAAAGCTCATATAGATACTCGCGGTCGGGATAATGGCTGGTGCGAAGGAAGTTGATGTTGGCCTGTTTCATCAAGCGGATATCCTGTTCGTAGGTTGCGTCATCCACCCAGCGGCCTGTCAACGGATGATGGTCGTGACGGTTCACACCGCGCAGCTTTACGTTCTTGCCGTTAATCTTAAACACCTCACCGACGATTTCTACTTTCTTCACTCCGAAGTGGTAGTCGAAGTGTTCGATCACCATGCCGTTAGCATCACGCAGCTCCACGCTGAAGGGGTAGAGGTTAGGATTTTCAGCAGACCAAAGTAGAGGGTGGAGCAAGGTCTCGTTCAGAGTGAGTGTGGTGGTGTCACCTATAGCCAACAGTTTCAGTTCGCTTTTCATCTCGCGTCCGTTCATTAGCAGTACTGCCTGCAGGTCGTTTGCAGTTCTCTTTCCTGTGTTGCAGAGACTGATAGTTGCCTTTACGCTTGCTTTGCTGTAATCAGCATTAGGCATTGCTGTCACATGATAGTCGGCTATATGTACCAGCGGGCGCACCCACAGTTGCACCTCACGGAAGATACCGCTTAGGCGCCACATATCCTGGTCTTCGAGATAACTACCGTCGCACCAGCGATACACCTCTACGGCGAGTTTGTTCTTCCCCTCACGCAGATAATTGGTCACATCGAACTCTGCGGGCGACATGGAGTTCTGGCTATAGCCCACCTTCTGCCCATTCACCCAGAGGTACATGGCCGAATGTACACCGCCGAAGTGGAGAATCAGATTCTTCGAAAGCATCTCCTTGGTCACGTCGAAGAAAGTAACATACTGTCCTACAGGATTACGGTTCTCGTAAGCCGTCCAGTCCTTTGGCGGTTCACTGGTCACACTGGGACGGTTGCGCTGGAAAGGATAATCGATATTGGTATAGATAGGCGTGCCATAACCCTGTGTCTGCCAGTTGCCTGGCACCTTTATCTTCCCCCAGCTGCTCACGTCATACTCCTCACGATAGAAATCCGTTTGTCGCTCCTCCGGATTGCGGCTCCAACTAAACAGCCACTCGCCGTCAAGACTGACGATCTCCTTACACACTTTCCATTTCGAGGGCAGTTGCAGAGTGGCGTGATACGGCAGTTTGTTGATGCCCAGCACGGCAGGGTTCTCCCAGTCGTGGGTTTGGGCCTGTGCTGATATGGTCAACAGCGAAGTCAGTAGGATCAGTATTCTCTTCATCTTGTTTGTTCTTATTCTGTTATTACTTCCACATCGCCGTAAGCCATGCGCTCACCCTCAGCTAGACGATCGGCATCGAGGCGCAGAATCTTTGCCTTGACGGGGGCGTCAAACTTGATGGTCTGCCAGATGGGATTGTTCACGATGTTCGAGAATTCGCCAGAAGCCACCTTCGTCCACTTCGCCCAATCTGTGGACGCCCAAAGGGTGTAATGAGTAACCAAACCATCCTTGGAATTCTGTGGCGGAAGATAGCGGAACGACGAGATGGTCTGCTCTGTGTCCCAGTCAATCAGCATCTGAGTGGGACTGCAGAAGAAATAGTGGAGGTTACTGCTGCGCTTCTCACCGCTGTCTGGGATGTCGGCTGTCAGTTCTGGAGCCAGATAGACAGAGGTGCGTTTGATAACAGGATCGCACTTGCTGTCAAGAATGGTAAAGCGCAGTTGGCTTGCCTTGATGGTAGGGAAGCTGATGATACGGCGATGACCAATGGTGGTCAGTCCGTCGCCGTTCTCCACCAATGCATCTTTCAGCTGTTGCCATTGTCCGTTTACCAATGCATCGAGTGAGAACTTCTTCACACGCTGGCCATAACGGATATCCTCCTCTGCAACGAAACGATTGAATATTGTAGGCTGTCTGAAGGTGATGACAGTCTCTAAACCTTGCGTCTCTTTCTTTGCTTCCAGGGCGAGGTCAGTCTTGAATACCTCGTCAATCATCTTTTTGAATGCGATACCTCGCAGACTGTCGTTAGGATGGATGCGACCGTTAGGTGCTATGGGGAAGTTGAGCAACAAAGTAGAGTTGCGGCCCACCGACTTGTAATAGGTATCCATCAGCTTCGACAGACTCTTCACATGTTCGTTCTCTGTCTCGTGATAGAACCAGCCAGGGCGTATGCTGGTGTTGGTCTCACCGGGTACCCAAGAGTCACCGTTCTCCAGCCCATAGTGCAACTGCTCGTAAGGCACGGGGCCCGTCTTGTTGAGCATGCTCCAGTTGGTTTCGCCGACATTTCCTGCCTCTGTGCCCACCCAGCGTAGGTCGCCGCGGTCGCTGCCGTCATTCCAGATAAGGCACTTGGGTTGCAGCTGACGAATCATCTTGTAGGTCTCAGGCCATTCGTAATAGGTTGTGCGATCAATCTTTCGCACCTCGTTGGCGCCACCATACCATCCATCTCCACCATTGGCACCGTCGAACCACACCTCGAAGACGTCTCCGTAGTTGGTCAGCAACTCGCGTAGCTGGTTACGGAAATATTCCACATACGCAGGACGTCCGTATTCCGGATGATTCCGATCCCAAGGTGAGAGATAGACCGCGAACTCAAGTCCTTCCTCGCGACAAGCCTGAGCCAACTCGCCCACCACGTCGCCCTTACCATCTTTCCAGGGCGAGTTCTTCACCGAATACTCTGTATATTCCGATGGCCACATACAAAAGCCACAATGATGCTTAGCCGTGAAGATGATCCCTCGCATACCCGCCTGCTTACAGACGCGTGCCCATTGCCGACAATCGAGCTGGGAAGGATTGAAAATCTTCGGGTCTTCGTTTCCGAAGCCCCACTCTTGGTCGGTATAGGTGTTCAACGAGTAGTGGATGAAGGCGTACATCTCCATTTCCTGCCAGCGCAGTTGGTTTTCCGTTGGCGTAGGCAGCGCACACGGTTGAACTTGTGCCAGCATATCTTGGCTGCAGACGAGCAGCATGGTTATCAAAAAGCTTCTCATTATTTTAAGTTTATAGGTTTGATGCCGCAAAGATACTAAATTCTTGACAACTTACAAAATTTTTTTGTAAGTTGTTATCCACCTTCTCTGCCAGAGCCTTGTCGTTCTCTTCCCACAAAATTACAAATAATCATCCACTTTTCGGCATGTCGAGAAAATATGTCTCTATGATTAGGATACTTCCGCTTATCAAAGTTTATCAGCTTCGCATCATAAAACTCATTGTCTATCAGTATCTTCACCTGCTTGCAGGCACCATGTTTAAGTATTGAGGCACCCCAATCAGAAAAACGCGAACAGGCAGAGATAGGTATAGCCAGCCCCTCATTCAAAAGCGACCAGTTTACCTCTTTCTGTAATATGAATCCGCTATCGTAATCCATCCGCATTTCATTTGGGCTTATACCTATGCAAAAGTACAAAATATGTCTGATAAAGATGCCTCAACACGCGAATTTTACACATTATTTAATAGATAGACACTCTTTTCCATACTCATACTACCAGCGAGTGGCATCACTGAGGGCATAGACGCGCTCACTGATGAAGTCAGGATACTTGGGGGTGAGTTCTGCGGCATTAAAGCCTGCAATGACGCAGAGGAACGATAGATCGCCCTCGATGTACTCGCACCAATGGTTCTGACCCAGGCACCAGCCAAGGATGTTGTCAAACATCGGGAAAATGAAAATTACAATGCATTTTCCCGGTCGCTTTATATCTATTCTGTGGTTTTATTTGTAAAACAATTAACAATATGAGGTGTAGATGGAATTTCCCAATCTTTAGTAGCTTCTATATATGCAACGTCGCCCAAAAATTTGCGTAAGATATTCAATGCTCCGTTTTGATCTGCATTCACTAGTTTGTTTGTACTGCTTTGGAACAATCCTCGTTTTTTTCTGCTTCCCATGTAAGTCTCGTGATGCTCAATGCTCTCCAATGCCAGCGCATCAGTTTTTGAGGTATAGCTTTCTTCCTGTTCCTCATATTTTATACCTGCCATCTCACATTTATACTTCAACTGACTTTGCAACTTAAAGAAGGGTATCTGGGTAAATCTCTGGTTGCCGACTTTTCCCATATTGGATTCTTGTTTCCAACCCTTATTGCGACCTACCACTAAAAGACCAACATGTTCATTTATAAGTTGGTCCACGATACGGCGGCTAACACAATGCATGTATGTTTCAATAAAGCAATCTCTTTTGTCATATAATTGACGAATGCGATTACTAGAACGTTTATCTGGCTGTTGTCTGTCAAGAATGCTCTTCGCTTTAGCTATTTTTTTATTGAAGTTTTGATTGTAAGCTTTTAGCGGTTTCCCATTGAAAATTGTGCATCCGCTCGAAGTGACCAAGGTAGCTAAATTATCTACACCTATATCTATTGCAGCAACATTATTGATATTGACATCTGCTTGTCTTATTTCAATTTCATATACTACCTCAATTATCATGTAGTCTTGATGAGGCAAGACTCTTACCATCTTTGTGTTTTCAAAACAACCTTTCCATTTATTCCATTGTGGTATAGGTATGCCATAGCCTTTTTTCTTGTTGAAGATAATATTTCCATCTTTAATCTTGAATTCATGCGCATCAAGTTGTACTTCTGTATAGCCATTACGCTTGTGATAGTGTGGAAATTCAGGCTTAGCTTTGTATCTTTCGGGATGTTTCTTCCAATCTGCAATCTGTTTATAGAAAGAATCGATGGCATCGTATGCTAATTTGATGACGAACTCTGACACATGGGCGTTCATTAGATAGTAGTTCTTTGTTCCTTCCAAGTTCGTAACATTACGCATTTCGTTGCGCAAAGTATAGAATTTCAGGAACTCGCCATCATTTTCACGTCTTTGCTGCCAATAATAAAGAGTCTGATTGTAAAGGTTATTGGCAATTCTACAAATTTCCAATAACCTTTCATCAGGTTTAATTCGAAATCTCTTTGTAAGTTTCATCTACAATGTCAAAGTATGATTAGTGATAAAGATACCAAAAAGACTATGCAAATAAACTGAATATCCAGTTGTGTAAGCTAATAGTGCTTTTAATTGGACTGACTCTTGTCTGCATAATCAATCCACTATTTTTCACCTTGCAAACGAATTGTGCTTGCAATCGTGGAACTGGACAAGATGCGCATGTCGCTACTGTTTTCACCTTGCAAACGAATTGTACTTGCAATGGGCGATAGGCTGGTAGTCCTTCAATCCAGACTGTTTTCACCTTGCAAACGAATTGTACTTGCAATAGATGATTCGTAAGTCATTGCTATTTAAACAACTACCTTACAGGCAACACAGGAAATTGCCTCTATCCACTATCTCTTGCGAGAATTGCGGATTACATTTATTATATTGCAGAGCCTTATTGGTAAACTATTATTTCAAAGAACACTATAGAATTAAAGGGTTATCCAAAGTTGCAAACCTTTATCATAGAATCGGCAAGGCCCACATTTGCAGGATATGGATGTATCTTTATGTGAGGATCAAGTCCCTTGATAGTTCTATATACATTATCGAAGGCCATAGCAACAGCTTCATCAATATTGTCCTTGGCATTTGCTTTAATATTGTTTCGAATGATTTCTTGCCCTTCTATGTTATTGTTTACATATGCATTAATAATGTGCTCTTCTAAGTGAACATCAAG
>Ga0310691_10007878_pt1 | contig 11032 bp, 13 predicted proteins | sample 176DNAGHGlowgp2_FD_203887 | JGI IMG/M metagenome (GOLD analysis project Ga0310691, IMG submission 203887) | Sheep rumen microbial communities from Palmerston North, Manawatu-Wanganui, New Zealand - 1766 DNA GHGlow gp2 (v2) (version 2) | ecosystem: Host-associated > Mammals > Digestive system >... | reverse complement strand
GGTTGAAAAGCCGGATCAATCGAAAGAATAACGGGAAAACCGCTGCTTACCAGCCCGGTCAGAAAATGGCCGGGCTTTTACATGAAAGGCTTTGTCAGAAGACAGGTCTTTGTAATGAGCGGTCAGGAAAACTGACTTGCGTCTTTGATTCAGACAGCGCAGGGCCTGGTTCAGCTCTTCTGTAAAGCATGGCAGGAACCCAAGGTGTCTCTTGGAAACACGGCGGTCCGAAAAAAAGAAAGACAGCGGCGGAAACGCCATCCGTACCGCTGTCATACCCTGACGTTTCAATGAAGAACGAAAGCTCTGCATTTCCCTTATTTCAGTTCTTCAATGGCGGAACTGTTCTGGTTTATGGACAGGAAGCTGCTTTTTCTTTTTCATGAGGTGTGAATACAGATATGACTCTTCGACAGATGATGTATGATCTTTCATATATCCTGCAGATGCAGAATCAAGAGAAGATTCGGAAAGAAGGATGTTCCATGAGCGGAAACAGAATCGAAGACCGTCGGAAATGGTTCTTTGAGTCACCGATCGGTATGATTGGTATCAGCGCGGAAGGAAACATGGTCACTGATGTGAAGTTTATCGATGACCCTTGTGAAAAGAGGGAAGAAGAACCCGCTCCGTATGCGGTACAGCAGACCAAACGATGGCTGAAGGAATATTTCACTGGAAGTATTCCGGACTTTATGCCGGATATCATGATCCGGGGAACCCCGTTTCAGATGGAAGTGTATGAAATACTGAAGACGGTTCCATACGGATCCACTGTGACTTATGGAGAGATTGCGGCTGAAATCGCCGAAAGAAGAAAGATCCGCCGCATGTCGGCACAGGCTGTCGGCGGAGCGCTGAACAGAAACCCGGTCTGGCTGATTGTGCCTTGTCATCGGGTGATCGGATCAGACGGAAGCCTGGTTGGATATGAAGGCGGGCTTGAACGGAAGAAATATCTGCTGGAACTGGAACGGAACCATGGCGGGAAAGGAAGGACTGAAAATGGATGAGCGACTGAAAAAGCAGCTCGAGTTCATACTTGAACTGGACAAAGAAAAGAACATATTCCGACAGACCCATCTCTCAGGAAACGGAAGACGGGAAAACGACGCGGAACATGCGTGGCATCTCGGTGTCATGGCATATATTCTGAAAGAGTATTCCAACGCGGAAGTGGACATCGGCCGGGTCATGATCATGTGTCTGATTCATGATGTGGTAGAGATTGACGCCGGGGATACCTATGCGTATGACGAAGAAGGGCTTAAGACTCAGAAAATGAGGGAGGAAGCAGCCGCCGAACGGATATTCGGAATTCTGCCGGAGGATCAGAGAGAGGATCTCAGGGCAATATTCGAAGAGTTCGAGGCATGGGAAACACCGGAATCCAGATTTGCCCACGCGATGGATAATTTTCAGCCGCTGCTTCTGAATGACAGCAACAACGGCGGTGACTGGAAAGAACATGATGTCTGTCTCAGCCAGGTCATGAAGCGTCAGAATAAAACGGCGCTTGGCTCGCAGCAGATTTTCGAGGTGACAGAAGAACTTCTGGAAAAAAATATCAGGGAAGGAAATCTCCGGAAATAGGAGATTTTTTCCGAGTTTTTCCCAGAAACAGAAAACCATCGGAACAGAAAGTCCGAAAAATCAGTACCCTTTATTTCAATGAAACGATTCCAAAAATCAGCGATAAAACTGAAGAAAACACAAAAAAACAGTAAAAAACCGCTGTTTTGAAGTTCAAAGAATTTTCAAGAATCAGAAAAGATTTTTCTATTTTTTTGAAGAGAGCAGAGTGTTTTAATTCCATTGTCGGAAGGAAGAACACCTGTCCGGCATGAAAAATAGGAGGGAAGAAATTCCATGAAAAAGTTCTTAGCTACAATGGCTTCCACACTGATGGCTGTATCTCTGGTCGGGTGTGGCGCCAGCACATCCGCAGGCACACCTGCTCCGGCAGCTTCGGAAGCTCCCGCAGCAACAGCAGAAGCAGCTCCTGCAGCAACAGCTGAGGCAGCAGCCGCTGCAACAGACGGTGATCTTTCCACAAAGAAGGTTGGTGTCTGCATCTATCAGTTCTCTGACAACTTCATGACACTGTTCCGTACAGAACTTGAGAACTATCTTATTTCCCTGGGCTTCTCCAAGGAAAACATCACAATCGCAGACGGTGCCAACGACCAGGCTACTCAGACAAACCAGATCGATACCTTCATCACTGACGGCGTCGATGTTCTGATCATCAACCCGGTTAACTCTTCTTCCGCTGCTACCATCACCGATAAGGTCGTAGCTGCCAACATTCCGCTGGTTTACATCAACCGTGAACCGGATGAGTCCGAAGAAGCACGTTGGAAGGACAACGGCTGGAAAGTTACTTATGTAGGATGCGACGCTCGTCAGTCCGGTACCATGCAGGGTGAAATCATCGCTGACCTCGGTCTCGATGCAATCGACTTCAACAAGAACGGCAAAGTTGACTACATCATGATCGAAGGCGATCCTGAGAACGTTGATGCGCAGTATCGTACAGAATTCTCCGTCAAGGCTCTCACAGACAAGGGTCTCGAAGTGAACTGCCTCTCTGATCAGGTTGGTAACTGGGATCAGACACAGGGCCAGCAGCTGGTTGCGAACGCTCTTGGTCAGTTCGGCAACGATGTTGAAGTAGTATTCTGCAACAACGATGCGATGGCTCTTGGCGCAAAGCAGGCAATTGCGGATGCAGGCCGTACAGTTGGAAAAGACATCTACCTCGTTGGTGTCGACGCTCTGACAGAAGTCTGCGAAGACGTTCTTTCCGGAGCTATCACCGGTACCGTATTCAATGATCACATTGCTCAGTCCCACAGTTCTGCAGACGCTGCAGTAAACTTCCTGACTGGAAAGACCAATGAATACTACATCGGCTGTGACTACGTCAAGGTTACAAAGGACAATGCTCAGTCTATCCTTGATTCCCTGAAGTAATCTTACAGACAGGCAATTTTGGATGCGGGTGCATACATTGGTTTGTGCACCCGCATTCTTCTTATCAGAAGTGAAAAATCATTTACGGAGGATACAAATGGCGGAGTACAAACTTGAAATGAAAGGTGTCTGCAAGTCATTCCCCGGCGTGAAAGCCCTGGATCATGTACAGCTTGCGATCCGTCCCGGATCAGTACATGCCCTGATGGGGGAGAACGGCGCGGGTAAATCCACGCTTATGAAATGTCTCTTCGGAATCTATTCCATGGATGAAGGAGAGATTTACCTTGACGGTGTGAAAACCGAAATCAAGGATCCTGACGATGCAATGAAAAAGGGTGTCGCCATGGTGCATCAGGAGCTTCAGCCGGTTCCGGCCAGAAGCATTGCGGAAAACATGTACCTTGGACGTTTCCCCGTGAAAAAATATGGTCCGATTCAGGTGATTGATCATGAAGAGATGAACAAACTCTCAAGCAAGTGGCTGGCTGAGCTTGGACTGGATTTCGATCCGAAAGCGCTTCTTGGCACACTTTCCATCGGACAGATGCAGTGTGTAGAAATTGCGAAGGCAGTTTCTCATGACGCAAAGGTCATCATCTTCGATGAACCGACTTCTTCTCTTTCGGATAAGGAAGTTGACTTCCTCTTCAAGATTATGAATGATCTTCGCGACAAGGGCTGCGCGATGATCTATATTTCCCACAAGATGGATGAGATCAAGCAGATTGCGGATGACATTACAGTCATGCGTGATGGAACTTATGTCGGAACGTGGAGAGCGGATGAACTGACAACGGATGAGATCATCACCAAGATGGTAGGCCGTGAGCTTACAAACGTCTATCCGGAACATCACCATGAAATCGGTGAAGTTATTCTCGAATGCGATCACATTTCCTCGATTCACCCGCGTTCCTTCCAGGATGTTTCCTTTAATCTCAGAAAAGGAGAAATTCTCGGATTCGGCGGCCTGGTCGGCGCTCAGAGAACCGAACTGATGGAAGGAATTTTCGGAATCAGAAATCTTTCCGGCGGAACCATCAAGGTTCATGGCAAGGAAGTCAAGATCAAAAAGCCTAAGGACGCGATGAACGCCGGTCTTGGAATGATTACGGAAGACCGCCGCGGTACCGGTATTCTCGGATGTCTTTCGATCAAAGACAATGTTGGTGTAAGCGTATACAACAAATATCTGAAATACGGATTCGTACTGGATCATCCTGCCATCAACAAGGTTGTCGATGACAGTATTGAAAAGCTCCGGATCAAAACGCCTTCCAAGGAACAGCATATCGCCAACCTCTCCGGCGGAAACCAGCAGAAGGTAATTGTCTCGAGATGGCTTGCGAATGATCCGGATATCCTGATTATGGATGAGCCGACACGAGGAATCGACGTCGGTGCGAAACACGAAATCTATGAAATCATGGAAGATCTTGCTCAGCAGGGCAAGGCCATCATCATGATCTCGTCTGAAATGCCTGAGCTGCTTGGAATGGCAGACCGTGTCTATGTCATGTGCGACGGTCACCTGAGAGGTGAAATTACCGATCCGGCTGACATGACACAGGAAAAGGTAATGAGCTACGCAACAATGTTCTGAGTCGGAGGATAAAAAAATGGAAAAGACTAAGAAATTTAATTTCAAGGATTTCATGATCAACTACGGTGTCATTGTTGTCATGTTCATCCTTGTCATCTACACAGGTTTGACATCTAAGAACTTCTTCACGATGAATAACTTCGCAAACATTCTTGCGAACATGAGTTATCGTATTGTCATCGCTCTTGGTATCGCGGGCTGTGTTATTACCGGCGGATGCGATCTCTCCGCAGGACGTATGATCGGTTTCTCTGCCTGCCTTGCCGGAACACTGCTTCAGAAAATCGACTATGCAGGTAAGTTCTTCCCGGGCATGAATCCGCTGAACCCCTGGCTTGTTCTGATCATCGTCATGATCGTCGCGGCGATTTTCGGATCCATCACCGGTTTCTTCATCGCTTATCTGAGTGTTCCTCCGTTTATCGCAACACTTGCCATGATGGAAATCATCTATGGTCTCGGTCTGATCTACACAGGCGCTACACCGCTCGGCGGATACACTGCGGCCTACACCGGAATTTCCGCAAAGATACTCGGTATTTCCGGACTGGTATGGATTGCCCTGATCATGTCCGGCATTACCTGGTTCATCTTCAACATGACCCGTCATGGAAAGTATATGTACGCAATCGGCGGAAACAAGCAGGCTGCTGAAGTCGCCGGTGTTCCTGTCAATCAGACGATGGTCATTATTTACGCGAAGGCCGCAGCGTTCTATGCGCTTTCCGGATTCATGATCGGCGCCAAAGCCGGCGGTGCTTCTGTCAATACCGGTCTTGGTTATGAAATGGAAGCGATCGCTGCCTGCGCGCTCGGCGGTGTCTCTGTTACCGGCGGCCGCGGTAAGGTCAGTTCGGCGCTGATCGGTGTTGCTGTCCTCGAGCTTCTCAAGGTTGCACTGCAGTACCTTGGTGTTGACGCAAACGCGCAGTACATCGCGATCGGTATCGTTATCTTCATCGCTATTACTCTGGATATTCAGAAATACGTTCAGAAGAAGTAATACCCGCCATTCCGGAGATTCTCCGGTCAGGGAGGTATGCAGGTCAAGCATGCCTCCTTTTTCTTTTTCCATGGACATGGTACCTTGTAGAAAAGGAGGGACCGACCATGAAACGGCTGCTTACTGCTTTTCTGATCGCCCTGATTATCATGCTTGCAGGGGCCGCGATCAATTATTTCGTCTATCTGAAGCAGGGAATACTTCCTCTTGCCTGGACCATGCATGGAGGAGAAATCACCCTTCAGATCGGATTTGGCTGGCGGCTCAGTCATGTCTATGCCATGGGCGCCATGGATCATGATACGATCACCTTCCAGTTCCGTCCGCTTCTGTTTCTGATTCAGTTTGTCTTAACCGCCCTATTGATCTACTTATTCCTTCTTGGATGGTCTTTTCTTTCCGCTTTCAGAAACAGCGGCACGAAGAAATGAAAAACCGGCGGTTTCGCCGGCTCTTTTGAAAGAAGGAATCAGTGCGCCATGTATCCGCAGTCCATGACAAGCTCGGAACCTGTCATGCATCTGGATTCATCCGATGCCAGGAACAGAGCGCCGTTAGCGATGTCGATCGGATCACTGACATGGGGAGCCAGCGGAGAAGTCTCCTTGACTCTGTCCCAAAGAGCAGGGGTTGCCGCATAGACCGCCTTGAGCATTTCCGTCATGATTCCGCCCGGGTGGATGGAATTGACGCGGATATTTCTGGAAGCGAGCTGGATCGCCGCGTTCTTTGTGAGTGCTCTTGTGCCGCCTTTGGACGCGCTGTAGGTGGAGTCACCGCCATCCGCATCACCGGAGGTCAGCCCGCCGATGGAATCGATATTGACAATGGAGCCCTTGCCGGCTTTTTCCATATAGGGAACGACAGCCTGAATGCCGAGCATGACGGCAAGACAGTTGGTTTTGTAGACATTGAGGAACTCCTCCGCGCTTGCCTCGAGAATGCCCTTCATGGCCATGATTGCGGCGTTGTTTACAACCACATCGATACTGCCGTATTTCGCGAAGGTATCCTCCGCGACTTTTTCCCATTCTTCCTTGCTTGCGACATCATGCTGCATGGCAGTCATCTGGTAGTCCGGATGTTCCGCAAGAATTTTTGCGAAAGCTTTTTCCACTTTGTCGACGTGCCGTCCGGTTCCTACGACCTTCGCGCCTTCCTTTGCGAACAGTTCCGCGATTGCGAGGCCAAGTCCCTGACCGGCGCCGGTGATGATTGCTGTTTTTCCATTGAGTCTGCCCATAAATCCTCCTTTTTTATTCTTTCTGGACATTATCATTATATATGAAAAGAGTACGGTTTCCATTTTGTGGAAACGGACAATTCTATGCATGAATGGATCCCCGGACAGAAAAACTGAAAAGAACGGGAAAGAAAAGCGTCTTTCCGGAAACAGAAAGACGGTATACTTTACAAAGGAAAGAGGATATCAGCCAATGAAGAAGACAGTCCGGGTAGCGGCCGCACTGATCACACGGGATCACCGGATCTTTGCGACCCAGAGAGGGTATGGGGAATTCAAGGACGGATGGGAATTTCCCGGCGGCAAAATCGAGAAAGGCGAGACATCCCGGCAGGCACTGAAACGCGAAATACGGGAAGAGCTTGAAATGGAAATCGAACTCCGATCCTTTTTCGGAACTGTTGAATATGAGTATCCGGAATTTCATCTTTCCATGGACTGCTGGTGGGCTGTCATTTCAAACGGCAGTCCGGTTCTTCTCGAACACGAATCTGCCAGATGGCTTTCAAGGGATGAACTGCATTCCGTTAACTGGCTGCCGGCCGATCGGACGATCATCGACCGGATTTCTGATGAATTGTAAAAAAGAGACGGTTTCCGGGACAGATTTCCTGCAATCATCCTGCAGAAAAAGATCCGCTTTGCGGCGGATTTTCATATCCATGCTTCAGTCTCTGGACAGAAGATGATTCAGAAAGCGTTCACGGCTGTTAACAAACATGGAAGTGACCCGGTAGCTGTCTGTTTCCTCATAGGCAATCGGATGGATGGTTCCCTGATCAAAGCACAGGATCTGCGCGTTTGGAATGCCCAGAAGAATCGGAGAATGGGTAGCGATGAAAAACTGCGCGCCGTCTTTTGCGCAGCGAGAGATTTCTATCAGCAGGGTCAGTTGTCTCTGAGGGGAGAGTGCCGCTTCCGGCTCATCGAGAAAATAGAGACCGTTTCCGGTAAAGTGATCCCTGACAAGGGCAAGAAAGCTTTCTCCGTGTGATTTTTCGTGATAATGATGATCAATTCCGCCAGGCCCCTTTGCGTATTCCCCGTCCATGGTGGCGACATTATAGAAACTTTCCGCCCGCAGAAAATAACCCCATCTTGCCTTTCGGGCGCCCTTGATCAGCCCGACTGCCTGAAAGAATCCGGAATGGGAATCATAGGTGGAAAAGGCGTAGTTGATCGTCCCGCCCTCCGGATTGAATCCATACGCGACTGCCATCGCTTCAAGAAGGGTGGATTTTCCGCTGCCGTTTTCTCCGCAGAAACAAGTGACGGGTTTTTCAAAGGAAAGCTCATTCAGCTGCTTCAGGGCATTAATGCGCCGCAGATAGCTCTGTGATGGGACTTCATTCCAGTCCACCCGGATGCCGCGGATCAAAAGTTCAAAGGCTTCATTCATACCTGTCTCCGTAGAAAATGGCGAAGTTAATATACAACCCGGAAGTCTCTTTCCTCCGTGTTCAGTTCCAGTTCTGTTGTTTCCATACTGCGGATGCGGATCCAGCGGTCTTTGTTCAAAAACGCAATCACAGCGCTGACCGCTTCCCTGGATCCCTGAATTTCCATAGTGACTGAGCCGTCATACTCATTCCGCACCCATCCGCTCACTCCGCAGGCACTGGCAGCCTGTACTGCCTGCCAGCGGAATCCGACTCCCTGCACCTCGCCATAGAATACAAAACGGCGCCGGATTTTTCCATTTTTATTTTTCATCCCTGATCCTCATGGCTGAAGCCAGAGCCAGTCCATGAAAACCGGCACCTGCTTCGCCCAGTCTGCCTCACAGTGCTTCCCGCCTTTCTGAAAGTAAAGATAGGTTCTGACGTTCCGATCCTGAAGTTCCTTTTCAAATTTTCTGGTACTGCGCGCTTCCCGGGTGTCAAATTCCGGATTGCCGTTGTGCGCGGCCTTGCCGGCTTCGATTTCACCCCAGCCCATATAGATTCTGGTATCCTCGGACAGTGTGACCGCGTTCAGATCTCTGCGGAAATTTGAGATATTCCAGAAAAGACCGGAGGACAGACACGCGGCCTTGGAAAAAATGTGATTGAAGCGCAGCACGCCGTACATGCTCATAAGTCCGCCCATGGAAGAGCCGGCGATGCCGGTGGCTTCCCGGTGGCTCCAGGTACGGAAGTCCCTGTCAATCATCGGTTTGATATCCTCCGTCAGCCAGCGGAAGGTTTCCTTTCCTCTTCCATCGGAAGTCTCGCCGAAGAAATGGCGCTTATAGGGGCAGTATTCGTTGATTCTTTCCTGATCTCTGTGCGAGCATTCCATTCCGACAATAATCATTTTCTTCTGCCAGTGATCCATGAAGTCCTTCAGTCCCCAGCAGGTACCGTAGGTAGCGTAATGATCGTAGAAAAGATTGTGCCCGTCGAAGAAATACATCACCGGATAGCGCTGGGAAGAGGTGCTGTAATCATCAGGCAGATAGATATGCAGTTTCCGGTCACTGGATCCGGCCGGATAGTACATGGACTGTTCGATAATCATGTGTTCTTTCTCCGCTCTTCAGTATAATTCACTCTTTCTGTCCTAACAAATCCGCCGATTGCCGGTTCTTTTTGGAAAAGCGGAATTTGTGCGAATGGACATAAAATGTAGTAGTGAAATAGAAACGGTCAGTTTATAATGGTGTACAGGGTTGAATACCGGAGGATAATACACAATGAAACGTTATGATGTAACAGCTTTGGGGGAACTTTTGATCGATTTCACTCAGAGCGGAATTTCAGAACAGGGAAATCCGCTTTTTGAAGCGAATCCCGGAGGCGCTCCCTGCAATGTTCTTTCCATGCTTTCACGTCTTGGCAGAAAGACCGCGTTTATCGGAAAAGTTGGAAATGACGGCTTCGGAAGACAGCTGGCAGATGCGATTGAAGAAGTCGGCATCGATGCCAGCGGCCTTGTTTTTGATGATGAGGTACATACCACTCTTGCCCTGGTCCACAGGCTGGAGAACGGGGACCGTGACTTTTCCTTCTACCGCAATCCGGGCGCGGACATGATGCTCAGAGAAGATGAGGTGAAGGAGGATCTGATCCGGGACGCGAAGATTTTCCATTTCGGCACGCTTTCCCTTACCGATGAAGAGGTCAAAAAGGCGACTCACAAGGCCGTCCGCATCGCCGAAGAGGAAGGACTGATCCGTTCCTTTGACCCGAATCTCCGTCCGCCGCTCTGGAGAAGTCTGGATGACGCGAAAAGAGAGGTTGAATGGGGACTTCAGCACTGTGATGTCCTGAAAATCAGTGACAATGAGATTCAGTGGCTCTCAGGCAAGGAGGACTTTGATGAAGGAATTGCCTGGCTGAGAGAAAGATATGATATCAAGCTGATCTGCCTTTCCATGGGCCCTGACGGCAGCCGTGCCTATTACGGGGACACAACCGTAACGGTATCCGCGTTCCTGCAGGATGGGACCATTGAGACCACCGGTGCCGGTGATACCTTCGGGGCATGTGTGCTCAATGGTGTTCTTGAGTATGGACTGGAAAATCTGGATGAGGAAAAACTGATTCAGATTCTGACCTTCGCGAACGCTGCCGCTTCCATCGTTACGACGAAGAAGGGCGCGCTTCGGGTCATGCCGGAACGGGAAGCAGTTGATTCCTTTATCGTTGTTTACAGGTGAATCCATGGCTGTAAAAAAAGTGAAGGAGTCCGAGTTTGATCACCGGCTCAGAGAAAACTACGATGAGCTGAAATGGCTGTACGGGGAACTGTTTCATGATGAACATGCCTTCGACTATTTTGTCGGGATGCTCAGGGAATTCAGTGACAGCCGTTCCAGAGATCTGAAGGCATGGGATCAGAAGCGTTCGGAAGACAGCGGATGGTACAAGCGGAAGAACATGCTCGGCATGCTGATGTATACCAACTGCTTTGCGGGTACAATCAAAGGCGTCAGAAAGCATCTGGACTATGTGGAAGAATGCGGTGTGAACTACCTGCATCTGATGCCGCTGCTGGAAAGCCCGGAAGGAAGAAGCGACGGCGGCTACGCGGTCAGTGATTTCCGTAAGGTGGATCCGAAGCTTGGAACGATGAAGGATCTTGCGGATCTGTCCAAGGCCTGTCACTCCCGCGGCATCTCGCTGTGTCTTGACTTTGTCATGAATCACACCAGCGAAGACCACGAGTGGGCCAGAAAGGCCAAAGAGGGCAACAAGGAGTATCAGGACCGGTATTTCTTCTT